>OGDY01002082.1_pt1 | contig 19643 bp, 14 predicted proteins | sample 1570341 | NCBI WGS metagenome assembly OGDY01 (sample SAMEA2581972, study PRJEB24529) | metagenome | biome: Human gut stool | place: China | collected 2011 | reverse complement strand
GGCAACACGCTAACTATGATTTTATATCTGCCTCCTTTAATTTGATTTGCCTTTCATTGTGAATTTGTGTTTCATATTAACCTCCATTTTTGCTCACAGGCTTTCACAAATCGCCTGTAAGCCGTTTTTAGTTTTAGCCCGAAGAGTTACTCAATTTTTAAGCGAACCCGTCAATTTTTGCTTACAGCGTTGCCAAAATCATTCAATTTTTAATCATCATACGGCAACGCTCAAGTGAATACGCAAAAGCCTTGATTTTCTGCGAAAAACAGCCTTTACTGCATACGAATTTGGAATCATACGCAAAAGTATTACGAATCGAAAAGCCGACAGGCGTTGCCGGACGGCGTTTTCGGGCATTTCAATGCCCGAAAATCATACCCCTTTATCCTGCTTTAAAATCGACGGCTTGAAATTCGCTTCAAAACCCACTCAAAAGCCATCAATTTTCGTTTCAAAAATCATAAAATTTTAAAATCAAAGCCTTTCATATTCTTTGCCGATAAACCCTAAAGCACGGTGCATTAAATTTTGTTGACCGTGTATAGATTACTCTTTTGTTCGCCGCCGATAAACCGTTTTGAGATAGTTATGTAACCACCGCTTTCAAGCGAATGCAAAACTTTTCTGCAAGTAGATGCACACATCGAACAGCTTTTTGCAATCATTGGCACCGACCAAAAACTTTGCCCCGCCGAGTCCTTTGCCCGAACAAGAAAAGAATAAACAATAAATTCATTTGGCGATAACTGTTCATCAAAAATTCTGTTCGGCAAAAGAAAAAATTGACCGCTGCAATTTTTACGCATACGAAAACCTCCTTCCAAATTATTCGAGAGAATATTTTGCTAAGTGAAAACCAAAAAGAAAAACACAATTCAAAAAACTCCCTCTACTATACGGAGAAAAATCCCCATTTTGTTCGGGTGTTTTGCAAAATTCTTTACACCTTGTTTACATTTAATTTCATCACAGAAAAAATACCCCTCTATAATACGGAGAAAAATTCAAGTTTTGTTGATGTGTTTTTAGAAAAAATTTATAAATTATTTTCATGCAAAAGAAAAATCCTCGCCATGCAGGCAAGGATTATCAATATCATTTTACAATTTAGATATTTAGTTTTTTAGTATATCCAACAGTTCGGGAATGTCGTTTTTCAATGTATCAAACACTACATTCAAATCAACATTGCCGTAATCGTGAACAATTCGGTTTCTTAAACCGGATATGGCGTTCCATGGAATATTCGGATTTGAATTTTTGTAGTCTTCTGTTAAATTTTTTGCATTTTCGGAAATTTGAATCATGCGAAACAGCATTGAATCTAAAAGAATATCATTTTTCGAAAGCTGTTCTATATCAACAGATTCCATATGATAAATTATAAATTCCAAATCGGAAATGATTTTATTTAAATAATAGTTGTTGTCTTTCACATTATCCATAAATTTTAATGCCGTCCTTTAATATTTCTTTCACTAAATCGGGATTGTTATTTATTTGATTGATATCCAGTGCGTCAACTTTTTTGCAGAGTGATAACCGTAATTCCTCAACCAATCCAAAAAATTTAATACCCTTGATGTCGACACAAATCAGCAAATCAATATCGCTTTTTTCGTTGGCTTTTCCTTTTGCATATGAACCAAATAAATAACAGTATTCGGCATTATATTTTTCAAGTATTGGCTTGCATTTGTTTTCTATATATTCAACAGTAACTATGCCGTGCTCCTCATCAATAGGATTTATTTCTTTTAGCTTTTCGATTATATAATTATATTTGATTGTGCCCGTTTTTGTATCATCATTTTCATAAGTGATATATGAGCGTAAAGAAATTCCGAGCAGTTTTGCCGCTTGTTGTTGAGTTAATTCTTTCTCAATTCTCAAGTTTTTTAGAACATTCATAATTGCACCTCTGATTGAATTATAATGCAATATTTGCACATTGTCAACCAAAAATGTGCAAATATTGCATTTTTATAGAAATATTATATGCAAAATCCGAGAGAACATTCAAATTAAAATTATATTTTTGTTATCTTATAAAAGTAGGTCCACCACAAATTGTAGGGCAAACCTCTTTTTATACTTGCAACTTTTATTTTTTCAAGTTAATATGCAACACAATGTAATATAAAAAGATTTCTCGGAATAGACAGTTCCAAGAAATGCTGTGCGATTAAATATTAACAAGATTATTTAACTTATTCATTTGTTTTTTCTTCTGCGTAAGTGATGAATGAACATATAAATTCATCGTAGTTGAAACATTAGCGTGACCGAGAATTTCACTTAGAGTTTTATAATCCATACCAAGTTCGATACATCGAGTTGCAAAAGAATGTCGAAGAGCATGGAAGTTTATTTTGTCAATTTTGCAATCTGAAAGACATTTGTTAAAAATATTTTGTGCTTGCCGTGGTTCAATAAATTTATCTTCAAGCCCTGTAAGCAAATATGAATTTTCATTTTTGGGATTGAACGATTTTAAGATAGATACAAGAAATTTAGGTATTGGTATCTTTCGATTTGAATTTGTTGTTTTAGGCGGAGTGATGATGATTTTTGTTTTAGAATTTTCGTCATCACATTGTACCCTTTGCATTGTTTTGTTGATACTGACAATGCCGTTAAACAAGTCAATATCGCCCCATTTTAACGCACAAAGTTCACCGCATCTTATACCGGTGTATAGTGCAAAAAGTATGGCAAGTTTGGTTAAATCAATATTTTTTGTAAGATAAGCTGTTAATAGTTTTTGCTCTTTTTGAGTTAATATTTTCAATTCATTCTTTTGCTTTTTAGGAAAAGTAATTTTGATATGCTCAACGCATTTATAGTCGTTGTCATAAGCGAAAGAGAGAATGCTGTTTATGACAGAAATATATGTTTTAATTGTTGTAATTGACATCGCATTACAAATCAAAATTTGATTAACTGTTTGCTGAACAATCTTGCTGTTAATCTTTTCAAGCGAACAATCGCAAATTATTTTATCCATATTTTTCGAGATGAAAAGATACTTTGTATAAGTCGATTCTTTCCAAAAAAGTTTGTTGTCCTCAAGCCAAAGCGCCGATACATTTTTAAAACTGCTATCCATATTGCAACTCCTAATCCAAAAAATTGTACAGTCATCTTCAGAAATTCAAATTTATTTGACTGTGATACATTAATATAATATAATAATAGTATTAAAGATTTCTCAGAACTGTCTATTCCGAGAAATGCTGCTTTTATTATTTCGTAAATCGAAAAAATTATTCTTATGAATTTGAGGATTATGTAATGCAGGGAAAATACAATGCAGGATTGATTTCCCAATCATTCTGGTTTGTTGAAATGAAGAAAGTCATCAAATTGATTGATGATGGAAAGTCCGAAGAAGAAATTAAAAAAATGTGTATAGAAGAAAATCTTTTTGGTGCGGCAAAAGAATATCGGGCCAAAAGGATATATGGATACATTTGGAATAGAGCCAAAAGACTTGATAAAACACTGATTGACTTGTTTTGTACTTCTGATTTGGCAACTCAGAAGGTAATCAATTTGATTGCCATTCTCAGGTCAGACCGATTGTTCTTTGAATTTATGTTTGAAGTGTATCGAGAAAAAAATATACTTGGTATTCCGATAATTGAAGATGCAGACGTAAATATTTTTTTCAAGAATAAAGAAATTCAAAGTGAAGATATTGCGGCTTGGACAGATGGTACAAAACGCAGGCTTCGCTCGATATATTTTAACTATTTGACAGATGCGAACCTTTTAACGGTTGTTGATAAGAAGAAAACAATAACGCCGCCAATTCTTGATATTGCTTTAGAACGTTATCTTGAAGTGTGTGGAGAGAGTGCAATGATTAAGGCAATTACAGGGGTGGACTAAATGATGTCGCTTGACGAACGATTAGATAAAGCAGAAGAAATGATACAAAAGCCCTCGTTTAGAGAGAACAAAGGGTTAGGTAATGAAGTTGGATACTATATCTTTGATTACCCGGCTGAAAAAGAATTGTATATCCGTGAGAGGATAGAATACATCAAGAAAAAAAGTGAAAACTCAGATGATGATTTCAAAGTTGTAGTGTTTGACCTTTACGACATTATGATCGATATTCTTATCAAAAAAGGATATTTAGAAAAGTGTTATCAGTTTGAAAAGACAAAAGGCTTTGAGAGAGTATCAAAATCTATCAGCAATATGTTGAGGATAACATCATCAGACAGTCTGATAGTGAATCATATCAGGGATAATACACCGGAGAAAGCAGTTGTGTTTATTACCGGTATAGGAAAATGCTATCCGATATTGCGTTCACATACGGTACTGAATAATTTACATCAGGTCATAGATAATGTTCCGGTAGTGCTGTTTTATCCAGGCAATTATGACGGTCAGGAACTGGTGCTGTTTGGAGAGATAAAGGACGATAACTATTACAGAGCATTCAAGCTCGTGGATTAAGAGGAGAGGAAATTATGATTATCAAGAATATGTTTTCAAAGCCTATCGACAGAGATATTAAAGGCGTAATCAAAGTTGGACAAGATGACGATGCAAATATTAAGCAAGAGCTTGAAGAATATGTTGTGACAAGAGAACTTCAGAAGCATTTTTCTGATTTCTTTGCAAGCTATAAGAGAGGAATTACCGGAAATACAGACAAGATGGGTGTGTGGATTTCCGGCTTCTTTGGAAGTGGTAAATCTCACTTCCTGAAGATTTTATCCTATCTCCTTGAAAATAAAGAAGTTGGCGGTAAGAAAGCGATTGATTACTTCGTAGATGATAATAAAATTTCTGACCATATGGTGCTTGCAGATATGAAACTGGCAGGTACGATTCCAACTGATGTTGTCCTTTTCAATATTGATTCTAAAAGCGAAGTGAATGGCAAACAGTCAAAGGTTGCCATTGTTTCCGTATTGCAGAATGTGTTCAATGAAATGCAGGGATTTAGTGGTTCTAATCCATTCCTTGCAGATTTGGAACGCAACTTGACGGAAGAAGGAAAGTACGATTTATTCAAAGAAAAATTTGAGGAGAGTTTTGGTTCTGCTTGGGAGGAATCACGCAGCGACTTTGATTTCATTCAGGACGATGTAGTAGAAGTTCTTGATGAGATTGGGTTTATGAGTGTAGAAGCCGGTAGAAACTTTTGTGAAAAAGCTACCGGTGAATATACATATAAGGTTGAGGATTTCGCCAGACTTGTTAAGAAATATCTTGATAAAAAAGAGAGCAATCATCATATCGTATTCCTGATTGATGAGATTGGACAGTACATAGGCGATGATTCTAAACTTATGCTGAACCTTCAGACTGTAACAGAAGATTTGGGTACTGCCTGCGGCGGTAAAGCTTGGATTATCGTAACAAGTCAACAGGATATTGATTCGATTACAAAAACAAAAGGAAATGACTTCTCAAAAATTCAGGGACGTTTTGATACCAGACTTTCTCTTTCATCAGCTAATGTTGATGAGGTTATCAAAAAGAGAATCCTTGAAAAGAACGAAGCAGGAAAACAGACACTTACACTGCTTTATGATGATAAGGCGACAGTCATCAAAAACCTCATTCTGTTCAACGATGGTGTTGAAAAGAAATTATATTCTGACAGGGAAAATTTTGCGGACATCTATCCGTTTATTCCATATCAGTTTAATTTACTTGGAAGTGTTCTGACTTCCATTCGTACTCACGGTGCATCCGGTAAGCATTTGGCAGAAGGCGAGCGTTCTATGCTTGCGTTATTCAAAGAATCTGCCGTAAAGGTTATGAACGATGAACCGGGAACGATTGTGCCATTTAATATGTTCTATGACGCCCTTGAGCAATTCCTTGACCATTCTCATAAGGGTGTTATTTCCCGTGCCTTAGATAATGAGTATCTGAATCCAAATCACGAAAAAGAATGTTTCGATGTTAATGTACTGAAAACACTCTTTATGATTAAATACGTTAAGGAAATCAAAGCAAATATCCCGAATATCACAAGTCTTATGGTATCCAATGTAAATGATGACCGTATGGCTCTTGCACAGCAAGTAGAGGACGCATTGAAACGCCTTGTTCGTCAGACGTTGGTTCAAAAGAACGGGGATATTTATGTATTCCTGACAAATGAGGAGCAGGAAATCAACAGAGCGATTGAATCACAGAATATAGATTCCGGAGAAGTCATTGCAAAGGTATCTGAGATGATTTTTGACGGTCTTTACGATGAAAAGAAGTATCGCTATCCTGCTTTCAACGGCAGATATGCGTTTGCTTTCAATCAGGTTGTTGACGATAAACCCTATAAGGCAAATCAGAATAATGACATCACATTGAAAATCCTTACTCCAAACAGCGATGAGCGAGCAGATGAAACGACAATGAGAATTCTGTCCGGTCAATCAAACTGCGTACTTGTAGTATTACCTGACGACAGAACATTTCTTGATGAAATCCGTTCTTCTTTGCAGATTGAAAAATTCATTCGTTATGATGCTACAAATACAGTTACACAGTTTGAAAGCATAAAAGAAGCTAAGAAAGTGGAAATGCGTGAGAGAAACGCATCAGCAAAACTATTCCTTTCAGAAAGTTTGAAGAATGCAGAAATCTATGTGAATGGCGATAAAATTCAGAGCGGAGCAAAGGAAATTGCTTCCAAGATAAATGATGCACTCGGAAAGCTGGTTTCCACTGTTTATCACAAATTGTCTTATATTGATGCGGCAATGAGTGAGTCGGATATACGCACACTGTTTAAAAACAATGGACAGCAGCTTACTCTTGCAGGTACAAATACTGCAAAGAATGAATTGGCTTTGCACGATGTTAATGACTATATCGCTTTGAATACACAGCGACATATGAAAACTTCAATGAAATCTATTTTAGAGCGCTTCTTAAAAGCACCGTATGGTTTTGTTGAAGCCGATGTTCAATGGCTTGTTGCAAAGCTGTTCAAAGACGGTGAAATTGCAATGTTTGTAAATAACGAAGCAGTTACATTGCTTTCAAAGACTCCGGAAGAAATTATCCGTTATTTGACACGCAAAGAGTTTAATGAAAAGCTTATGACTGAAAAGCGTGTAAAGGCGAATGAAAAGCAGAAGAAGTCTGTCCGTACAGTAATGAAAGAACTATTCAATGTTACTTCGGCAAGTGATGATGACGATGCGATTATGAGAAGCTTTCTTGGTTACGCATCAAATCTGAAGAATGACCTTGAAAAGTTAGAAATTCATTATTCTTCTCAGCAAGCATATCCCGGTAAAAATATAATTTTAACAGGTAAAAAACTTATGACAGATATAATGCAGATGAAATATTCTGCGGAGTTTTTCGCATTTGTTGACCAAAAGAAAGATGATTTTCTTGATTTTGCCGAGGATTATGAGCCTGTTAAAAAGTTCTTTGCAGGAGAACAAAAAACCTTGTTTGACAAGGCAATTAAATTGATGAAAACCTACGATGACAGTAAAACATTTATCGTAAACGGTGATATAGAATCGGTTGTTAAAAACGTTAATGATGTTTTGAAAAAACCGTCACCTTATTTTGAAATATTCAAATTGCCTGAGTTGCTGGATAAATTTATCAGCCTTTACGGCTCGTTGCTGAAGGAAACTCAAAAACCTATAGATATAGCAATTTCAGATGCAAGACAGCGTGTGTTTGAAGATTTGAAAGATAAAAAATGCCACGATAAATTGGCGGATAAATATATTCGCTTGTTCCAAGAAATCAGTGACAAAGCTAATCATTGTGCCAATATCGCTGATTTGCAAAATATCAAGTTAGAAGCAGATGCACTCAAGGTCCGTTGCCTAAATGAGATAAGCGACGAGGAAGCAAAACTTATTGCTTGCGAACAATCTGCTGAACAATTTGATAATTGTGATTCTGAGACTACGGCACCTGCCGTGAAAGTGAAGAAAAAGAAAACTCTCAGCATTAAATCCATAAATAATGCGGCTACTTGGCAAATTGAGAACGAAGAAGATATTAAGAAGTATCTTGATGAACTTAAAACAAAATTGATGGCTACTCTTGAAGAAGACACGATTATCAATATTGAGTTTTAAGGAGGAATGACTTTGAACGACAACCCAAAGGTTTTTATATCATACAGCCACCAAGACGCTGTTTATGAAAATAAAGTATTAGAATTTTCCAACAAGCTACGCTCAGAGGGAATTGACGCAAATATTGACTTGTATGAAGAATCACCCTCTGAGGGGTGGCCTCGTTGGATGGAAAATCAAATTAGAGAGTCAGATTATGTTTTAGTTTTAAGCAGTAAATCATACCACGATAAGTTCTACTCTGACAAAAAAGGAAAAGGTATTGCTTGGGAAGTAAATATTATATATCAGTATTTATATGATGATTGTGCAGAAACAAAAAAGTTTATTCCTGTTTTCTTTGAAGCGGGAGAAGAACAATATATTCCTACTCCAATAAAGTCTTTTACATACTATAATGTCGGTACATCAGAGGGTTACAATAAACTTTACTGGAGGTTAAGAGGAGTAAATAAAACAGAAAAACCGCCACTTGGGAAATTAAGACCATTGCCGGAAAGACAACGAAAGACAATGTTCTTTTCAACACCTATTGATTTAGACAAATGGAATAAAGCTCATTGGAAAGGAACACTTTATCTTTTTCAGCCGGGTTATGTTCCAGTTCTTGGTTTACTGTTTGAAAATTACGAAGCTGGCAAATCAATTTTTGAGGCTTGGAAAAAAGACTCTATTGATGGAAAGATAGATAAGTTTGTAAGCCTTAGTTTTATTGTACCTCCATTTCCTAAAGATTGTTGGATTTATAAAGACCCTGAGCATAGTTACGGAAAAGGATATTTTGTTCATATCGGACCGAATATAGACAAATCTATTAAAAGGGCGTTAGATACAGGCTTAGAACCCGAAGAAATCTTCTTAACCTCAATCAGTCGTTATCAATGGATGGATGAACTGAAAGGTTCTACATATAGAGATATGTTCAAAGAGATAACAGACAGCAGTAAACTATATTTGCTTATGCCTATCGGTGTCAAAAACATAAATAAACCAATAGTAGAAGAAAATCTTATTATTAACTTTGACTATTCAGTTAAATTAAGTGATGTTTCCTTTGTAAATGGCATTGATGTTGACGAAAATGATATGCGTAAAGTAGTTCTCAATAAAGCTAAGACTTTATGAAATGGAGGATAAGCGATGAATAAAACAGCGATAAAAAACTTTGCCGTTTGGGCAAGACAAAAGCTTATATCCGATATTACATATAAGGCAGGTATGCTCGGCATTACAGAGGACGGTATTGCGGACAAATTGCCCCACTCAACCTCCGACTTGGAATTTTATGATATCGGAACAAAGGATTATGCCGAAGTTTCGGGTAAAGAGATTAAACAGCGTAATGCACTGGTTAATACAATCAGAAAAAAAGAAAAAGATAACGGCGACTATAAATCCGCATTTGGGTATGTGGTAGAGGAAGTTGCATATACTTGGTTTAATCGCTTGATTGCGATTCGTTTTATGGAAGTCAATGATTATTTGCCTTCCGGTGTTCGTGTGCTTTCTTCCGAGAATAAGGCAAAGAAAGAGCCTGATTTAGTAACGACACCGTTTGATACCGATTTGGAATTTACATCTTATGAGCAGGACAGAATTATCCAGTTAAAAGATGATAATAAACTGGACGAACTATTCCGAATGCTTTTTATTAAGCAATGTAATAAACTTCACGATGTTTTACCGGAACTGTTTGAAAAGACAGATGATTATTCGGAATTGCTCCTCACCGTTTCGTTTACGGATAGCGATGGCATTCTTTATCACCTTGTTCACGATATTGAAGAGGACGATTTTAATGTTGAAAAAGAGGGACAGGTCCAAATCATCGGTTGGCTTTATCAATTTTATAACATTGAGCCTAAAGCTGTTGTGTTCGGACGAAAAGGCAATGCAAAAATCAAAAAAGAAGAAATACCTGCTGCAACTCAACTTTTTACTCCTGATTGGATAGTTCGTTATATGGTTCAAAATTCTCTCGGCAGAATTTTTATTAACGATAAATGCGTTGGTATTACCGACGAAAAAGAAAGAATAAATAAAGAAAAAGAAATAGCACAACAAATGGGTTGGCAATACTATTTGCCCGAAGCGGAGCAAACGCCCGAAGTCAGAGCACAGTTAAATGCTAATCACATTTCACTTTCAAGTGAGCTCACCTCTATAAAGCTTATTGACCCGTGTATGGGCTCAGGTCATATTCTTGTTTACGCTTTTGAAGTGCTTATGCAGATTTATCTTGAATGTGGCTATACCGAAAGAGATGCTACTTCACTCATACTTGAAAACAATCTTTTCGGTCTTGATATTGACGATAGAGCATATCAGCTTGCCTATTTTGCCGTTATGATGAAGGCTCGTTCTTGTGACAGAAGAATTTTAACTCGTGACATTAAGCCTAATGTTTATTCAATTAAAGAGTCTAACTTTCTTGCTAACTCTTGGCAAAAAATATCGGACGAAGAAAAATTCAGAGAAATATTCCAAACAGTAGTTGATACTTTTATCGACGCTAAGGAATACGGTTCAATCTTGAATGTCCCTGATGCCGATTATGATTATGCACTGTCTGTTATAGATGAATTTGAGCAGTCTGTTCCTGTCGATTTTGAGGCTCAAATTCTCCGTGGCAAAACCGATGATATTCGTGCGCTTGTTAATCAAGCAAAGCTGTTGTCACAAAAGTATGATGCAGTAGTCACTAACCCACCGTATATGCCTGTAAGTAATTCGAGTGCATCACTTCAAAATTTTGTTAAAAAGAATTATCCTGACAGCAAAACCGATATGTTTGCTGTATTTATTGAAAGAGTAGCTCAATTAACAAAGCCTAATCGATATTCGGCAATGATTACAATGCACTCTTGGATGTTTTTATCTTCTTATGAAAAACTGCGTTCAAAAATTCTTGAAACAGATACCGTTAATATGGCACATCTCGGAGCAAGGGCATTTGAGGAAATCGGTGGCGAAGTGGTACAAACTACTGCTTGGATAGAAAGAAAGACCGATTTAAAGCAGTTCAAAGCTACATATAAACGACTTGTTGATGAAAACAGCCAAACGGCTAAAGAACAGGCATTTTTAAATAAAAATGATAACGCTTATAATATAACCAAAACCAACTTTTCTAAAATTCCCGGCTCCCCAATTGCTTATTGGGTGAGTAAAAATATGTTAAAAGTATTTGAAAATGGTAATCCTGTATCAAAAAATGCAACTCCAAAACAAGGTATGTCAACTTGTGATGTAAACCGGTTTGTAAAATTATGGAATGAAGTTGATATCACAAAAACAAATCTTTTTAAATCAACAAATCACAACGGATGGGTAAAATATAATAAAGGCGGAGACTATCGTCGTTGGTACGGTAATAGAGAATACATTGTTTTATGGAATGGAAACGGAAATATTTTAAAAAGCAATAATGCACTTTTGCGTAATAAAGATTCTTATTTTAAAGATTTTATTGCCTGGACTAAAATTTCAAGTTCTGGTACAGGCTTTAGATTTTTTGAAAAAGATTTTTTATTTGATGGTGCTGGAGGCTCTCTTTTTATAAATAACGAACAAGAAAAAGATTATTATTTAGGTTTTTTAAATTCTAAAATATGTTCGTTCATTTTAAATATTATATCTCCAACAATTAATTTCAATGAAAATCATATTGGGTCATTACCATTAATTAAAAGCCCAAAAAATAATGAATCCATAGCAAATATAGTCAATAATAACATACAAATATCAAAAGCTGATTGGGATTCTTATGAAACTAGTTGGGATTTTAAACGCAATCCATTATTATGAGGTAAATAAAATTGATGAATTATAATGATTTTCAAAACAAACTCGACAGCATTCAGTATAGTGAAAACAGGTTTAAATTATGGATGGAGGATGGACGCACTGTAATGGTTTTGTCTCCATCAAGAGTGAACGATCCTAAAGGCACGATTAGCATGATGAGATCGGTTTATAAGAGTGTGTTGGAATTGGATTGGAAAATTAAGGTTTCTTTGTCTATTGCCGCAGTACATATTCTAAAAGATGATGAAAATGTGAACTATTGTTTACCTGCTGATTATTCACGGAAAGTAGCTACATATTATATTGAAAATGCGTTGTTTAGATTAACCAGTCTTTGGGATATGCTCGCACAAGGATATAGAGTTTTGTATGATGTAAAGAAAAATTTAAATGGAAAGAAAATCGACATAGATCATGTGAAATACAAAATTTTTTTCGATCAAACAAAAACGCCTCATACCGATTTTGAAGATGAAGCAAATAGGATTTTTGACTACATTACGAAAAATTGTAATCATAGGACCTCAAATGAACTTCGAAATCAAATGGCACATAAATTTACACCAAATTTATTTTACGCAAGCAACTACACTGTGAATGCGCCATATCCAATGTCTTTTCAAATTACAACAATTTTAGAGGACTACATCAAAGTAACAAAATATCTTTCAGAATTGTTCGACAATGCAGAAAAAATTATTGCGTTGCAAATGAATAATTTATGATAGCGGCTGCTTTTAGTCGTCAAATATAGAAAAGGAAAATTAAACAATGTCAAAACTAATTTCAGATAAATATGAGCAATGGAAAGAAGAATGCGAGCAAAGGTTCCTCAAACTTAAAGAAAACGAAGAAGAGTTAAACAGAATATTTATTGACATATACGGTTTGAATGACGAGTTGACGCCTGATGTGGCAGACAAGGACATCACCGTTCACAGAGTATATGACAGCAAAGACGATGTGCCCGAAAGTATGAAAGGCAGTAACTATGTCCGTACTCTTCACGACGAAATCGTATCGCTTGTGTCATACGCAGTCGGTTGTATGTTTGGTCGATATTCTCTTGATGTTGACGGTTTAGCTTACGCAGGCGGCGAGTGGGACGAAAGTAAGTATAAAACCTTTATTCCCGATGCAGATAACTGCATCCCGATTACGGACGAGGAATATTTTGAAGATGATATTGTAGGTCTGTTTTGTGCTTGGCTGAAAAAGGTTTATGGAGAAGATACGATTGAAGAAAACCTTGATTTTATTGCCAATGCTCTCGGCAATAAAGGTAAAACAAGCCGTGAAGTTATCAGAAATTATTTCTTGACAGATTTTATCAAAGACCATATTAAGACTTATCAGAAACGCCCGATTTATTGGCTTTTTGACAGCGGTAAGCAGAATGGGTTTAAGGCTCTTGTTTATATGCACCGTTGGAACGCTGATACCATTGGTAATGTTCGAGTTGAGTACCTGCATCGTATTCAGCGTGTGTATGAAAAAGAGATTATCCGTATGCAGGAAATTATAGATAACAGCCACGATAACAAGGAAATTTCCAACGCTACAAAGCGTAAGGAAAAACTTCAGAAGCAGATTAAGGAAACAAAAGATTATGATGCTAAAATCGCTCATTTGGCTCTTTCACGTATCGACATCGACCTTGATGACGGTGTAAAAGTCAACTACGAAAAAGTACAGACCGCCGATGGAAAGAAAATGCAGATTTTGGCGAAGATATAAAAACAAGTGAGGTGAGAAATATGGTTGACGCTGAATTGATAAAAAACACACTGTATGATAATGGTGTGTATGACGCTTGGCAATTCGTAGTCAATACAGCAAATACTATACAAACTGCTGACTATTGCAAAAATGAGATTTTGGCATTGATTACGCAGATGGGAAAGGAACACGACGATTGGATGACAGAACTGTTTTCTCAGTTGTCATCGCAAGACTCAAACGAAAAGAGAATTACTGTTACTTCAGACAATTTACCTCGGTATAAGGTTAATATAGCAGGAATAGAGGTTGGCAGTTCTTTTCTTATTCAAAAACTTACGAAAGATTTCTTTCAGTATTCTCGCAATGCCTTTGATAGTATTTCTCAAATTGGCAATGCAGCATTTCTTGCTTTCAAACACGAAGATATTGAAAGAGTTGATTTTGGGTTTATGTCAAGAACCTTTAATCAAAAACACAACGGAACATTTCAAGATGTTCAGAATTGGTATGCGACAATCGAGCAAAGCGATGAGTTCAAATACATTGACGCTTTTTGCAATAGGACTAAACACATTTGTGATGTTTATCTTCAACTATCAATGGCATTTATTGGCGAAGGCAACAAAGCTCATATAAATCCTTTTTTCAAGAAGAAGAAACAACAAGAAAAGCAAGACCTAAATACATACTTGAGCAATGTGATAGCCTTTGTGCAAAAATCTTTTGATGACTTTATGGATATTGTAATTCGAGAAGTTCCAAATAAAACTTATGTGGAGAACAGAGTTCATAAAGTCAGCATTGAGCAACAGAAGATGAAAAACAGTCCTGAAAGTGATTTCGCTCTTACTTACATAGATGAAAATCCTAACATTCAAGCAATGCCGGACGAAATTGAAATTTTATTCTTAAGGAAAGACGATGATGGCGATATTAGTAGCAAGAATTGTGAGTTTGATACAATCTATGTGAGAAAGGCGAACTCGGAACATGACTATGTAGGAAAGTATATTGCAAAAGAAGATTATGGTGATGATACATTAGTAAAGTACAGAAGATATACAAAGGTCATAGCTGACCCAAATAAAACTCCTTTATGGATTGAAGCTATGATTGAATGGAAAAACAACAAGAAATTCTATCACGCTAATGGCTTTTTAGATGTGAGAACTGTAAGTGATGATGAAACTTTCTTACAAAGAGTAGGAATTCCGTTTTAATGAATTGAGGTGAAGTAATGGCAGAACTAAACTTAAAACAGATTACAGACAAATTAAATAGTGAGTTTGCAAGTGATGTTCGTAAACTTGTGTTTTGGTATGATGCCAATGCGGAGTTTCAGGAGGATATTGACAGCATAGAACTGGAAAATGCCAAGGTTCTGCATCTTGAGCCGGACAACCAATTCTATATCAAATACTTCTTAGAACGAGAGGATACGACAACCAATTACCTTGTGTATGCTCCGTTTGCAAAACCAAGTATAAGGGACAACCATCTTGCAGATACAATTCGATATTCCAAAGAATTTTTTGCTGACCGTGCTTCTTTGCTTACGCTTGATTTAGGAATTGATGAACGGTACAAGCCTGTTATTCAGCATTATATTAAACTCTTTGCGAACAAAGACAGAACGCAGAAATTCTATGATTTAGAAATAGAGAATTTCAATAGAAGTACGATTGAAGTTGCTTTGATGAGTGTGCTTTGCAAGGATAAGACCGCTTCTTTTGAAGAAGTATTGCGTTCAATTTTGACAGATGATGGATTGCAGGATAACAAATACCTGGCTGAGTTTGAGAAATATGATTTGCTTTCTGCATTCTGGCAACAGGTAGATGTGACATTTGGATATAATGACCCGAAGCCGACACTTGAAAAACTCGTTATCACGATGTTTGTTACTTATGCAGCTAGGAGTATTCATGCGGATATGCCGCAGGCTTGGAAACCATTTATTTCTTATAAATCCGGTAATATCATTGCATTTATGGATAACTTGATGAACAGTTATCTGTATGGTACACGTTTTGATGAGATTTCAGAGATTATCTATAATACAATCAATGGCAAGAATTATCTTGAGAAGATGGAAGTTGAAACACTTGTAGATTGCAATATCTTTGCAGGTGTTGATGAGCTTCTGATTCGTTGGATTATCGGCAGACTTGAGAATGAGGATATAGGAGCAAAGCTGAATGGAAAGACGATTCCGGAGCTTTGTGTAGAACGCAGGAAAGGGCATTTTGGAAAGAACTTCCGCAGCGAGTATTTCATTCTTCAAAATGCCTTTGATATGATTGCTGAAGGTAAGTATCAGCCGGTCAGCGGTATCAAAAACTTGGTTAAGGAATATATGGAGTCAACCTATAAGATTGACCGTTATTATAGATACTTCTATTTTTACTTTGATAAATTGGAAGATACCACGCAGTTTGAAAAAATCAGGGAGCTGGTCGAGAATATTTATACGAATGAGTATCTGAACCGGATCACAGTGAACTGGAACAATGAGCTTGCAGATGCAGACGGAGAAACAGGACTTACATTGCAGAGAGATTTCTTTGCAAGACATATCAATTACTCAAAGGACAGAGTGGTTGTTATTATATCAGATGCACTCCGTTATGAGGTTGCACATACGCTGTTTGAAAAAATGCAGGCAGATGAGAAGTGCAATGCTTCTATCGGAGCAATGCAAGGCGTTCTTCCATCTTATACACCGTTAGGTATGGCTTCATTACTTCCGCATAAGACGATTGAATACAACGATTCTTATGATGTGCTTGTAGACGGAAAAACGTGCAGTTCCACACAGCAGAAGGAAGCTATTCTGAAAGAATATAAAATAAACAGTAAGTGTGTTCAGTTCGATGCTTTTAAGAATATGAAGCAAGCCGATTTACGAGCAATATTCACAGGTCAGGATGTTGTGTATATTTATCATAATCAGATAGATGCCCGTGGAGATAAAGCGGCTTCTGAGAATGAAGTGTTTACTGCTTGCGAAGAAGCAATTGAAGAGATTTATACTTTGATAAAGAGGATTGCATCGCAGGCAAATACCTATCATTTTATTGTGACGGCAGACCACGGTTTTATTTATAAGAGAGATAAAATTCAGGCAACAGATAAGATTGCCGGAGCTGCTTCAAAATCAAACAGCGTTGGACAGCGTTATTCCATATCTGCCGAAGAAATCAAGGCAGACGGTGTTTGCCATACAACGGTTGGTAAGGTACTTGGCAATGACGATGAGCGTATTGTATCGTTCCCTCTTGCCTCGGATATTTTCAAGGTTGCAGGGGCTGGACAGAATTATGTTCATGGCGGCTGCTCTGCGCAGGAAATGCTTGTACCAATGATTGATGTGAAAGTAGATAAGGGCAAAAAGGAAACAAGTCTTGCGGAAATTGCTCTTGTAAGCCTGACTTCAAAGATTACAAACCTTATCACGACACTGGATTTTGTTCAGACAGAGCCTGTAAGCGATATTGTGAAAGAAACAAGTTACCGAGTATATTTCATTTCTGATAATAACGAGAAGATTTCTAATGAGAATATTGTTATTGCAGATAAGAAAGATAAAGATACGACGAAGCGTATGTTCAGACTCCGTTTTAACTTTAAGAACAAGAAATACGATAAATCGCAGAAATACTACTTGGTTGCATATGACGATAAGAATGATATAGAAGTTCTTCGTCACGAAATAATCATGGATGTAGCATTTGCCGATGACTTCGGCTTCTTTGAATAATTTGGGAGGTAACAATGGACGAATTGCATAATGATTTGGAACTTAGTTCAAATGAGGACATAAACAGAAAACTTCGCACTTATTTTGATGGAAAAATTGTTCGTAAAGATTTAACAAAGTCTATTAAAGAGGGAGCAAATGTTCCTGTTTATGTTCTTGAATTTTTGCTTGGACAGTATTGTAGTTCAGATGATCCGTCAATTATTGAAGATGGTGTGGCAAATGTAAAAAGAATACTGGCAGATAATTATGTACGACCAGACGAAGCACAGAAAATTCTTTCCCTACTCCGTCAAAGAGGAAGTCATACTGTCATTGATAAGATTACGGTTAATCTTAATATTAGAAAAGATACCTACGAGGCAGAATTTTCTAATCTTGGAATTAAAGCTATTCCAATATCAGAAGAATATCCAAGTAAGTATGACCGTTTACTCTGTGGTGGCATTTGGTGTATTGTTCAACTCGAATATGAATACATAGAGGAAGATAAAAATGCTTCTCCTATCCATATCCGTAAACTGACACCGATTCAGATGCCACACGTTGACATCAATGAATTGAAACAAGGGAGAAAGGCATTTACAAAAGATGAATGGATAAGCGTAATGCTCCGTTCTATCGGTATGGAACCGGATACACTGACCGAAAGAGAAAAGTGGTTGCTTCTTGCACGTATGTTACCGCTCGTAGAAAATAATTTTAATTTGTGTGAGCTCGGTCCGAGAAGTACAGGTAAGTCTCATTTATATAAAGAAATTTCACCAAACAGCATTCTTGTATCCGGTGGTCAAACTACAGTTGCCAATCTGTTTTACAATATGGGAAGAAAAACAGTCGGACTTGTCGGTCTTTGGGATTGTGTAGCTTTTGATGAAGTTGCAGGTATCAATTTCAAGGATAAAGACGGTATCCAAATAATGAAAGACTATATGGCATCTGGCTCTTTTGCTCGTGGAAAAGAAGAAAAATCAGCTTCTGCCTCGATGGTATTTGTCGGAAATATAAATCAAAGTGTTGATGTGTTATTGAAAACATCAAGTTTGTTTGCACCTTTTCCATCAGTAATGGGAAACGATACAGCATTTCTTGATCGTATGCACTGTTATATTCCGGGATGGGAAATTCCCAAGTTCAGGCCTAAACATTTTACAGATGATTACGGCTTTATTAGCGATTATCTTGCGGAGTTTATCAGAGAACTTCGTAAAGAACAGTATGGCGATGCCTTGGATAAATATTTCCGTCTTGGAAAGAACTTAAATCAGCGTGACACAATTGCTGTTAGAAAAATGGTCGGTGGATTTATCAAGCTGCTTTATCCTGACGGAGAATATACTAAAGAAGAACTGGAAGAAATCCTAAGGATTTCTCTTGAGATGCGTCGCAGAGTAAAAGAACAGTTAAAGAAACTTGGTGGTATGGAGTTCTATGATGTTAATTTCTCATACATTGACAATGAAACATTTGAGGAATTCTATGTGTCTGTACCGGAGCAAGGCGGTGGAAAGCTGATTCCGGAAGGAATGTGCAATCCGGGACAAGTTTATACCGTGGCTCAGGGTAAAACGGGTATGCTTGGTGTATTTCGTTTGGAATCTCAGATGATGCCGGGGAATGGGAAATTTGAGCGTTCAGGTCTTGGTTCTGATGGAAAATGCAAAGAAGCAACGAACACAGCGTTTAATTTCCTGAAAGCCAATTCTAACCGTATCAGTGGCTCTATTAGTACGACGACAAAGGATTATATCATCAATTACCAAGACTTGCAGGGCATTGGTATGACAGACAAATTGGCATTACCAACACTGATTGCTTTATCTTCGGTGGCATTAGGTAAACCTGTTGCAAGCAGTCTTGCAGTTCTTGGTGAAATTAGCATTGCAGGAACACTCATTAAGGCGGATGAACTTGCTAACAGTTTGCAGGTTTGCTTGGATAGCGGAGCGAAAAAAGTACTTCTTCCTATTACATCTGCTGCGGATCTTTCAACGGTTCCGGCGGAATTGATTGGTTGTTTTAATATGATTTTTTATTCAAGTGCTGAAGATGCGGTTTACAAAGCTCTCGGCGTTGACTGATTATCCGTGTTAATAATTATAAAAGCGTTGGAGATTTTGTTTTCTCCAACGCTTTTTCTTATGGGTATATAGATCTTTTTTTATTTTATGTTTCAAATCTTAAAATAAAAGCTGAAGGCCCATTACGATAATCCACATATATGCACAGGTTTTTGGAATCATAAGCAAGCCAACCTTTGG
>OGDY01002080.1_pt1 | contig 19666 bp, 10 predicted proteins | sample 1570341 | NCBI WGS metagenome assembly OGDY01 (sample SAMEA2581972, study PRJEB24529) | metagenome | biome: Human gut stool | place: China | collected 2011 | reverse complement strand
GAGGAAACAGTAAATTCTCCCGAAAATAAAGATGATAAATCAAATAAAAAATCAGTTTTTAGATTTATGGAATTTGATAATATTGAGGATAATATGATAGTACAGGATGGTGGTACAAGATACCTAATGGTTATTGAATGTAAGGGAATAAACTATGATTTATTGTCTGGAATTGAAAAAACAAGTGTAGAGCAAGGTTTTTTACAGTTTTTAAATACACTAAAGTATGAAATACAAATATATATTCAAACAAGAAAAATCAATTTAAATCAAAGCATAATTACATATAAGTAGAAAAAATAAAACAAGAGCTACGATATGAAGAAGCTAAATTGGAAGATATGCAAAGAATGAGTGGATACAGTAGAGACGAAGTTTTGAAACAAATAAAAGAAGTAACTAAAAAAAGAAATTTATATGAATATGCTCAAGATTTAATACAAAGCACAGAAAAAATGTCTGAGGATAGAGACATAACAACAAAACAATATTATATAGTTATTCCATATTATACTGAAGAAATAACCTCAGTGGGGGACTATGATAAAAGGGAAATAAGCAGTATGGCATTTTCGGAACTTTATACAAGAGCACAGTCAATTGCTAATGGACTTGCAGAGTGCGAAATAAGAGGAAGAATACTAAATTCACAGGAACTAATTGAACTATTATATGTTGCCTATAATCGAGAGCAATATGATATATATGATTTTGAAACATATTTGAGTGAATCAGGATATCAATCATTATACTCTGTATCTGAAGATGTATTAAATAAAAGAATGAAAGCAATAGATGAAGAGATAGTAAGAAAAGCAAAACAAAAAGCAGTATATGCATATGAGTTAGCTTCAGATGAAGTTAGAAAAAAAGCTAGTGCAATACAAGAAAAAGAAAATAAAATGCAAGAATATATTAATAATCTTGCTAAAGAAATAGTTGAAAATGAAAAAGAAGCTATCGGTAATCAAATGGCTAAAATTACAAAAGAAAAGATAGATCAAATAAGTAATAAAGAAAAAGAAGAAAATGAAAAAAGTATTTCTCTATTGCCTGACAACCATCTTTGCCACCGGAACCTACGCCCAAACTTACAACTGGGTAAGCAGCACAGAAGCCAACATCTGGCAACAATCTAAAGTAAAGTTACAATTGAGTACTAGACAGACTCCGCTCTTAGAAATCAGCGGAACGGAAGAAGGCACCACATTCAAAGCATGGGGAACCACCTTCAACGAACTGTGCTGGGATGCCTTGAACATACTCACCCGTGATGAACAGGATAACCTTCTAGAAAAAATGTTTTCCCCACAAGGAGATTTACGCTTCACAAGAGGAAGAATTTCGATGAATGCGAACGATTATGCCCGCGACTGGTATAGCTGCGACGAAGTATCGGGCGACTTCCAACTGAAGTATTTCAACATTAACCGTGATAAGCTGGCAATCATACCTTTCATCCGTGCGGCACAAAAGTACAATTCCGGGATGACATTCTGGATTTCTCCCTGGTCTCCTCCCAGTTGGATGAAAATCAACCATGACTACCCGGTGCGTAGCGACAAGACCAATAAAATGTCCTCGGAATCGAACATAGCCCTTTACGAGGACAATACTGAAAAACGTGAAGACGTGTTCCCCAAACAGCTGGCTGTAAACGACTATATGATACAAGACCCCCGCTATCTGCAGACGTATGCCAACTATTTCTGCAAATTCATTGATGCCTACAAAGAACAGGGAATTCCTATTGATATGGTCATGTATCAAAACGAGGCATACAGCTACACTCCTTATCCCGGTTGTGCCTGGACTGCCGAAGGCACCGTGCGCTTTAATGTGGAATATCTGGCTCCTACACTGAAAAAGTATCACCCGGAAGTGAAACTATACCTCGGCACCTTCAATACGAACCGTTACGACTACGTCGACAAGATACTTTCCGACCCGCGTATGCCGCAAAGCATCGAAGGCATAGGTTTCCAGTGGGAAGGCGGACAGATATTGCCGAAAATCCGCAAAAAGTATCCCCAATATAAATATGTACAGAGTGAAAGCGAATGCGGTGGGGGTACCTTCGACTGGAGAGCGGGCGAACACACCTTCCATCTGATTAACCACTACCTGGGTAATGGCTGCGAAGAGTACACCTTCTGGAACAATACCCTCTGCGATAATGGTGAAAGCCCCTGGGGTTGGAAACAGAATGCTTTGATACATGTTGATTCAAAATCCCGTACGGCAACTCTTACACCGGAGTATTATGCTGTAAGACATTATAGCCAGTTCGTAACACCCGGTTCACGCGTTATAGCTTACAAGCCTTCAACAGAAGGAAGAACACCGGTTTTGGTAGTGGAAACTCCGGAAAAGAAAAAGGTAGTGATAGCCGGCAATTTCAACAACGAAACCAAGAAAATAACCCTGAAATTAGGCAACCGATATCTGAATGTAGAGCTCCAGCCACATTCGTTCAATACGTTCGAAGAGAAATAAATTGATAAAAGTAATCATTATCCGGGTAATCGTATCCGAATAATGATTACTTTTGCCATGAAATACAATCGTAGTCATCACAAAAGAAACACTGAGCTTCTATTTTGAATAAAGATAACTGCCTTGGAAACAACAAAACAATCATGGAAGAAGAACATCATTTTACGAACGTACCCTACAATTACCCCTTATGCCTCAACCGTCAGTGTCCCAAAGCATCTACCTGCCTGCGGCAACTGGTAGAGCAAGAATTGCCGGACAGCGTGGAGTACTGGGTAATCATCAGCCCCAAATACCAGGCTAAACTGAAGGGTGCATGTCCCCATTATCGCTCCAGTCAAAAAGTGCAATATGCCAAAGGCTGCATGGATATCCTTGATAACCTGCCCCACAAGCAAAGACAACTCGCCATAATCCATCTGATGGAATACTTCAGCCGAAGAACCTATTACCGCATTCGCAAAGGCGAACGCCTCCTCAGTCCTGCTGAACAAAGGGACGTACAGAAAATCTTAAAACAGTGCGGTGCAACCGGAAAACAAGAGTTTGATGCTTACGTAGAAGACTACGAATGGTAGCAATCTCCCCTATCTACAGGTTAGTGATCTCCCATCTATAGATCCATGTTTTTGCCATGCCTGTGGCACTACTTTGCCATCGCAGTGGCACAACACTGCCACGCCTATGGCACGACTGTGCCAATGCGGTGGCAAGAAGTTGGCAAAGCTTTACGGTTTCGGCAATACGGCATCCCGGCAGATTAAAGCTGCAAGGCAGCAAAATGATCAGGCAGAAGGAATACACACTCTCTTCTTAAACCAAACCCCAAACACAGGATCAGAAAGTGTGACTCTTGGTTCGTCTGTCTCTATCAGCTCTTTCTGCAACAAGGCGTTTTTCAGACGGATAATATTGGCCGAAGTACCTAAATTATACTTTTGCAGCACCTCTTTACAGCTGAATCCTGAATCGACTCCATCAATAATAGCCCGCATGAAGTCTCATCATACCGATAGAATGTAAATGTATCGTTCATATAGTCATAAGCATTCAATCCTGATCGTTATGTTCCGATCCAAAGGATAGAATCTACTATCAGCTTTCTATTGCAAGCCAAAAAAAGAAATAAAATCTCTATTCCGAATGTACAAATCCAGGTATTGAATGATTTATACCTCTAAGCTGAATGATTTATGCCAGACATAAAAGATCTATATCGCTTATATTTGCAACAATAACTCTAAATAATCATAACCCCATGAAAAATGCTCTTACACTGGCTGTTCTCGTGGCAGCTTTTCTGGTAGCCTGCCCGGCTCGGGCGCAAGTCTCATTCGGTGACGCCTCTAAATTCAACGACGGATGGCTCTTCCGGCTGACTGACGACTCAACCATCGTAAACCCTACCTTCGACGATACTCAATGGCGTAAACTCAGGCTACCGCACGACTGGTCCATTGAAGGACAATTGTCACCCTCACTGGCCAGCTGTACAGGCTACCTACCGGGTGGAATAGGCTGGTATCGCAAGCATTTCAACATCACCGACAATGCCGCACGCCATTACATCTACTTCGAAGGAGTATACAACCGTAGTGAAGTTTATCTGAACGGTCACCTGCTTGGTAAACGCCCCAATGGTTACATCTCGTTCCTTTACGATATGACCCCATATTTGAAAGAAGGTGACAATGTATTGAGCGTACGTGTAGACCATAGTCGTTATGCTGATTCCCGTTGGTATACAGGATCGGGTATATATCGTGACGTATGGCTTATTGCTGCCCCCCAAATACATCTTGCACAATGGGGCACAGGCTGGTATGCTACTTCTCTGACTGACCGACAGGCCATCATAGCCGTTGATATGGAAGTACAAAAACATATAGCTACCCATGAGAAACTTGAGTTCTCTGCTACACTATACGATGCTGCGGGCAAGCAAGTAGCACAATGCCGTACTCGCATTTCCGACGGGAAAGAAGGTGTCACCAAAGAAACCCTCACACTGAAAGTAACTAAACCTCACCGCTGGAACCTGAATGATCCCTACCTCTATACACTGAAAGCTGAATTGCTCAGTAATGGAAAGCGCATTGACGGTTGTGAAACCAATGTAGGACTCCGCACACTGGACTTTGACCCTAATGAAGGATTCGCACTTAACGGCAATTGGATGAAAGTCAAAGGTGTATGTCTGCACCACGATGCCGGTGTACTTGGCGCCGTAGTGCCGTCTGAGGTATGGGAACGCCGCCTAAATAATCTCAAAGAAATAGGTGTGAATGCCATCCGTATGAGCCATAATCCGCAAGCTCCCGTCGTATACGACCTATGCGACCAATTAGGTCTGCTTGTCATGGATGAAGCTTCTGATGAATGGGAATTCCCCAAACGTAAATGGATCAAAGGATGGAATAAAGGTGAACCGGGCTTTGATGGCTCTTTTGACTTCTTTGAAGAATGGATAGAGCAGGATGTAACCGATATGGTACGTCGTGACCGTAACCATCCGTCCATCTTCCTGTGGAGTATCGGCAATGAAGTAGATTATCCGAATGATCCCTATTCCCATCCTATTCTTGATGGAGCACAAATCAACCAACCTATGTTTGGTGGCTATAAGCCCGATGCACCCGACGCCATGCGTATCGGAGTGATAGCCAAACGCCTGGCAGCCCGCGTACGTGCTGTCGACACTTCTCGTCCTGTAACAGGAGCTCTGGCAGGTGTCGTGATGTCCAATGAAACAGAATATCCTGATGCTGTTGATGTAGTGGGATATAACTATACAGAAAACCGTTATGATGAAGACCATGCCACTTATCCTAAACGCATCATTTACGGTAGTGAAAATGGCTCAGGACTTGATGCCTGGTATGCGGTTAAGAATAAAGAGTTCATCTTCGGACAGTTTATTTGGACAGGTACAGACTATCTTGGTGAGTCGGGAGCATGGCCTTCCCGAGGGCTCTACACCGGATTGCTCGATTTTGGTAGCTTCCCCAAGCCTCGCGGACATTTCCGTGCTTCACTGTGGAGTGAGAAGCCGGTTACTTATATCGGCACTTATCCCATACAAGCCAGATTCAAGAACTCCAAACGCACTTTCCTATCACCCGATGCATGGGACATCTGGAACTATGATTCCGGTCAGGAGATACGCGTAGTTTGCTATACCAATGCACCGCAAGCGCGTCTGTTGCTCAACGGGAAAGTAATAGGCAATATGAAGCCCTATGACGAAAAGAGTGGTATCATCTACTGGGATATTCCCTATCAGGCAGGCGAACTGAAAGCTGAAGGTTGCGATACCAACGGAAATATTGCTTCAAGCTATTCAATTCAATCTTCCGGTCGTCCTTATACCCTTCGGGTCAGTGCAGACCGCACTACTCTTTCCTGCGATCGTGCCACAGCACATCTCATTGTAGAAATCGTTGACGAAAATGGCACAATCGTGAAACTTGGAGACAATGATATCACTTGCACTATCGAAGGTCCGGCACGCTTGTTAGGGCTCGAAGGTTCCAATAACAGCGATATGAGCGACTATACAGATAATCATCATCGTGCTTTTCACGGTCGTTTGCTGACTTACATACAAAGTACCGGAGAGAAAGGTCAGGTCCGTGTAAAATTCACTTCACCACTCTTGCAAGGGACAGAAGTCTTGCTGAATGTCGGAGAATAAGCAGATGCAAAGATAGTTCCCGCTCTCCCATCCCTTCAAAAGAAAAAGGCAGAAAACCTTTCTACAAGATTTTCTGCCTCAGCTAAAACAATCTTTCGTCTACTCCCTACTAAAAACTAACTTTCTGTACTTGAGTGTAGAAGTATTCATTCGACTTATTGGACTGCACGCCTATACGGGCAAATGCATATCCATTCTTCAGCATCTTTTCAGGTATAGTGGCAGTCATTGTCGTTTCCTGTCCCAAGACTAACCCCGACAAATCCAGTTCACCCTTATACTCGTTCTTGTTATGGTCTGTCAGGATACCCTCTCCCAAATAGAAATTAACAGACTTCACTTCGGCAGATTCCACCACCTTCTCAATGGTAAACTTTACGGTAATGGCATTGCCCGTTCCTTTCTGATAACTCTCATTCTTAATGATGAAATAAGGCTTCACAGGCACATCAACCACCGTATTGCCCTTTACCTCAATCCTTATCGTATCCATAGGCTGGTCTTCCCACGGTGCACCCGACAGACGAACCAGTTTATATTGGCCGTTGAACAAGGACGCAGAGAACGTACCGTCCTGGGCAATGTACACCGGAATCTTTGTGTACAATTCATACCCATCCTGCCACAGCTCCAACTGAGTCCCATTGGTACGAACCCCCACAGGAGCATCATTATAGAGTACTCTACCGGATAGCTTTGCACTGGGAGCATCGTAATTGTCATACTCGCAACTTGCAAGCAAGAAGCATACACATGCTACTATAAATAAAATTTTTGTCTTCATCTTTATACTTACTTTTTAATGGAACGGATTCTTTACTATCTTAGGATTATTGTTTATGACAGCCTGGTCTATTGAAGAATAGTAATTAGCCATCCTAAAGAAACGGGCTTTCTTGAAACGCGTCGGACGTACTCGCTCGTAGATGAACTTGCCGTTGTCAGGATGTCCCGGACGGGAAATACGATACGGATACAGACCGTGAACAACCGCTACCGGATTAGAGTCCAAACCATCCCATACCTTATCGGCTATTCTCCAACGTTTCAAGTCGAAGTAACGATGGTCTTCAAAGGCCAGTTCCACACGACGCTCATTACGGATAATATCGTTGGTAAGCGTCTGAATACTGTTGGCAGGGAAACCGCCGTGCACTTCTCTCACTTTATTGATATAGTCCTTTGCTTCCGGCTTTTCCAATTCGAAGGCTGCTTCGGCAGCATTCAGATAGATTTCGCCCAGACGGAACCAAGGATACCAGTTGGATGCCAACGACGGACGTACACCATCCTGCGGATTCTCGCTGACATACTTGCGGATATAGAATCCGGTGTTGCTTACATACTGGTCGTTGTCTCTCGGACCATCAGCACCAGTCAGCGTCTCACCGTCAGAATAAACCGAAGCCAAGTCACCGACCTTCAATTTGTACCCGCCATCTTCCCAAGTGGCCACACCTGCCTGAATTTGTACCGGTGACGAACGGAAAGCACTTCCCGGATAAACCACCGTACCGTACAAACGGGCGTCCTTGTTGGCAAAAATACCGTCAATCTTATCATAAGCAATATAATTGCCCTCGGCATCCTTGTCGTGCAACGTACCTTTGGAACCGTCCAGATAGTCGTAACTCTCTACCAGGCTCAGCGAAGGAGACAGTATGGACGAACCTTCAATATCGACTCTGAAACTTCGAACCACATTATCATAAGTGAATCCATGTACTTTGCCTGTCATGAAATCCTTGGCAAAGATAACCTCTTTACAACTCTTATCCATGAACAGCTTATAGAAGTTTTCTCCCTTCGGAGAGCCGGCTATGTCATAAAGCTCGTAATTCTCATTAGCAATGATAGCCTTGGATGCTTCCAGCGATTTTTCATAGTAACCCACAGCCATAGATGCTGGGATTCCCACTTCACCGCCCGCCGTGCTGATGGGAGCGCTCATCTGACTGTTGTACTTGGCAATGGAACCTGCATACAGCATGGCACGACTTTGGAGAGCCAATGCCGTAATCTTGTTGGCACGAGTCCGGCTGCCTTCAGTCTGGGTGAAATTATCCTTTATATCCTGAATCTCATTATAAATGAAATCATAGACTTCCGATTCTTTCGCTCTGGGGTTCTGCAAAGACGACGGGTCGCCGCTGCCATTATAAATCAACTGCGTAGTGATGAGGGGCACACCACCCATTCTCTTCACCAGCTCAAAGTACACATAAGCCCGGATGAAACGGAACTCCGCATTGAATTGCTTCTTCTGCGTCTCATTCAGCTTCACACTGAATTTCTCCATATTCTCCAATGACAGGTTGATGTCTCTGATATAGCCATAGTCCCAGTATCTTCCGTAATCATCGGCATAATTGATGTCATTGTGCCAGTTCTGGTCAACGTGTCCCGACCACATGGCATCATCGAACTCCGTGTTGGTTCCGGTATTGAATACACCCGCAAGCTGCGGCATTCTGTCGTAATAGTTTGCCAACAGTCCCAGTATCATATTGGGGTCATTCCAGAGTTGTTCATCGGTAATCCTGTCCTTAGGATCTCTCTGCAGCCAGCCATCTTCGTCACAACTAACGAAAGAAGTAGCAACGGCCAATAATAATGCGAATATTATATATTTACTTTTCATAATGACAATAGTTAAAAGGTTACGTTAAATCCTACCATAATAGTCCTTTGTTGCGGATATACCACAGCAGCTCTTGCCTCGATTTCGGGGTCAATCTCGTACTCTCCCACGTTATCGATGGAGAACAAGTTGGAAGCACTTACATACAGACGCAGTCTCTGCACATTGATTTTGCTGATAAGCTCCTTAGGCAAGCTATATCCCAATTCCACGTTCTTGAGACGGAGGAAGCGTACATCGTGCAACCAGAAGTCACTGTTTTTACCGTTGTTTACGCTGGTACCTTTTCTGATAGCCGGGTATTTGCCCGAAATCCATTCGCTGTCCGGATTGTATGGGTCGGCACGGTGCCATCTGTCTTCCAAGATAAATGCCGGAGAGTTTCCGCCTGCATGGAAGGGGTTTCTCAACTCATAGTCCTGACACCATGACTGCATGCCGCCACCGGCAAAGTCCATATTCAGGTCGATGCCTTTCCAGCGCAAGCCTATGTTTCCACCAAAGCTCAGCATAGGCGACCATCCTGTAGGGTATCCAATAGGTCTTTCGTCCATCGAGTTGATGATACCGTCACCATTCACATCCTTATAAATCAAGTCACCCGGAAGTTGCGTTCTGTTGTTCTCTCCATCGTTATTGATAGGATAGTTTCTGATTTCTTCTTCCGACTGAAACTGGCCGATTACCTGGTATCCCCACCATACGCCGCCCCAGCGGTCTTCAATAGAATTACGGTATTCATTCCATGAGTTACCGAAACGGGGTTTATAGGTTTCCACGTTTCTGAAACGTGAGTAGGTAAAGTTGGCACTTACATTATATTCCAGCTCGCCCACGTTGTCAGCATAGCTAATCATACCTTCCATACCTCTGTATTCGTCCTTGTTAAGGTTCTCATTGGGAAGAGAATACCCTACTTCGCTCGGCAGAAGAATATCGTAACGGGCGGCAGGTCTTCCGGAGATAACCTTTTTAAATATGTCGAAAGAAAAAGAAAGTCTGTTATCTAGAAATTTCATGTCCACACCGGCATCATAAGTGGTGTTCTTTTCCCATGACAAGTCGGTCACAGGCATACCACCCGGCTGTACGCCAATCACATATTTACCGTCCAGCACAGCACCGCCCTTGTTAAAGTTGTATCCGCTCAGATAACCGAACATACCTACACCTGCTTCGCTACCTGTCTGTCCCACAGAAACTCTCAATTTCAAGTCGTTAACCGCATCTTTCAGAGGAGCAAAGAATGCCTCATCCGAAATACGCCATCCGGCAGATACTCCGGGGAAGAAACCCCAACGCTTGCCGGGAGCATAGAGATAGGAAGCATCGTAGCGGGCAAGCAGCTCAAGCATGTATTTGTCCTTATAGCTATAATTCAAACGACCGATATATCCCGACCTTGCCTGGTAAGTCCAGCCATCACCATAATCGGTAAGTTCCGACAAAGTCTTCAAGGGGATGTAGTTATTGGTAGGTGCCGTATTCGACCATCTATTGGCACGATCATAGTCCGACCTCTCGTAAGCAAAAACAGCCGTCAGATTGTGGTCGCCGAAGCTCTTTGTATAGTTCAGCATAAATTGACCATAGCGTGCCACGGCATCGGTCTGCTCTTCCAGTCTCCATCTGGCGCTTTGTCCTCCTTGTGCTATATACACATCATTCACTCGGTCATAGTTGTACAGGTCGTACGAGTATTGGAATCCGTCAAAGTCAAGATGCGTATAGTTGTACGAGTACGTAAACTTGGCCGACAAACCGAAATCGAATTTATATTCTGCATAAAGGTTGCCGTTGAAGTTCTTGGTCATATTATCCTTATATCCTGCAATGTCTCTGCGGAACAAAGCCGGGTTCAAGTCTGGACGGTTGGGGATATTATTCATATACTCCGGATTATCGTTGGCATACGGCCCATGAGTAGGAAGACTACTGAACATGGAAAGGATGGATGAGAAATATCCATCACCGCCGGGAAGTCCCACATCTCTTGTTTTCTCAAAACGGCCGCTGGCCTGTACACCTACGGTAAGTCTTTTTGTCACCTTCGTTTCCAGGTTTACCTGAAGATTCGTTCTGGAATAGTCGAAGTCCTTCATCATGGCTTCCTGCTTGGTGTTAGTCAGGGAAATATAGTAATTGGATCGTGCAGAACCACCGGTAATGTTGGCATTGATATTGGATTGCGGCACATTCTTACGCATGATGATGTCGTAATAGTCATAGCTCTTGTATCCGGGTTCCGTACCAGCCTGCCACTTCGCATATTCCTCTTTAGAGTAAAGGCTGCTGGGGTCCTTGCCTGCATTCTGTTCCGATTCCAACAGACCTCTTACATACTGAGGCGCACTTGCAAGTTCGGGGAAGCGGGTCAGGTTCTGCCAGCCGTAATAGCCATTCAGGTTCACCTTTACCTTATCGTCTTTGGTACCCTTTTTAGTAGTCACCAACACAACGCCGTTTGCCGCCCGCAATCCATAGATGGAAGCTGAGGCATCTTTCAACACAGATATACTTTCAATATCCTCCAAACTCAAGGCATTGAAAGCATCTTCACCGGATACATGTGAAGTACCCACCCAACTTCTGCTGGCATCGCCACCATAAGGAATACCGTCGATTACGTACAAGGGTTTTCCCATATTACGTATCTCGACGTTGATACCTCTACCCGGACGTGCATCCAGTGCACGGGTTGACACACCCGCCATCTTACCGCTCAATGCACCGGCAGTAGTGGTGGAAGAGGAGCGTAGAAGGTCTTCCGAAGTCACATTACTAATAGCCGTAGTCACTTTCCGCTTGGACTGTGAGCCGTATCCCACTACGACTACTTCATCCAGTACTTTGGAGTCTTCACTCAGCAGCACTTCGATATTCGTCTTGCCATTTACAGGTATTTCCTGCGTTACATAACCAATATAAGATATAACTAAAACAGCATCGGGTTTCACGGATATTGAAAAGTCACCGTCGAGGGCAGTGATTGTACCGTTGCTGGTACCGGCACCTTTTTCCAACACGGTTACTCCGATAAGGGGTTCCCGGGTGTTCTTGTCAAACACCTTACCTTTAACATTCAAATTCTGCGCATTCACCGAGAATACTCCCAGAAATGCAACGACAGAAATCAACAAAAATCGGCTGTAGAGCTGTTTCAGAACGTCAGCCCTAACTTTTGAATAAAGTTTGTTCTTCATAATACAATTACTAAATAGGTTTTCAAAATAAAAATAATCGACTGTTAAGTTCAATAGTAAAAAGAATAGAGTCATGTTTCCATAGGCATTTTTATATTTATTTAGTTAGTTAACGGTTACAAAGCTAAAGATTATTATAATATAATTGCGTATATAAAACATGCAACAAAGGAGCACATATCATTCACAGGCAAAATAAGTGTACTTTTTACCCTTTACTGAATAATCTGTATACGTTCATTGAATAATTTATATCGCAGGCAAGTTCTAAAGCTGCTTAAGGTATTCAGAAGGAAGCACTCCGAACTCCTCTTTAAAACATTGGCGGAAGTACATCATACTGTTTATTCCTACCTTGAAAGCAGCTTCGGATATGCTATATCTGCCTTCCAGCAACAGGTGCTCGGCATAGTGCATTTTTATCTTGCGGACATATTCATTGGTAGAAAGCCCAGTCAAAGCCTTCACCTTGCGGTAAAGCGTAGATTTACTCATGCACATATTGTCGGCCAAATAGCCAATGTCCACTTTCTCGGATGACAAACGCGCTTCTATCAACTGATTAATCTTCTCCAGGAACTCATTATCCAGTTTGTTCATGGATTCTGCTAGGCGAGCACGTTTTTCATCCAAGTCCTGGCGAAGTGCCGAAGTATTAATACGCTCTGCGAGCCGTTTACGGGATTCCAATATATTATTTATGCGGCTATGCAACAAAGTGGCACTGAAAGGCTTCGTCAGATAAGAATCTGCCCCTGCCTGATATCCTTCTTCCTTATCCTGCAAAGAGTCTTTGGCTGTCAACAAAATAATAGGAATATGACTAGTGCATACATCTTCTTTCAACTTCTGACACATGGCTATCCCGTTCATGACAGGCATCATAATATCACTCACAATGATGTCAGGAATACAATGCAAAGCTTGCTCCATACCCTGCTTACCGTTTACCGCTGTCTTCACATCAAAATCATCCGAAAAAGATTCAACAATATAATTGAGGATATCCTGATTGTCTTCTACTACCAATAAGATACGTTTTTCTCCGGATTCCGTATCAAGGATTTCTTCTATCTCTTCTTTCTTGTTTTCTGTTTCCTCCGGAGAATCCTGATGCATAACATGGGGGTAGGTGTTGTCCGTCAATAACCTAAAGCAGAAAACACTTCCCACATTCAGGTCACTTTCTACGTTTATCTCCCCTTCGTGCAACACTACCAGATTATACACCAGCGCTAGACCAATACCTGTACCGGAAGCCTGATGTTCGCTTCCTTCCTGATAGTAGCGGTCGAAAATATAAGGCAAGGAGTCGGGAGCAATGCCATAACCTGTATCATGTACTTTTATCTCAGTATAATTAATGTTATCAGACACCACCCTATGCACCGTTAATGTAACGGTCCCCTTTTCAGTATATTTGATTGCATTGGAAATCAGGTTATCCAATATAATCGTAACCACTTCCCTATCGTAGAATAAAGGCATGTCCTCGCTTTCCACTTCAATGCAAAACTCAATCTCTGGATTGCGGTTGAGCTCCTTATATTTAAAACCTATTTCGTACACCAGATTAGCTATGTTATCACGGCTCACACATAACTTCTTATTCTGTGTTTCAGTCTTTCTGAATTCGAGTATCTGGTTTATCAAGTTCAGCAAGCGAATGGCGCTCTGGTGAATCACAGATATTTTCTGGGCATCCTTATTAGAAAGCGAATTACTTTTCAGCATATCTTCCAATGGCCCCAATATCAGCGTAAGCGGTGTACGGAGTTCATGTGTGATATTGGTATAGAAACGTAAGCGTTCCTGATTCAAGTCCAACTCCCGCTCATGGTTTTTCTTCTCCATATCATACAGCACCTCCATATCAAGTCGCCGCTTATAGATATAGAATATGAAGAATATAATAAACAGGCTGACAAGGACATAAAATGTCTTTGCCCACCACGTCAGCCACAAAGGAGGATTGATGCGGATATGCAAAGCTGTCACCTTATCCGACCACTCCTGATTTCTCATTCGTGTCTTCACTAAAAAAGAATAATCACCGGGCGGTACGTTACGGAAAGTCATATTATTGGGGTCTTTCACCGTGTACCAAGAGTCCTCAAGCCCTTTTAGCATATAAGCATACTCCACCTGATTAGTCAATGCATAATTCTGGATATTGAAGGAAACACTAAAAGTATTCTGCATATAATTCAGTTCCACAGAAGAGGATTTATCAAGCGTAAGTATTTCTTCACGGCTTTCCCAGTCGCCCAAAGGTTCGAATATCCTCATTTCAGTCATGACTGCCGGAGGAGCTTCGTGTTTGGCAAGTACCTCTCCGGGATTAAAGTAGCAAACCCCGTTAAGCGAGCCAAAATAAATTCTGCCTTCATCATCAGATGTCACACTGTTGCTCAGGAAGCCTGCAATAGGAACATTATCACCATAACCGTAATTATAAAAACTACCTTGTTGATCCACATAGCAACTGACCCCCTTGTTAGTACTGAGCCAGATATTACCCGAAGCATCTTCCAGAACAGACCTTATATGCGTATTCCACAATCCAACCTCGCGCCCGTAAACATGATAGTTCCACTCCTTGGAAGACGGAAAACACACCAACCCCTCGCCGGTAGCTATCCAGATTCGCTTCCGGCTATCCTGATAGATATCATTGATTGTATTCGAGGGGAACTGTTCGGCTACGTAAAAGCGTTTTATGGTTTCAAAAGCAGGTGAGTATAAAAACAGTCCCCCGCCAAAAGTACCCACCCAGAAGTTGCCTTGCTCATCTCTAAAGATACAGCGCACCTGTTCATCCAAATAATGCTCCGGCGAAATGGCTCCGTTGAGGTCGGCCTTATACATTCCTGTGGAAGTGCCAATCCATACTACGTGATCTTTATCTTCATAAAAAGCACGAACATCGGTCATAGCCATATCCTGGGAGAAAAGTTGCCGGATTTTTTTTCGGGTTGCATCATAATGACATATTCCTCCGAAAAATAATCCGAACCACAGATTACCTTTTGAATCGCACAGAGACGACTGCACGGGGTTGCCATTAAGTATGCCATCCTCTCTCCCATACACGGCTATCCTTCTACCCTTCTCAAATACATTAAGATCTCCCTTTTCTGTCCCTATCCACAGTTTGTCTTCATGATCGGCACAAATGCTACTGATCATCTTACCGGTAAGACTCTTTGTATCCGTCGGGATAGGAGAAAAATTATAACGATTAAATAAAGAAGATTCATGATTCAGGAAGCTGATACCTCCTCCCCACGTACCAGCCCACACATTACTGAAAGAATCTTGGAAAAGAAAACGCACGCTGGAACTCGACAGACTATGTTCATCAGCCCCCTCCTCTATATACTGGAAGTGTATCGGTTCTGATGATAGATACAAACGTTGGGACAAATCCAGGATAGCAATTCCTCCGAATTCCGTTGCCATCCAAAGTTTATTATCCTTCATTTGCTTGATGTCGAAAATCCTATACTGAACCCCATTTTCCGGGTCTTTAAAGAGAATAAAAGTTTCTTCTTCCGGATCGAATAAAGCCAAACCACCGCCTGTTCCTACCCATATATTGCCATCTTTATCGGCATATACACACATCACTCCATCACTGGGCAGACTTTTAGGATCAGCAGGATTATGCCTGAAGTTTTTTATTTTCCTATCTTTTATGGAGAGGACGCTGAATCCATCAAAAACATGGCCTATATATAACTTCCCGTCCCCATTATCAGCCACCGACCAGATATTGTTACTAACCATACCCGGAACCGTCTTCATATTATAATGTATGAAATGCCCGGTTTTCTTATCCAGATAATCAACTCCATTCCAGTAAGTAGTAATCCATAAATTACCATCAGAAGCCGGCCTCACGCTGGTGACGTCATTTGTAGCTAGGCTGTTCGGATCTTTCGAATCATATTTATAAGCCGTAAAGGTATTATTGCCATAATTATAGGCATTCAGTCCGGCACGTTGCGTAGCAATCCACAAAACAGAATCTACAGGATCATCGAGCAGATAGTTCAATTCATTGCCGGTGATGCTCAGCTTACCGGGAGCACCTTTATAGTAAGGTACAAAACGAATACCATCAAACTTATTTAACCCCTCTTCCGTTGCAAACCATAGAAATCCCTGTTTGTCCTGGGCTATGCTCAAAACATAATTGCTGGTCAACCCTTCAATGGCATCTAAACGTTTCACCGAATAAGATTGTGCCCATACCCAATAGGGAAATAACAACAATAAAACTATAAAAAGATTCTTATTTTTCATAATATTAAAAACTACACATGTTCGGTTGTCCGACTCAAAAGTAAGAATAAAATCTATATTCCGAAGTATATAAACTACGTATTGAAAGATTTCACACCCTTGTTTGCACGATTTATACCATATTCTTATTCCTTACATTCTCTATATTTGCGAAGTTAATAATAGCACTTTACCATCAAAACTCTAATCAATGAAGAAATTAGTTATAACAACGGTCCTATTAATTATCTGTTATGTCACCTTCGCGCAATCTGCAAGTCATTTTGAAATATGCCCGGAACAGCCACTGCAAGTCATGGAGCATTTCAGTGCTTCGGATGCCTGGAGCATGCACATCATAGGCAAATGGCCCCAGGAGAAGCAAAACCAGGTGGCAGACTGGTTATTCAGTACAGAAAATGATGCTAACGGAAAGCCCAAAGGAATCGGGCTTTCCTTGTGGCGCTTCAATGTAGGTGCGGGAAGTACGGAACAAGGAGAAGACAGCCAGATAGGTTCTCCCTGGATGCGCACCGAATGCTTCTTACAGCCGGACGGAAGTTATAACTGGGACAAGCAGCAAGGCCAGCGCAATTTCCTGCGGTTGGCAAAAGAACGGGGAGTCAATAAATTCTTGGCATTTCTTAACTCTCCTCCTGTCTACTTCACCCAAAACGGACTTGCTACCAATACCGGACGCGACGGTACACTTAACTTGAAAGATGAACATTATGAAGACTTCGCCCGCTTCCTGGCAAATGTGATAAAAGGAGTGGAGGAGAAGGATGGCATCAAGTTCGATTACCTTTCGCCTTTCAATGAACCGGATGGTCACTGGAACTGGATAGGTCCGAAACAGGAAGGTACCCCAGCCACCAAAAAAGAGATAGCACGTGCCGTACGCCTCATCAGTAGAGAATTCGTAAAGGAAGGGATTGACACAGAAATCACCATCTGTGAATCATCGGATTACCGTTGTATGTTCTCTACCCACATGACTAATCACGAGCGCGGATACGAAATACAGTCTTTCTTCTCACCGGACAGTGTAGATACTTATCTGGGAAATACCCCGAACGTATCGCGCCTCATCGCAGGACATAGTTACTGGACAAATACACCGCTCAATAGCCTGAGAGATTACCGTCGCCAATTGCGTGATACATTAGATAAATACAAGGTTGACTTCTGGCAAACGGAAACCTGCATCATGGGAAATGACGAAGAAATTGGTGGTGGTGGAGGATTTGACCGTACCATGAAGACAGCACTTTACGTAGCACGTATCATTCATCATGATATTGTTTACGCAGGGGCGCGTAGTTGGCAATGGTGGCGAGCCATAGGCGGTGACTACAAAGATGGATTGATACGTGAATACACGAATCCGGATTTGCAGGATGGAAGAGTAGAAGACTCTAAATTGATGTGGATCTTAGGAAACTACAGCCGTTTCATCCGCCCAGGCGCTGTACGCATGGCTATTACGGCAACTGATAAGTCCGGACAGATTGTTCCTGAAGGAGATACCAACCAGAAAGGTCTTATGTGTTCCGCCTATAGAAACACGAACGGGCAATGGGTGATGGTAGTCATCAACTATGCTGATCAGGAGCAAGAGTGCACGTTACGTGTGAATGACCCGAAAGTCAAGTCATGGCAAGGTTACCGTACATCCGATACACCAGGTGAAGACTTGCTGCCCATTAAAAAGCTGAACAAGAAACAACTGGCAGTTATCCCTGCACGTTCTGTCACTACTTTCGTTTCCGAAAATTGAGAGAAGCTACAAGTTACGAGCTACAAGTACCTTTCGGCGTGACAGCGCAGCCACTCGTAGCTTGTAGCTCGTAGCTCATAACTTACTCGCAAACACTCGCGCGATGAATATCTACTACTGGGCTTACTTTATCCATTCTCCCTAACAGCGTTTCCGCATTATGGGTAACTTTAAAATTCATTTCCTCTTCATACAGCGGAATTACCTGATAAAAGTTCACCTCCTCACCATTGGGTAACTGGCAAACATCCGCACCTTTCTTCACATTTTCAGGATTAATCAGCATTATACCTGAGAAGCGGGTGTTTTCGGCAAAGGGTTCACCATTCGGCACTGTATGCCCCCAGCCCAGCCAGGAGTCTTCTCCTATCGGCAAGCGAGCAAGTATCTTCAACCAACGCAATGGCCAGTAATTCTTTTCCGAATGATCATAGACATCCCAATCGGCAGGAAGGTATATCACCAGCTCCGCACGCTCCAATTTATATTCCGCCAGTTCTTGGGGCACATTCATCTGGTGAGCACCCATACCGCCGGTAATCAATGTATAGTAATTCCTCTTACGCGTGGGCTCTATAATATAAATATCCACATGAATATCGGGTGAGGCTATTTCATGGAAGACATTCTTTGATTTACCGAAATACTTGTCGATATGAGCTTCAAGAGCATCCATCTCTTCGGCCTCATACATTTCAGGATTGTAGGGCGATTCTCCGCTTTTACACAAATCTATGAATTCCTTCACATCGTCATCATCCGGATCCAACTCCAAAGAATGTTCAAAAGCTTTCTGTGCCTTTTCCAACTGATTCATATAATAATAAGCATATCCCAGACGATAGAACCAAAGTGCGTCTTTATCTTCTTCTTCTACAGTAAGAAGGCAATCAATAGCCTTGAGATACTCTTCCTGATTATTATAAGCGCGTGCCAGAAGACCTATTAACTCTGCATTCCACTCTTCTTCGGGAATTGCCAGAATGGCATCCACTATCTTCTGCTCCTCATCGTCCGTATGCCATTGCTCTATCTGTTCAAGCAGTTTGTCATACTTATCTTCCTTGCTTGCAGTCAGATGTTCGACAAAGTCTGTAGAGAAAGCCATAGTTTCTCCTTTTCCTTCACACGAGATTGTGAAAAGGGTAAATTGATGTTCGGTGATAATCTGGCATTGGCACACATATTCACTGTCACTTCCATCCTCTTCGCCACCCAGGTCGTAAAGCCTGCATTTACCGTTATTGAAGAATTTCTCCTCAACCAGTACATTCTCATTATCTTCCAGATAGTTCACCTCATCATCAGGAATGGAATAAGCCAGCGTACGCACCACATGCCAGTTTTCATCTACTCCATCATAATAACCACAGGAATCTTCTTCTTCAAAATAGAGGTAATGACCCGGAAGATCAAAACTGAGATTCCCCAGTTTATACGTTACTTTTCCTTTACGGTAACCTATCGGAAATTCATGCACATAGTCCGGCAAGAAAGAAACATCTACCGGTTCTTGCTCCGCTAAACGGCAAAGCAACAGGTAATCTTCTTTCGGAAAAGGAAGG
>OGDY01002073.1_pt1 | contig 19728 bp, 14 predicted proteins | sample 1570341 | NCBI WGS metagenome assembly OGDY01 (sample SAMEA2581972, study PRJEB24529) | metagenome | biome: Human gut stool | place: China | collected 2011 | reverse complement strand
GCACCGGTGCAGCAATCGTAAGTTTATTCCAAACGAGATACCCGTTCCGGTACATGATGCCGGTGTCGTTGGAATTGCTTTCCAGAGAGCACAGATCATCCCGTTTTTTAAAATGGATTTCCCTGCCGTTGTCAAAAAGGTATTTCTCACAGGCTTTCCATATGGCAGAAGCAATACCCTGTGCAGTACGGCTGTCAATGTGCTTTTTGTAACGGTGCTGCTGCAGCTTGACGTAACCGTACAGCTGATACTTAGAAAGACCATAATCCATGCGGATCCCGGCAAGCCGTTGATTAAGGGCATTTTTCTCTTTCTTGGAAAGATCCTTATTGGAACGCTCTTTCAGCAGTTCCCGGTATCCGGGATCCCGGAAGAGTTTCACAAACTGCTTCCGGCAGTGCCGCACCAGAACGTTATAGATTCGCTGTCCGCAGAGAAACCGGTACTCAAGAATCTGTTCGTCACGCTTTGAAGTATTCAGTTTTAGTGTCAAACAAAAACTTGGAGTAGTTGATTTTCCCATTAAACACCTTTCTGATTTTCAATATATCTTTTCACTGTTTCCAGAGAAACACTGCCTACCGTGGATACGAAGCATCCTCTCGTCCATAGAGTAGGAAGTTTGGAATTCAACTCCGGAAACTCTTTCCGTAAGATATGGCTGCTCTGGCGTTTTAAAGCCTTGACACATTCCATAATTCCGAACCGTGGATTACAGTCTATGAGCAGATGCACATGATCGGGCATAACTTCCATATCCAAAATCTGAAATTGTTTTTCTTCTGCGATCCTTAGAAAAAGTTCTTTGGTCCGCTCATCAATGCCATTAATCAGCACCTTGCGTCTGTATTTTGGACAAAACACTACATGATACTGACAACTAAAGACTAAATGTTCTGTTGTGTGATAATGTTTTGCGTTATTAGATATTTCCATAATATGTTCTCCATATAATATATATTATATCATATATCTAATATGTGTCAAAGGAGTTGGGGTAGAAATGTCGCTTCCATCATCACGGTTTGTACCGGAGGTTTTCTCGCTCGGTCATTTATAACAATAAAAAAGGCTTCATTGCGAAGCCTTTTTTGATGCCGTTATTTATTTCTATTTCTTTCTGTATTTGATCTTATCAACCAGTACCGCAATGATGACAATAAGAATAATTAGAGCAGGCACACCAACTACTACATAATGCCATATCGGAACTGGAATTTCCTTTGTATCAAGGACTGCCATGCACTTTAAACAGCGGGTTTCATCAATATCCGGAGAGAAGAAATTACCGTATGTAATCAACTCTCCAGTGTTCTCATGTCCGGTAGGATCAATGGATTCTGTGCGGATCTCTTCGTTACATACCTTGCAGTACACGGTCTTTTCGCCAGGTTCTGTACATGTCGGCTCTTTGGTAATGGTAAACGGTCCATCAATATGTCCTTTGGCTTCAATGACCTCTGTATAAGTATCTCCACATAAGCTGCACTTATATGTTCTTTCACCTTCTGTTGTGCAGGTTGGCTCTTTGGTTACGGTGTCTGTGTACTGGTGTTCCAACTGTGCAACCGGTTCTTCATAAGTGTCACCGCAATCGCAGGTGTATGTTAAAGTACCTTCTTCGTAACAGGTGGGATCTTTTGTAAGCTTTACACTGTACTTATGCTCATGCTTTGGTGTTGGAGCCGGCGTGGCAGATGGCGCTGGAGTAGCAGTGGTGGCTGCCGGAGTGGAACTGTTACTGTTGTTGAAGTAACCAGAAGCTTCAGCTTCCTTTAACATTTGAGTTGCCGTTACAATATCATTATCGCCTACATATTTGAGAATTTCTTCTTTAGATACACCAGCCTCTATGAGCTTATTTGCTTCCTTGTAGAAATCTCCTAAATCATCTTGAGTTAACATGTTTGATATAAAAAACATGGAATATACCGTAAGTCCGATAAACAATATCTTTAAAATTTTATGTTTCATAAATTCACTCTCCTTTTTGGCTTAATATAAAATAAGTATCTTTCTATAATTCTATTATACACGAATGGTGTAATATGTCAATAGTTTGTTCTCAAGTAGGGAAAATTTTATTTACAACTGCTCTCTGATGGTGTATTTTATGTATATGAAAAGAAGGAGGGCCACGCATGAAAAGAATAAAAAAGTGGATATGTTTAACGCTGTTGTCTGTTATTACTCTGGCATCAGCAATGAGTATCTCTTCAGAAGCAGGACACGCAGCGAAATATGCTACGGTCAGCCCTAATGGGGATATTATCTTAACAACATATGATCATCGAAAACAAACAGATGTACATTATAAGACGGTCGGATGGACAGTGACCAGATGTGCTCTTGGTACAATGACACCGATCGATGAACAGTATTTTACCGTAAGGTTCAATGATGCAGTAGAAGACAAGGGTGATATATGGACTACATCAGATTACATGATTCCGGAATCACAGGTAATGTCAAGGATAGCAGAGATAGATGGAAGCTGGTTGGCAGACGTACAAGGAGATAGCGAACAACCATGTTACTTAAAGTTTGATGCGATTATGATCTGCATTGATGATAGTAAAAGTGATGCAGAAAAACATTCTGGAACTATGTTATCTGAAAATAATCAAGACTATTTAATCAATCCGTTTGCCGAATATCCTGGTGTCTGGGATAAGTTCACCAAGGATGACTTAAAGTACAATACCTATGGTTGGGCGGCTCCTGCATCCATTGATACACACTTTGATATCTACCTGCTTTATAAAGGTGGAGTGCCAAAAGAACCTGTTATAAAGACAGGATGGTATCGTGATATCTACTGGTACAGTCCGATTGATGGAAAGTATAATCAGGATAACGGATCTATGATTGAATCCTCTTTAATGCGTCCGAAGTTCTATACATGGAACACTTCTGACGTTTATAACCTGCATGACGGTATTCCTTCCGGCGAAGATATTACAAACGGATATGGAGCGGATGGATGGTGCGGTTATGAAAGGGTGAGTCATTACGAAGAAGAACGATCGTACCGGCTGTCGTATGACCTTGTATATCATACATACGAACCGGAATATGAATATGGTTCTGATGGAATTGCACATGAAGTAGGAACACTGGATATTGTCCATCACGTACCTACCACTTATGATGTAACGAGAAAAGCGGATTATTACTATGCTATGTACCTGGATCTGTATGAATTTGATCAGACCTATGTGTATAACAGTGTTTATCCGGGAGATCAGATTAATTACACGGCATTACAGACTGCCAATATTAAAACGATCCTTAACGGTGAAAATAATCCGGCATCCGTAGCAGACTGGGCTACTGATCCGGATAAACATATCAAGTGGCCGGAAGAGTATACCGATACGATTGAAATTGACTGTGGCGAAGGTATTGGATCTGTAAATGAGATGAAAGCACAGCTTGATGTCTATCTGTATGATGATGTGATTGATGGCTGGGATTACATCAAGGAAGTATCGAGTTGGAACGATCTGGTTGAGATTAACGGCACAAAGTACCTGAATGATGAAGTAGTAACTCATGCCAATGATACCACAAAGGTAAGAGGATCCCAGACGGATGCAGCCATGAAAACACAGGGCGAGTTGAAGTATACGGAAACTGTAGCCGATAACTATATGTTCCATGAGCAGGAAGAAACGGTTACCATTCCAAAGGACGTTGCAAACGGAGCGTATTCTACGGATCTGGAAGTGCAGTTCCGCAGGAAAGTAATTGCTGATAACATGTTAAAGCCGTTTGCTTCATGGGATATCCTGAATGGCAGCCAGGACAGTATTTACAATCATTTAAAACCCGGATATGAGCAGAATGAACCGGTATTTGTGCATACTCCGGTTATCGCTCCTGTTACCGTGAAAAATGGCGAAGAAACAACGCAGCTTATTCATGAAAACCGGTCAAACGATATGTCTTCAAGTGAAGAGGAAAAGAAAGAGCACGGACTGGTAAAAGATGGCAATGCAGCTTATGAAATGATCCTTGATAATGAATATACCTTTACCTTTGATCCGGCACAGCACCGGGATATACAGGGTTATGGATGGAGCGAAAACAGTGCGGATGGAACCGGTTACCGGAAATACATTAAAAACCGCTGGGTACGATTCCCGTTCACGATCCAGATTAAAAACAATGAGACAGGAAAATGGAGTCCTTTCTACAAAGTAGGAGCAAATGGTTACACGGACTGGATCAATATTTACGAGGAAGGGGATTACCTAGAATCTTGGTATTCGGACGATACGATCATCTATATCCCGCCCTGGGCGATGGAAGGAAACTATTCCCAGAATGGTGAGGGAAGACAGATTGAATACAAAGTAGAAGCCTACAACGTGAATGATGAAAATGGCACAGGGCATGAGAATGACCAGGAAGATTACGCCAACTCCGGAAATCTCGCCGGAGAACAGGATAATGAAGCGCAGACCTATGTGGCTACCTATAAAGTACCGGTCGAATTATCCGGAATCATCTATAACTTTGAAATTCTTGGATCCAATTATTACCAGCCTTACAATGCGGACCGGCTGCAGTATGAAGACCATGCCATTCCTTTTGCACCTTTCCGTATGGAAAAGAAACAGGGCAACCGTAACCGTGCCGGCGGTACATCCGTAAGATATACACTGGATGGCAAGATCACAACGGCATGGCAGGAAAAGAATACGCTTCCAATGGCAGTAGGAAATGCAGTATGGCGAAATCAGGGATACTTATTGTCAGGAGATACTATTTCGTTCTCTGTAAAAACGATTGCAAATTTATGGAATGAACTTCCGGGAATGGATTATGTTCATATCACGCCGACTTTCCGGTGGTATGACTGGGACGGAACGGAACATAAGGATGTGCAGGTATATTACTGGGATGACAGTAAATCCCACACACTGATCCGGTACGGATCCGCAGCGGACCTAAAGGAGATGGTCGAAGAGGACGATGCAGCTCCAGGATGGAATAACCAGTTTAATTTTTTTAACTGCAGACTGGCAGGAAGCCTGTTTGATACGACCTATGCATGGGAATGGGATTTAAGTAAAAATGTAGCTACGCCGGACCGTGTACGTAAAACAATCGCCATGGGTGATGGCATAGAAGAATACAATGGTACATACCATGACGAAGACCTGTTATACACGCTGGATTACCATAACCGGCATTATACCAATACATGGACCTTTAAACAGCTTCTGTGGCAGACGAGCCGGTGTTACTGCTTATGCAGCATTGATTTAAACAGCATGATGCGTACCTTAACCGGCAACTATGAAGAACTTCTCCGGAACAAGGACAATAATCCGTCTTCTTTAGTAGGCTTTGAAACCGTAGTGGATCCGGACAATCTTGATGTAACCATTGATACTGATACCGAAGATAAGATGAAGTATTCAATGCAGACATGGTACGGAGATTACTATATTCCACAGAATATGTTGATCTGTGAAGCAGATACCTTTAAGAACATGGGTATTACCGATCAGGACGGCGATGGTGAAATTGATTACTGGGATTATATGGCACAGACCGGTGAAACGGTCGATGAGAATGCTGATTTCTGGCTTAATGAGAATGTATATCCTTATGGATATCTGGTCATGAATTTTGACATTATCACCTATAATGAAGGAAAGCCTCACCTCAGTTACTGGTCCGGCACAAAGGATATGTGGGAACTCCAGGGAAGAAAAGAAGAGGTAACAATCGGTGATCCCGGAATAGAAGAGGGATCCGATGGGAAATATCCGGTTACCAAAGTTCCTACGAAAAGTGGTGATGTAGCAGTGATCCATACAGAGTTTGGCATAGCCGATCATTATTCATCCGGATTATTTATGATTAATTAAAGAGATCACAACACAATATGTAAAGCATCTATCAGAGAGTATCAATTTTGATAGATGCTTTTTATTAATTATAAGAGGCAGCCATCTTCCGGATATGGAAGAATGACTGCCTCATTCTTTTGTTGTAATTTAAAAATTCATTACTTTTCCTTTAATGTTTTCTTTCTTGATATTACCAATCTCTGTGTTTCTGCTGTCTACGCTGACATTCCGGTTATCACCCATTACAAAGTATTCATCTTCTCCAAGAACTACCGGATAGCTCCGGTCACCGCTGAGATACATTGGAAAGCTGATATTGCTATATTCATCCTCGTACAGTGTGTTATTAATAAACACCTTGCCGTCTACCGTAATGGTAACCGATTCACCAGGAAGTCCAATGATTCTTTTGGTAATGGTTTTTAACCCACCTTCCCTGCAGACCACGATGTCATTTCGCTGCAGGTCCTTATCCAACTTGTTAATCAGCAAAATGCTTGGAGAAGGAATTGTTGGACTCATGGATTCACCGGTTGCAAGTCCAATGGAAAAGCATCTGCTGACTGCAAAGATCAATACCATAATCAGAATATATACGATGTTATTTTTTATGATTTTCAAAAGTTTCATAGTCGTTTCTCCTTATCTTTATTATATACGATTGGTGTAATATGTCAATAGTTTAAGATGAAAATACACCAATAGTAAATATTAAATTGACAAAATAGTGCAGAACAGATATAAATTAACTATAAGAATACAGCACCATAATAATTTACAAAAAGGAGATTTACTGATGAATGAAGCCGAACAAAAAGAAATGCTAGAGTTGATTCCTGAAAACAGAGGAGGAATGCAGCGAATCGCAGATCTGATCTACTGGAGGAACTTTGTTGAAGCAGTCATTACAACAGGAATTTTAATAGCAATCATTGTATTGATTCCTTTTGTAAAGAACATGAAAATTTTCAGCATTATGTTTTTCCCATCTCTTAATTTCTTGCTTTTTTCCGTAGGAATTAAGCATAAATCAGTTACTCAATATATCATATTGTGGCTGAAATACAAAGCATCAAAAAAATCATTGAGATTAAGGAGCCCAGCAGATGAAGACAGTACAACTTTCTACGAATCAAACGAAACCCTTAACAAATACACAGAAAAAGCAAAAGAATACTTTAGCGACAGTAACCTTGACAAAGAAGACGGAGATATTAAGCGAATCCTCGCAAAAGGACTCAAACAATTTGTCACAAACCTTAAAGATGGCCTCGGCCTCTAAGGTGGCTGCAGACAAGATCAAGCCAGTAACCATAAAGGGAAAAAATACATCCAGTGTAAAAGAACAGAAGCCGGCCAAGGATCCAGTGAAAGATAAGAAACCTACTGTTAAGAAAAAAGAGCAGAAACAGCCCGTAAAGGCCAGACAGAAAGTTCCTGATCAGAAGAATAAAACAGTGGTCAAAGCAAATATTAAGAAACAACGTATCAATTATTTGCACAAGACTCCGGTTAAGCATGAGATCCAAACGGAATCCGTGAAGAAGCCTAAGATGTATAGCCAAATACAGAATGATGGTTTTACACAAGACTATTTCCATGAAATTAAAAATATCATAGGCGGTATGATCCAAACTATTCACAATCGATACATTTATATCATGGAAATATTCCCTACAAATTTTCACCAACTGCCATTAGACGCTCAAAAATCTATTCTCAATCGATTCAGACGATTTCCTAATGCAGTGCCAACAAAAGGACAACTGATATGCATTACCGAACAGACAGATGTGGATATCATAAAGAAGAATATTTATAATGCCTGTCCGAATAATTCACCCGAATATCTTTTGGAAATGAGAGATGATTACCTTGCAACGATTGAAGATATCGCAGTTAAAAGGACAACCAATTACCGATATTTTTATGTTTGGGAATACGAGGGTGAAGGTATCGGCATAATGAGTAAGGATATTAATGATATTTACAGAAACATGATGACCGTTAGGAATTCTCTTGCAAATATCCTTAGAGACACAAATAACATGGTTGCAACCCCGGAGGATCCTGTCCTTTATACGATTGATATTCTGTACAGGTTTTTAAACCGGACTTCATACAAACATGAATCTTCACTGGAACGTATTCTGCGGATTAATAACGATTATCTTTCCATGGGTAAAAAGCCAAATGTGCTAGACTATTTTTCACCAAGAGGACTTCGTGCCAATTATAGTAAAGAATTTATGGAAGTAGACGGAATGTATATGACTTTTCTGTGTATACGTGATAGCGGGTATCCTTCCTATATTTATCCTGATTGGCTAAATCAATTAATGGCATCTTCCGGAATGGATATTCATTTTTTTATGGTAAAGCAGCCATATAAAAGTACAACAGATAGGTTAAAGAAGAAGATAAATATAAATTTTACACTTGGGAAGCAATCAAATTCGCAATCCAGACAGGAAGCACATGCAAAGAATATCCGGAAGTCATCAGCTTTGTTAAAAAAGATGGAAGAAGGAGATGACTGTTTTGATTGCTGCACAGTTCTTACCATGTATGGAAATGATAGTAAGCAACTACTGCAAGACCGAAAGCAAATCATGGCAGATTTCTCATCAGCGGGTATTCAATTAGAGGCATCTGATATGAATTGTGAGGACTTTTATACTATGACGCTTCCATTACTTGATTTCCAGAATGATATTTTTAAGAGAAATAAGAGAAATTTTACTTCTTCTGCCATCAAGAATACTTACTGTTTCACAAATTACATGCTTTATGATGAGACAGATTATGCAATGATTATTGGTCCTCAATCAAATAATACGCCCTGTTCCATAGATCGTTGGTCGCAAAATAAATACTCCAACCCACATGTTACGATTATTGGAACCTCTGGTTCTGGTAAATCAGTTACAGAAATGGGAATGGGAAATAGAGATAATATCCTTGGTATAAAAACCTTTTATATTCTTCCTCTCAAAGCACATGAGTATTCTGATGCCGTGGAAAGAGCACACGGCGTTATGTATGATCTGATTCCAGGGGCAGAAAATGTACCAAATATCATGGAACTTTATCCTGAAATGGAAATAAAGGATAAGAACCGTAAAGTTCGACAAAGATCCCTTCTTACGACAAAGGTTACCTCGCTTTGTATGTGGTTTTACCTTTTGTCAAAAGCAGAGACTTTGGAAAAATACAGATTGTCCAATAAGCAGCTTAACAGAGTAAATTCGATGCTGCTTAATCTCTATAATGACTTTGGCATAACAACGGATAATGACAGCATCTGGGAAGATAAGAGTAAGGGAATCAAAAAGCTTGGTCCAATTATAGGGAACTGGTATAAGCGGTTAAAAGAAGATTATGAGCTTGCTACATTCGCCGATCTGTTGGAACCGTTTGTGAATGGAAACTTTAGTAACTTCAATAAGCGAAGCAATATGGACTTGTCTAGGAATATGATTGTTTTTAATGTTTCAAAGGATGAAATTGGAACGAATCTGCTTCCTGCGATCATGTACATTGCTTTTGATACAGCAAGCGGAATCATAAAGGCAGATCGCGATCACTATTATAGCTTATATCTGGATGAGGTATGGATGATGTTATACGACTCCATTATTGGGGAGAGTATAGAAGAACAGATTCGTGTATTAAGAGGATATGGGGGCTCTGTTATTACGGCATCACAGCAGATTGGTGAATTTATAGGAAACAGATCTGGAAACGCTATTATGGCAAATTCAAGCATCAAAATTCTAATGAAGATGAATGAGAAAGAGTTGGCACTTGTTGCTAAATATATTTCATTGGATAGCGATGATATACAGTATCTTGAGTCTGCAAAATCCGGAGATATGTTGATTATCTGTAATGGTAGTAAAACGAGATGTCACTTTGCTTTGTCCATAGACGAATTGATTGCATACGAAACAGATCCCCAAAAGAAGGGGAAACTCGTAGCAAAGAAAAAAGAAATCATGATGATGAAAAAGCTAAACCAATAGGTTTAATACCGTATTAATAATATACAATACAGTATTAATATAAAATAATACGGTATTAACAAATATAATACCCAAAATACGGACAAATAAACTAATGAATTAGATAATACCGTATTAATAAGGTTTAATACGGTATTAATTCAAAATAATACGGGATTAGAAAGGAGAAATATTATGTCACAAAGAGTTTTACCAAAAGAAGCAGTAACTATTATGAGTTTTATTGATGAGTTAGGAGGTATCAGTGATAAGCAGTTGGATCTTTTGTTAGGTTCCCAATGCAAGCATAAGGATTATTACATCAGTACTTTAAAAAATAAGTATATAAATGTATCCCAAAACGGAATTTATACTGCCAAAATTCCTAAGAACACATACACATGTAAAAGAGAAAAATGCGCCTGGGCGTTGCTTCATAACATGCAGAATGAAGATGGTTCGCCGGTTACGTTTTATGCAGGCAATAAGTTATTTGAGCTGACGTTTCTTAAAGACGGTACGGTATATGATGTCCTTTATGTTGATCTCAACAGTTCCGGTACACTTTCTCTCGTAGAGCAGAATTTCATTCAGCTTCATGAAGCAAAGAAGGGACAGGATATACCAGTCTGCTACCTGCTTGTAATCGATGATATGCGTGTTCAGAAGATGATCGAGGAAAAAGAGCTTTTGTTCCCTAACAAAGTGGCTTTTTTACAGTATCAGGATGATGATTCAGTAGAAATTGAGTACTATTGTTAGTTTCTATTATTTACTTTCAAAATGGTGCAAAAATCAATCTAATTAACCACTCAAAAAAACACCATTTTGAAAATTAGAAAACTAGCATTTATCACGGCTAGGCCATATCGGATGCTCCCAGGTATAGAGATAGCTTGGAATAGACAACTACCGCGTACATATGGGGATAACCAACCGAGAGGACAAAGGAAGAACCACCGCCACCATAACCTAAAAACATCCATTGACCTACCGTCAAACCATTAGCAACCGAAGAAAGAGATCATCTATGAATAATAAAGGAAATTATAAAAGGGGAAATAGACTCAAAATACTTAAAGCCTTATATGCGACTATGGGAATTGCATATCGTGATCTGCAACTATTTGAAGGTCAAACCTTAATGACACAGCGTATGGTAGTGCGAATGAAAAAGGAGGGATTGATTGAAGTAACGAAGACCGCTTGCGGAAAAGTAATTACGCTTGCCGAAGATCAACAAGAAAAATACATTCAATACCTAACCGGCGAATATCTGGAAAGCTATAGAAATAACAAACCCGAATTATCAAAAAGTCTTAATAATGAGAGAAGAATGGAACGCTTGCTAAAAAACAGTGAGATCCAGATCATGATGCATATGGGCGGTGTACCTAGCTATCCGGATGAAAACGTTGGCTTGCCGGAAATCCTCTTGCTTGATTACATTGGTTACCATGGAAGTAAGGAAATTAAGAAAGAAAGTAATTATCAAGTTGATGTTGACTATACAAATGATGGAATGAAAAAAATCCTTGGAAGTAGAATCAATGGAATGCTTGCCTCACCGGGTGGAATATATGCTGTTTATAATATTTCCAATCACCTAATCGAATGGGATAAGGGAACGGAAGTAAAAATGTCGAACCATATAGAACGCTTGCTAGCCAACCGGTATGAAGTGCAGCAAAAGAGAAAAATTAATTGTCTGCTTATTACTCACAATATCGAAACGCTTGCCAAAGTAATTACGAATGAAAACGATGAGAGGAAGAAGAAAGGTAAAAGAAAACATACACTTCTCAATATTGACTATGCATATGACAACGTATATGGAATACCGGCAAATAAAAGTGGTATAGACATGATCCGAATTATGAGTAGTCCAAATTGGAACGACATAATGAGACATGCCCTTTTATGGGATATTGAACCATGTGAAGATTATAGTATACCCTGTGCGGGATACAAAGAAGAAGACGGATATGTACTGTTGTTCTGTGATGGAAATTTAACCATGTTGAAGCTTTTTTTAAAAAGAGCTTGCAACCGCCGTCCGGATGAAGTGTTTACGATTTACTGCTTTGATTTTCAACTTCCACTGCTTGTTAAACTGGGAGTACTGGAATATGTGAATGTAAAACAAATGAAATTGGAAGAGTATAAAACGATACTGGAAAGGATGGAGAAAGAAGATGAATAGAAAAGATAGCAAAGTGATAAAGCTGCAGAGAGAATTCGAAAGCTTGCTGGACAACGCAGAGCACCAGATTATGAGATGTGTAAAATGCAAAAATGAAGTGCTTACTTTGAGAGTCGGTGAAAAAGAAGTGAAGGTTGATGTGGAAGAGACAGGTTACCGTATAGAGAAAGCGTTTTACTGCTTGACAGTTGAAGTTGACCGGGAGAAGAAAATAATCAGCATTCCATATTCCAAGAAAGAGAGAAAGGCGGCATTAAAGAGAAAAGATAATAAGGTCTTAGAATATCCGCATAGATGGAGTCAGATTGAACAGGGCCTTAAACTAAACAGAAAAACCATTTTTAAACATACCGGATTAAGTAATGCAGATATTGAAAATCTGCTGACACTGGTACACGGCTATACAGTGTATGAACAGGAACAGGAAGAAAACGTCGGGATTGTCACTGTAAATATTAGTCTGCCATGATAATTCGCATATCGTAAATAAACAACGAAAGGAGATCTCAAAAGGTAAAATATGAAATGGATTGAAGCTGTTAAATCTTATTTTAAAAACATACCTTTCTTTCATAATGTCCAAAGAGATTATGAAAAAGTGCGGGACTATATGTACCCGAAAGAAAAAGAGGAGCAAAGTCGTTATGTAAAATTCTTCTTATGGGTTCGGGGAATAAAAAAAAGCAGAAAAAAGCAGATTTTGTATCTGGCATTGACAACGTTAATTATATCGTTGTACATATCCGGACTGATTACGCAGATATCTCTCGTTCGGAGGGGAACGATTGCGCAGGTATTAGGCAATCCCATATATAACGGTTATATTATCATATCGTATTTTGGAAACTGCATTGTACCGGCACTAATCTTCAGTGCATTGACCGGGTATGGAGCATTTATTTTATACCGCTCTTTTCATTTGGATTACTGGCGTGATAAAGAGAGAAATATTCTCGTAGCTAATGATGCGACATATGGTGATGCACATTTTATGACTTCCGAAGAAGAAACCAAAGTACTCGAACGATGTAAAAATCCGGCAGATGTGAAAGGAGATATTATCGGCATAGACAAATACGGCTATACCGTTGCCAGAAAGTCTGCGTCCTTTACGAATGACAATGTGATTATTATAGGGCCACCCGGCTCCGGTAAATCCACCTGTATTTTGAATAATGACATATTGCAGATCATTAAGCGTGGTGAGAGTGGAATTATTGTAGATACAAAAGGTGTTGTATATAGAGATACCGCATATGCAGCAGAAAAGGCCGGTTATGTAGTTAAAGTGTATAACTTGAAACCTGGATCCTTGATTCATTCCGATGCATGTGATTATTTTACCGTTTTTGATAATGTAGAGGATCCGAATGATGCAAAAGGGATTGCTAATTCGCTTGCCAATACAATCATGATGAATATCAATGCGATGGAAAATGCAGAAATCAAAAGAGATGTATGGTTTAAAGGAGCATTTAACCTGCTGAAAGCAATGATCCTGATTATCTATTACGACCAGACGCTTCCACGCGAAGAACGTACTTTGGGAACGATGTATATGACACTTGTTGAAAATGCAACATGGCAGGACCTAGAAGCCCAGTACTCTTATGTGAAGGACGATATTAATCATCCGGCTTATGAAGCATTTAAGACATTTGCAGGTGAACGTGACGTTGTAAAAGAATCGGTTCTTGGTGGATTGATTACCGACCTAAATATCTTAGCGGATAATAATGCACGAGCAATCACTTCACATGATGAAATTGATTTCCGGTTACCAGGATTCCAGAAATGCATCTATTACCTCATCATCGATGATCAGGATAAATCTAACAACGTGCTTGCTGCCTTGTTTATGGAATGTCTTTCCATGGAATTGAAAAAAGCTGCAGACAGCCAAAAAAGTTTTGAAGTAGAAAAGAAACTACCGGTTCTTGTCAGTTTTCTAATTGATGAGTTTAAAAACGTAGGAAAATTTCAAGGCATGGGAGAAAAGCTGTCCACTTATCGAAGCAGAGGTATGTTAATCAAAATAATTATACAGGATATCTCCCAACTACAGCAGATGTACCCAAGGGACCAGTGGAGAGAGCTTATAGCAGACTGTACGACCATGATTGTTTTAAAGGTAGGTGAAACAGGTGGAACTGCACAGTATGTAAGTGATGAAATGGGAACCATGACTGTCATGGTAGAAAACGACCGAGACAGCAGAAATAAGTGGCGGCTCATTCATGTTATGCGGGATTATCAGAAAACTCTTGGAAAAGGAGAGCGTGAACTAATGAAACCGGATGAGGTAAAGAAACTGGATAAGCTCAAACTGATTCTGTTGATTGACGGTGAGTCTCCGGTTATTTTACAGAAGTTTTTCTGGACGAATCACCCGATGGTTGGAATCCTGCATCTGCAGAGCCAGTCCAAAAAGCGTCTTGCAGAGGACCATGTGCCGGAATGGTATAAAAAGCAACAGGAATATAAACAGGCAGAGATTCAGAAACAGGAAGAAATCAGAAGACGGACGATAGAAGTCGGTGCGAACCAGATGACTTCCGTAAATATCAGCAGTAAAGGCACAAGTGTAAAACCTAGCTTTTCATCTGTTAAAAAGGTCGCATTGCCACAGGGGAGAATGAAAGGATATGAAAAATCTAATAGATTATAAATTACCAAAGTTGGCGGGAATAATCTTATCCATTGGTTTATTGGGGGCAGAAGTAAGCTGCCTGCCGGTATATGCCAAAACCGAAAACGAACAGATCCGGGATGTCATACTGGATATCACAGATGAATTGGAAAGCAACTTCAATAAACAGTATGAGGAAGCCAAACAGGAGATTATAGATCTGATCTATGAAAAAGACTATGACCGCACCATGACTTTAGAGACATTTTATGATAATGGAAATCCATTTAAGGATATTGATTATCTTAAGCTGATTACCCAGTATGCATCAATACGGCAATATTTAAAGGATAACGGCAAGGAAATTGGAACCGGCTTTGGCGGTATTAAAGTTTTGAATTGGGAGGTAAGTGAAAAGAAACTGGAAACAGATATTCCGGTTATAGTCGAAACTTATACAGAAGTAGAAGATGGATTATATGAGCGGACAGGAAACAGGATAATTAATGAGCCGACTACTGTGCCGGTATATGAACCGTTCACTGCTACCAAGTATAAACTCGTAGGCGAGGAGGAAATCGCTCCTGAAAAGGAAGAGATTACCTACGGCGAGATAACATTATCCTATGTTGGCAATGATATTTTATTCGACACCTTTCAAGTAACAGAAAAAGATATTGCAGACATATATGACGAGAAGTATGAGAAATACGATGCCGCCATAAATGGAAAAGCCCTGTCAGAAAGTATTTTTGTAAGCATGCCAGTTAATACGGTTATCCCTACGGATATTGCGGATGAGATACGAGAATTAAACAGTGCATATACAGAAGAACAGAGGTCAATAATCCGTGTGGCAATTTCTTTGTATGGAAGAGTCCCTTATCAGTGGGGAGGAAAAGCACATCATGCCGGTTATGATAACACCTGGTGGACATTTGATGAATCCGGAGAACAAAAAGGACTTGATTGTTCCGGATATGTGCAATGGGTATATATGACTGCCGGATATGATCCGGATATAACGAATGCCATGCTTAGTACAACAACTATTATCCAAAATTTTGAAGATATTACAGAGAACCAGTTGGAACCAGGTGATTTTGGTCTTTTAAATTACGGAGAAGTAACGAATCACGTGGGAATCTACATCGGAGATGGATATTTTATTCATTGTTCATCCGGTGCAAACACGGTAACGATTGATAAGTTCCCTTTTCGATATTTCAAAAGGGTGCAAAAAAACTCCAAAAATACATTGACAAACAACACTATATCGGATTATGATCAAATTAAATTTACCAATAGTGAACCGGCAAAGGATACAAACGCTAACAGTGAACACAGAAATGATATTTATCTTCTGGCACAGCTTATGATTCATGAAGCAGGAAATCAGGGCTTTAATGGGAAAGTAGCTGTAGGTGAAGTTGTTGTAAACCGGTTAGCAAATGGATCATTCGGAAACAGTATAGAGGAAATCATCTATAGTCCGAAACAGTTCTCAAGAAACTGGGAGATTAAAGAAATTGTTCCAGATGATGAAACGCTGCTCATGGCAGAACAGATTCTTCAGGGCAGTTTATCAGTGTTAAATAATCCCGATGTTTTATTTTTCCGCAATCCAATGATTACGGATCAAATCCCAGCCACAGATAACGTTGCCTGGGGAATCCACCAATGGTATACGTGCATCAATCAACACGCATTTTATACACGATAAGAAAGCAAATTGAAAGGAGAAATTTCATGGCAAGAAAAAAAGAAGAAGCAGAAATGCAGAATGAAGAGTTAACAACAGTTGACACGCAGGAACCCATCGAAGATCAGGAAACAGTTACAGAAGAACTGGAAGAAATCGATGAAGCCGAAGAGCCAGAAGAACCGGAAGACGCAGAAGAGGATGAATATGAAGAAGAAACTTCCGAAGAGACTGAGACAGAAAAAGTGAATGATGCAGAAGCGGTAACAACAGAGTTTAAAGATGATGAAGAGATCGTACTTCCGGAAGAAAAGCCGGAGCCGAGAAGCTACCGTTCCAGTTTGCTTCCTGAAGGTATCGGAGGGAATAACAGGATTGATGTAGCAGGTAAGAGAAAAAAGAGATCTCTTTATGCACAGGAAGAAGTACATACAAGAAATGGTATCAGAAGAGTAAAGAAGGAAGATACCGTTCAGTACAAAGAGTACATGGAATTGGCAGCGTCCATTAAAAACGGAACTATTTTAAGTGGCCAATTAACCAGCCGTAGAGAAACGGAGAACGGAGATGTACTTGCGGAAGTACGATATGGAGAAACATACACCGTATGCATTCCAGCATATTTGCTATGCGATATGAGCCTGCAGCCAAGAACCGATATGGAACCGAACAATCAGTTCAAGGATCTGATCAACCGTAGAATCGGTACAACCATTGATTTCGTGGTTATGTATATTGATGAGAAAAAGAGTATCGCATATGGCAGCCATATTGATGCCATGGTCAGACTTGCAAGAAGAACATATCAGCCACCAAGAGGTGGTGGGGAGCCGGAGTTAAAAGCAGGACTCCTTGCAGAAGCACAGGTTATGCAGACAAATACAAGAGGTATCTGGATTGAAGTTGCAGGTTCTGAATGTTTCATTGAGAAGAATGAAATCAGTTGGGCGAGAGTAGCGGATCCGAGTGAGGACTTTGTTGTAGGTCAGATGGTAGATGTAAGAATTCTGGATGTGAAGCCGCACACCATTGAAATCAAGAGTCTTAATCGGAAGATTAACACCGTTAAGATTCAGGCATCGGTTAAGCAGGTAAAGATGAATCCGAATGAAAAGGAATTTAATAACATTCCGGTTGGATCTTCCGCACTTGCATTAGTAACCCAGATCACTGAATTCGGTATTTTCGTAATTTACAACGACAAAATTTCCGTGAAATGCAAATTGTTTGATGGACCGAAGCAGCCGAAGATAGGTTCCAAAGTATTGGTTACCATTGAACGGAAGTATGAGGATACACACCAGTTTGACGGCAAGATTAACTTCATCTTGAGCGAACCGGTAATGTAATCACTTAAAAGCTCAAAACACTTCTCTAATAGGCCGTGCGTTCCGGAATGGATCAGGTATCCGTTTCGGAATGCAAAGGGCAAAAGAGAAGAAAACCTATTAGAGAGAAAGGAAATTTATCTATGAATCGCAAAAAAGTCAATATGATGATCCGAATTATTGTCATACTTGCAATCGTAATCATAGCTGCAGCTGCAGTCATTTTTATTGGAAAAAATAAATTAGATGCATACAAAGCCGAGATTAATGATTACGTGTACGAGATCGAAAGCAACCGGCAGATCGTGTATGTAGTGAAAGACGGAGTGGAGATCCAGAAAGGCGAGGTAATCGTAGCCGAAGGGGATGAAGCGAACGTCATGCGACAGGAAATTTATTCCGGACTGGAACCGGATTATTATATCCAGGCAGAGGATATCGGATCTATTGCAGTTGTTGATATCCCATCTGGCGAACCAATTACCAAAAATATGGTTACTACTCTGATTATTACACATGACACCAGAGAGTATGAAGTATCCGTTGTTGATTTGATGGTTGACCAGAGACAGAACGATTACATTGATGTTCGAATCATGTTTCCAAATGGCGAGGACTATCTGGTACTTGCTAAGAAACAGATCAAAAAACTGGTTTTGGATTCTTCCATCTTTTATACCTACCTAAATGAAGAAGAAATCTTAAGACTGGCTTCTGCAACCGTGGATGCGTATTGTACCACCGGTGCAAAAATCTACGCAACCCGATATGTCGAAAGCAATATCCAAAAAGACGCAACTCCAGATTATCTAGTATCTGCACAAGTGATTGACCGTATGGTGTCAGATCCGAATATTGTTTCTTTGGCACAGGATACCATGAATCTGCAAGCACGAATGAGTTTAGAGCAGAGATTAAGTGGATTAACAGAAGATCAACTTGCAGCAGTAGCAGAAGGACATGGATTATATGATACCGCAAAAACACAGGTAATTACACAGGGCGTGAAATATGCCTTAGAAGACGGCAGTGTGGAAGAGAAAGATCCTGAAACAGATGTAAATGCTGGAAAAACCACTTCTGATACAGAAACACCAACCGAAAGCAGCGTAACATCCGACACTGTGAACTCCACAGCATCTGATAACACAGGGGATTTATTAAGTTCAGTAACAGGAGGTAATTAAGATGGCAATCGTACTTGAAGATGGAAAAAGCACACAGATTATTTCGGTAATGGGGCTTCCTCAATGCGATATCGCGTATTACTTGGCCAGAGCATTCAATGCAATCAAGAAGACAGTACTGGTTGTTGATAATAGTCGGTATCATGAACTGTTTAAATCCATTCCAAATCCGGATAATGAAAAAATGGTTCAGACCGGAGATATTTACTATATCGAAAATATCAAGTATTCGGAAGAATTTTTTGCGCAGTATGATTTCGTAATAGTTTATCACGGAATGGATATACGGGATGAATTAAATGCAGCGAGTGATTACCGCTATCTTATTACCGATTACAGTCCGATTACAACGGAACGCTTAAGAACAGAACTTGACCGGCAGGAAGATACCTTAAAGTATCACATCATTTACCGGAATAAGGTATCTGGAAAAATCCAGGAAAAAATGATTCTTCAGGAGCTTGGAATCCCGGAGAAGAATGTCAAGGAATCCTATGTAATGTCCCTGAATGAAGTAGATGAAATGTGTCAGCTTCTCTTATTAAGAAATGGATCCATCCGGACAAAATCCTGTTCTGCAGAAATGCGTGATTATATCAACGCAGTTTATGCAACGGTATATCCGGATATCTCGACTAAGATGCAGAAGAATTACATGAAGGCATTCTTAAGTGGAAAAATCAGATAGGAAGGAGCGGTAATTAAATGATCGTTATGTTTCAGGGCACAAACTTAGCCCATAACTACGCTATTGAGGCAGCCTCTGTTGGAGCGACCATGTCGGCTGCAAAATATAACCGGAAAACTT
>OGDY01002065.1_pt1 | contig 19786 bp, 16 predicted proteins | sample 1570341 | NCBI WGS metagenome assembly OGDY01 (sample SAMEA2581972, study PRJEB24529) | metagenome | biome: Human gut stool | place: China | collected 2011 | reverse complement strand
GGTCTTGCCGTTCTTTGCAGCGTCAATGGCGGCTTCCGCAGCGGCCATAACGCCGTCGCCCTTCAGAGCGGAAATTTCAACGACCTTACAGCCCAGTGCCTGGGACAGCTCGGAGATGTTGATCTTGTCGCCATTCTTGCGGACGATATCCATCATGTTGATGGCGATGACCACGGGGATGCCCAGCTCGGTCAGCTGGGTGGTTAAGTACAGGTTCCGCTCCAGGTTGGTGCCGTCGATGATATTCAGGATGGCGTCGGGCCGCTCCTCGATCAGGTAATTCCGGGCGACCACTTCCTCCATGGTGTACGGAGACAGAGAATAAATGCCGGGCAGGTCGGTGATGGTGACGTCGGAATGCTTCTTCAGCTTGCCTTCCTTCTTCTCCACGGTGACGCCGGGCCAGTTGCCCACGAACTGGTTGGAACCGGTGAGGGCATTGAACAGTGTCGTTTTGCCGCTGTTGGGGTTGCCCGCAAGGGCAATTCTGATATCCATGATACGCTCCTTCTGTTAGTGTTGGCTAACCTTTTATCAAATAAATTTCCCTGAGGTTTACTCGATTTCGATCATCTCGGCGTCAGCTTTCCGGATCGACAGCTCGTAGCCGCGGACGTTGACTTCCACCGGATCGCCCAGCGGAGCAACCTTCCGCACGTAAACGGTGACGCCCTTGGTAATGCCCATGTCCATGATTCTGCGCTTGACGGCGCCCTCGCCGTGGAGCTTCACCACGGTAACGGTGTCGCCGACCTTGGCCTGCTTCAGTGTTTTCATACCGATTCCTCCTTTTTTCCTCGTTAAACCATGATTTTTTGTGCCATTTCCTGGCTGATGGCTATCCGGGACTCCTTCACCTTGACGATGACGTTGCCGCCCATCGTATTGATGACCGACACCACCCCGCCGACGACGAAGCCCAGATTCTCCAGATGCTGTCTGACTTCCGGCTTTCCGCCGATTCGCTTGATGACGTATTCCTCGCCGGTATCCGCAACCGTAAGCGGCATGGAGAACACCTTCTTTTTCTGAACTTTTAGATTAGCAAAAGCTAACCTAAAGGCGCTAATATAGGTTAGCTCTCGCTAACCTCCTGTATAATAGCCCACCTTAAACAATTTGTCAAGTGATTTTTAAGGATTTTTTCATTTTGTCAAAGTATGACAAATCCTGCCGGAAAACGCCAATAGAAACCGGTCAGAATGCGATATTGCTATGGGCGGTTTTCCCACAGAGAAAACCGCCCGCAACTCTATCACGATCTGTCATGAATGAATTGGAGCATACAGTCCTTCAGACTCTGCATACCATCTGTCAGCTTCATTTTGCGGCTGGTGCCCATGCCCAGCTCCCGCAGCCTTGGCGGCTCCACGGGAACGCACAGCACATCGTCCGTCCTGCCCCGGATCATCAGCTCCGTCATCATGGTGACGCCCAGCCCGTGTCCCACCATCCGGATAACCGTCTCGTCGTCCACCCGGGAAACGCTGGCGTTGAGCTTCACGCCCACGGAGTCCATGGCCGCGTTGACGTCAATGTCAAATCTGCCGTAGGGCATCAGGAAGTCCTGCCCGGAAAATTCCTCCAACGGGAAGGTTGTGCGGCCGTTGAGGGGGTAGTCCTTGGGGAGGATCGCGTACATTTTCTCATTATACAGGGGCGTCCAGTCGCAGAAGCTGTAATTCTGTCGGCTGGCAAAGATCACGTCGGTCTGGCCGCTTTCCAGCAGCTCGTAGGGTTCCAGGGCGTTATCCACCATCCGGAGATCCACGCTGACATCCGGGCAGACGCGCTTGTAGCGGTAAAGCAGCTCCGGCATCCAGTGCATGGCGATGCTGGCGTAGGCCGCAATGCGGATGACCTCCTTTTTCTGCTCGGAAATGGCGTTGATCTGGTTTTCCAGGTTGGCATTGGCCTGCAAAAATTCCCGGATGGCGGGCATGAGCTGCCGCCCCTGAGGACTGAGCTGGATGCCGTTGTGGTCACGCTGCAACAGGGAAAAGCCCACCTCCCGTTCCAGGGCGTCCATCATGTGGGTCAGCCCCGACTGGGTGTAGCCCACCACCTCCGACGCTTTGGTGAAGCTGCCAAGGTCAATCGCCGTCATGAGAATTTCCAGTTTCTTGCTGTCCATATGCCGCACTCCATTTCATATCTATTACATTTTCTAATACCCCTATTATAAACATGGACTTCTCAGAATGCAAGGGAAATGTTAGAATATCGTCAAACAGAAGGAGGCAGAATAAAATGCAGAAACATCTTACATTCAAGCAGAAGATTCTGGTGGCCGGAACGCTGTTCGGCATGTTCTTCGGTGCCGGCAACCTGATTTTCCCCGTTCATCTCGGTCAGCTGGCCGGACGGAACGTCCTTCCCGCCATGATCGGCTTTATCATCACGGCTGTCGGTATTCCGATCATGGGCGTAGCCGCCATCGGCAACACCCACTCCGACGGCTTGCAGCAGCTGTCCAACAAGGTCGGCAAGGGCTACGGCTACGTCTTCTCCTGCCTGCTCTACCTGACCATCGGCCCCGGCTTCGCCATTCCCAGATGCGCGACCACCTCTTTCACCGTAGGCGTCGCCCCCATGCTGGGTGCGGGCGCGTCCGAGTCCATTGCCCTGCTGATTTTCTCCGTGATCTTCTTCGCCATCGTGCTGATTTTGTCCCTGCGCCCCGGCGAGATCACCGTCTGGATTGGTAAGGTCATCACCCCCATCTTTCTGGTCTTCCTCGCCATTCTGGTGGTGACGGCGCTGATCAATCCCTCCACCTCCGTTTCCGACGTGGAGCCTGCCGCCGGTTATCAGACCGGGGCGCTGTCCCTGGGCTTCATTGAGGGCTACGGCACCATGGACGCCATTGCCGGTCTGGCCTTCGGCATCGTGGTCATCGACATCATCCGCTCCATGGGCGTTACCGACGATTCCGACGTGGCAAAGGATGTTCTGTCCTCCGGCCTGCTCACCAGCATCCCCATGATCGTGATTTACGTCACCACCATTCTCATGGGCACCCAGTCCAGAGGTCTGTTTGAGACCTCCGAAAACGGCGGCATCGCCCTGGCGCAGATCTCCGGCCACTATCTGGGACGGGCGGGCAGTCTCGTTCTGGCAGTCACCATCACCTGCGCCTGCCTGAAAACCGCCATTGGTCTCGTCACCAGCTGCTCGGACGCTTTCTCCCGCATGTTCCCCAAGGGACTTTCCTACCGCGCCTGGGCGGTGATATTTACCGTACTTTCCTTCCTGATCTCCAATTTCGGTCTGTCCAAGATCATCAGCTATTCCCTGCCGCTGCTGCTGTTCCTGTACCCGCTGGCGATCACCCTGATTCTGCTGGCGCTGTTCGGGAATCTGTTCCATCACGACCGGGCTGTCTATGTCAGCGTCACGGCCTTCACCTGCATCGCCGCCCTGTTCGATCTTGCCAAGGCGCTGCCCGCGAATCTGAAAACCGCCCTTCATCTGGACGGCGCGGTCGGCCTTGCGGAGAAGATTCTCCCCTTCTTCGACATCAGTCTGGGCTGGGTTCTCCCCGCCTTTGTGGGTCTCGTCCTGGGTCTGGTTATTCACTTTGCGAAAAAGCAGAAGGTCGCCTGATGCTTACATAAAAATGTGCCGGAGCTTCCGCTCCGGCACGTTTTGCGTTTTGTCAATGTGCAAACTGGCTCTGATACAATTTGGCATAGAAGCCGTTCTTCGCAAGCAGCTCCTCATGCTTGCCCTGCTCCACAATGTGACCGTCCCGCATGACGAGAATCCTATCCGCTTCCCGGATGGTGGACAGGCGGTGGGCGACGATAAAGCTGGTGCGCCCGCGCATCATGGTGTCGAACGCCTTCTGAATCTTGATCTCCGTCCGGGTATCGATGGAGGAAGTCGCCTCATCCAGAAACAGCATGGGCGGCAGGCACAGCATCACCCGGGCGATGCACAGCAGCTGCTTCTGTCCCTGAGAAAGGCTGCCGCCGGACTCGCCGATAACGGTATCATACCCCTGAGGCAGACGCATGATGAAGCTGTGGGCGTGAGCCTGCTTTGCGGCGGCGATGATTTCTTCCTCAGTCGCCTCCGGCTTGCCCATGGCGATGTTCTCCCGGATCGTCCCTGCTTTCAGCCATGTGTCCTGAAGCACCATGCCCACGCTCCTGCGCAGCTCGCCCCGGTTCATTTTCTGGGTATTGACCCCGTCGAGAAGGATTTCGCCCCCGTCCGGGTCGTAAAACCGCATGAGAAGGTTGATAAAGGTAGTCTTTCCGCAGCCCGTGGGGCCGACGATGGCCACCCGCTGGCCGGGCTTGACGGACAGGTTGAAATCCCCGATCAGGGGCTTGTCCGGCGTGTAGGAGAAGCGAAGGTCTTTGATTTCCACCGCGCCCTCCACCTTCTCGGGGCGTTCCGGATGCTCCGGCTCCGGCGTCCGTGCCGGTGCTTCGATCAGCTCAAACACCCGCCCCGCGCAGGCCAGCGCGTTTTGCAGCTCCGTCACCACGCCGGAAATCTCGTTAAAGGGCTTGGTATACTGGTTGGCGTAGTTCAGGAAGCTGGTAAGATTGCCCACGGTGATGCCGCCGGAAATGGCGATCAGCGCACCGCTCAGGCCCACACCCGCATACACCACGGAGTTGACGAACCGGGTGCTGGGGTTTACCAGAGACGAGAAGAAAATCGCCCGCAGAGACGCCTTTTGCAGCCGTCCGTTGATCTCGTCGAACTGCTCCATGGACGCCTTCTCATGGCCGAAGGCCTGCACCACCTTGATATTGCCGATGGTCTCGTCGATCAGGCCGGTCTGCTCGCCCCGGGTAACGGACTGGAGCTTGAACATGGAATACGTCCGTGTCGCAATGAAATTCGCCACCAGCAGCGACAGCGGCGTAATGCAGACCACCACCAGCGCAATGCCCCAGTGAATGCGAACCATGAAAACAAGCGTTCCCAGAATGGTCATCACGCCGGTAAACAGCTGGGTAAAACCCATGAGCAGTCCGTCAGCGAAGGTGTCCACGTCAGCGGTCACCCGGCTGACCACATCGCCCTGAGGCTGTTTATCAAGATAGGAAAGGGGCAGCACCTGAATATGCCGGAAGGCTTCGTTCCGGATGTCCCGGGTAACGCCGTAGGTCATGTGGTTGTTGATCTGATTCATGAGCCACTGCGCCAGCGCCGCCACGGCGGCGCAAATCGCCACGTTGCGCAGATAGCCCCACATGGCGGTAAAATCCACCCGTCCGGCATCGATAATGCAGTCAATGGCATTTCCCACCAGAATGGGGATATATAAACTCATGACCACGTACAGCGTCGCCAGCAGCAGCGACGCGACCAGCCCAACCCAATAGCGCCGGATGCGGCGCAGTACCTTCCGCAGGATCGCCATCTGATTAGCCATTTTGCACCGCCTCCTTGGGGAACTGGGAATAGTATATCTCCTGATAAACCGGGCAGGAGGCCAGAAGCTGGTCGTGGGTCCCCTTCCCCGCCAGAATGCCGTCGTCCAGCACCAGAATTTCGTCCGCATACCGCACGGACGCCGCTCTCTGGGAGACGATGAAGGTCGTCGGCGGATCATCCATTCTGCGGATGGCCATACGAAGACCCGCGTCGGTAGCATAGTCCAGCGCGGACGCGCTGTCGTCCAGAATCAGGATGCGGGGCTTCCGCACCAGAGCACGGGCAATGGTGAGACGCTGGCGCTGACCGCCGGAGAAGTTGACGCCCCCCTGTTCCACGGGTGCGTCCAGTCCGTTTTCCTTGCCCTCGACCACTTCTTTCGCCTGTGCAACGGTCAGCGCTTCCCACAGCTCGTCGTCCGTGGCGCTGGCGTTGCCCCAGAGCAGATTCTGCCGGATGGTGCCCTTGAACAGCACCGCTTTCTGGGGAACAACGCCAATGGCCTGCCGCAGGGACGTCAGGTCATACGCCGCCGTCTCCACGCCGTCCAGCAGCACCTTTCCTCCAGCCGCGTCATAGAGCCTTGGAATCAGGTTCACCAGCGTCGTCTTGCCGGAACCGGTGCCGCCGATGATGCCGATGGTCTGCCCCGGCCGGGCGGTGAAGGTAATGTGCTCCAGAGAGGGATTTCCCGCGCCGTCATACCGGGCGGTCACATCCTGAAATTCCACCTGTCCCTTCAGATCCGCAGCCGTGCGGGTGCCGTTTTCCTGGCCGGGTTCCAGCTCCAGCACGGACGCCACCCGGTTTCCGCAGGCGACGGCCTTGGTGATGGTGATGATCAGATTTGCCATCTTGATCAGCTCCACCAGAATCTGGGACATATAATTGTAAAGGGCGATGACCAGGCCCTGGGTCAGCACGCCGCTTTCCACCTTCAACGCGCCCACATGCACCAGCAGCACCACCGCCAGATTGATGACCACGTAGGTCACGGGATTCATCAGGGCGGAAATTCGTCCCGCAGACAGCTGCTTGCGGGTCATGTCCTCCGTTTTTTCCTCAAAGGAGGCAACCTCCGCGTCCTCCTTGCAGAAGGCCCGCAGCACCCGAACGCCCGTCAGATTCTGCCGGGACGCGGAGGTCACGCTGTCAAGGGACGCCTGCACCCGCCGGTACATGGGCATGGTGATCAGCATAATGCCGAAAACGATGATGCACAGCACCGGAATGACCCCGGCGAACACCAGCGCCGCCTGAAAATCGATGGTAAAAGCCATGACCATGGCGCCGAACACCACGAAGGGCGAGCGCAGCAGCAGCCGCAGCGTCAGGTTCACGCCGTTCTGCACCTGATTGATGTCGGAGGTCATCCGGGTGATCATGGTGGATGCGCCCAGCTTATCGACCTGACTGTAGCTTAAGTTCAGAATATGCTCCAGCACCGTATGCCGCAGCCGTGTGGAAAAGCCCACCGCCGCCACAGCGGAAAAATACTGCGCTGTCACCGAGCTGGCAAGCCCCACGACGCCCAGTCCGATCATGACGGCGCACATTTTCACAATGTAGCCCCGGTCGCCGCTGCCGATGCCCTGATCCACGATGCTCGCCACAACCAGCGGCACCAACAGCTCAAACGTGGCCTCCAGCAGCTTGAACAGCGGCCCAAGGACACATTCTTTTTCATAGCCCTTCAGATATTTGAGAAGTTTTTTCATACGCTCACCCCATAACGGCGTCATTATAGCATCCTTTTTGCCGGAAAGCAATGATATATCCCGCAAAACGGAAGGATTTGTCAGCGCCGCCCCTGTACCTGCGCCGGGGAAATCGGCGACTTGCCTGAAAAAGCAGTTGACATTTCCGCCAATTCCGGATATAATGAGTTGGCTAAGGAAATGCTAGTGTAGCACAGTCGGTAGTGCATCTCACTCGTAATGAGAAGGTCGCCTGTTCGAGTCAGGTCACTAGCTCCAGAAAACCGCCGCTTTTATGAGAAAGCGGCGGTTTTCTTGTGTAAAAAGTTACGCAGCTCTTTCGGCCATAGATTTTATCCCGTCATTTTTCCGTCAATAACAAATTCAACCCGTACAGCCGCAAAACTGTGTCCGAATTTTTTATGCTTTTTCTCTCAGCAGTCTGGGTTTTGGCATCAGGATATCATCAAGCATTTCCGACGGTCGAGTCTGCGCTTCTTTCACGAGAGAGACCTCCTCATTATCGTAGTTGTGTGGTCGGCAAACCACTTCTGCCATAATGGGGAGTTTTTTCTCTGTCTGCTTTACTCCTCGCTGGAAGCTATTCTTTTGCCCCCGGCATAGCTGGGGGTTAACTTTGGTCAACCAAGACGATAGCGCTGTCCGCATTATGCGGACAGCGCTATCATCATGTTTATTACCATCAGAACCGTCAGAACGATCACACCGGCACTGAAAAAGAAGCATTTCAGGCACCGGCGGTCGATCCACTCGCTCTGGATGTACGCCCGGACCCGGGCACGGTTGGCGATCAGAATTGCCACCGCCGCCGCGAAAAATCCGGTGAAAATCGTCAGCTCGAGCACCGACGCCGCCACTTCCGAAAGATTTGCCGTCAGACGGCTCAGAAGGTCTGCCAGCACCAGATTGTTGAAGATATGGAGCGCCATGGACCAGCCGACGGAATACTCCACCGCCACATATCCCAGCACCAGTCCCACCAGAAACGCGTAGGGCGTTTGCAGCAGGTTCCCGTGGAACAGCCCGAACAGGAACGCGGAACCCAAGATGGCAAACCGCTTGCCGTAAGGCCGCAGCGACCGCAGGACGAAGCCCCGGAAGATCAGCTCCTCCGAAATGGGTGCCAGAAACGATGCGTACAGGAACATGCTGACAGTGTCCGAGCTGCCGGAAACGGCGTCCAGCGTCCCGGTGGCAGACCGGCCGAAGCAGTTCATCACCAGCTCAAGAAGATTGATCCAGACAAAATTTACCATCTGCGTTCCGGCGCACAGGCACACCATGCACAGCAAAGTTCCCGGTTTCATGGGTTTTTCCCGTCTCAGCACTTCCCCGCCCCAGAATTCTCTGCCCTTCCATGCGTACAGGATCACCAGAGCGACGGCCACGGCGGCGATGTACCCCCAGGCGTTTCCGGCCAGAGCGGACACGTCCGGGACATACTGATCGTTTCCCTCTATGAAAGCATTCAGGTATCCCGCGATCACATCCCGCAGCATCGCCACGGAAACCAGAATGTTCATCAGGACATAGTATCCCACCAGCGTCCAGCCCATGGGGCTGAAGCGCTTACGGAGCCATTTGTTGATCTGTTTCTCGTTCATAGTTTTCCTCCATAATGATTGTCTCCGCCGTCATAATGCCGTCGATGGCCGCGGACATGATGCCCCCGGCGAAGCCCGCGCCCTCTCCCGTGGGGTACAGCCCCCGAAGGGAAGACTGCCGGGAGGAATCCCGAATAATTCGCACCGGGGAAGAACTGCGGGTCTCCGGCGCGGTCATCACCGCGTCCGGGTCTGCAAAGCCTTTCAGCTTCCCGTCCAGCCGGGGCAGCGCCAGGGCAATGGCGTCGGTAATCTTCCCGGGAAGCACGTCGTGCAGGTCGCACCAGGTCACCCCCGGACGGTAAGTCGGCGTTACCCGTCCCGCACCGTCACCGGGTCTTCCGGCAAGGAAATCCCCCACTCTTTGCGCCGGGGCGCGGTAGCTGCCGCTGACGCGGTAGGCGTTTTCCTCAATCTCCCGCTGCCAGCGCATTCCGCCGAGGTTGCCCTCGTAGGGGAAATCAGCGGGATTCACCGTCACCAGCAGTGCCGCGTTGGCGTTTTCTCCGTCCCGGTCGGCATAGCTCATGCCGTTGGTGACCACCCGGCCTTCCTCGCTGGCCGCCGCCACCACGAATCCCCCCGGACACATGCAGAAGGTATACACCGTCTCCCCGTCCAGATGCTCCACCAGCTTGTAGTCCGCCGGGGGCAGGGCGGGATTTTCGCCGCCGTACTGGGCAATGTCGATGTCCCGCTGCTTTTGCTCGATGCGCACGCCCATGGCGAAGGGCTTCGGCTCCATGGGAACGCCGGAAGCGTCCAGCATTTCAAAGGTGTCCCGGGCGCTGTGTCCGATGGCCAACACCGCCCGGTCGCAGGAAATGACCGTCCCGTCTGCGGTTTTCAGCCCGGTCAGGCGGCCGTTTTCCGTACACAGGCCGGTGACCTGGGTGTTGAACCGCACCTCGCCCCCCAGGGAGATAATGCGTTTGCGCAGGTTCTGCACCACGGTCAGCAGTACGTCGGTGCCGACGTGGGGCTTGGCGTCGCAGAGAATGTCCTCCCTTGCCCCCGCCGCCACAAACTGCTCCAGAATCCAGCCGATTCTGGGGTTATTGACCCCGGTGTTCAGCTTGCCGTCGGAAAAGGTTCCCGCGCCGCCCTCGCCGAACTGGACGTTGCTTTTCGTGTCCAGCTCCCCCGTTCGGAAGAATTTTTCCACCTTGGCGTGGCGGGACGCGGCGTCCTCTCCCCGCTCCAGAACCAGCGGCTTCCAGCCCGCCAGCGCCAGAATCAGCGCGGCAAACATCCCCCCGGGGCCAAAGCCCACCACCACCGGCCGTTTTTCCGGCGAACCGGCGGATTTCGGCGGGCGGTAGCGGGTTTCCGGGGCGATGGACGCCCGCTTGCAGCCGCTTTGCTTCAATATTTTCTTCTCGCTGCCATCCACCGTCACGTCGATGGTGTAGATAATGCGCACGTTGGGCTTCTTCCGGGCGTCCACACTCCGCCGGACGATTCGCACGTCCCGGATTTTGGAGTTGGAAATCCGCAGCATCCGCGCCGCCTCAAAGGGCAGCTGGTGGGCGCTGTGTTCCGGCGGCAGGGAAATATCGCTCAAACGGATCATGTGTCGTTCCTCCCGGCGCTCTGTCCGGCCAGACGGCCGGAGCTCCACGCCCACTGTAAATTATAGCCGCCGCAGTCGCCGTCAATGTCTAAGACCTCTCCGCAGGCGTAAAGCCCCGGAACGAGGCGGCTTTCCATGGTCGTTTCATCAAATTCCGACGTGAGAATGCCCCCCGCCGTCACCTGTGCGCTGTCCATGCCCATAGGTTCGGTCAGATGTACGCTCAGCGCCTTCGCCGCATGGGCGGCCTGACGCAGCTCCTCGTCGGAAAGGTCGGAAACCGCCCCGCCCGCGGAAATCCCCGCCGTCTGGGTCAGCACCCGGCCAAGGCGGTTGTGGAGGATTCCCGTGAACAGCTCCGAGACGGGAAGATTGGTCGTTCTGCGCCGTTTTAGCTCAGATATCAGGGCGTTCTCCGCCATATCCGGCAAAAAATCCAACCGGCAAAGCCACTCGCCGCCGCCCTGACACGCATCCCGGGACACCTCGAAAATCACCGGCCCACTGAGACCGTACTGGGTAAATTGCAGCTCCCCCGTGCTTTCGGAAAACCGCTTTCCGTCGTGTAGAATGACCGCATGGCAGTTGGCGCGGACGCCTTTCAGGCTCGTAACCGCGTTCCAGCTGCTTTTCAGCTGCACCAGCGCCGGACGAAGCCGGGTGCAGCTGTGGCCGAAGCTTCGCAGAATTTGATAGCCGGACATGCTGCCCCCCAGCTTCGTCCCCGCAAGGCCGCCGCAGGCGACGATGAGCCTGTCGCACTCCACCGTCTCATCCCCGGAGACAATGCGGAAGCCGGAAGCCGTTTTTTTCACTTTTTCCGCTTCAAATCCCAGCTTTACCGTGATATTCGGATTTTCCAGGGCAAACCGCAGCACATCCACCACGGAATTTGCCTGATCGGAATAGGGATACACCCGCCCGGAATCCTCCGCCACGGTAAGAAGCCCCAGACTCCGGAACCATTCCAGCGCCGCCGTGGGGGGAAGCTTCCCCAGCGCGTAGTCGGCAAATCCCGGATTTTCCCCGTGGTAGCCGCCGGATGTCCCGTGGAGATTGGATAAATTGCAGCGCCCGTTGCCGGTGGCCTGAAGCTTGCGCCCCACTCTCGCCTGCCGCTCCATGAGGACGACCTGCCCGCTTTCGTTTTCCGCCGCAGCCAGCGCCGCCGCCATTCCCGACGCCCCCGCGCCGATGATTCCTGTCACCATGTCCGATTCCTTTCCGCCGAAAAGCGTTCCTTTTTCCCTATTATACTCTACCCGCCGCCGTCATACAAGAAAAACTTCTTTCCACATGGCAAAAGTTGTGGTATAGTACCATTGGTGATCGCATGGAACGAAGCAACATTGAAAAAATCGCCCAGTCCGCCGAGGATCGGCTGCTTCTGGCGAAGCTCTGGGACAAAATGAACGCGGGAATGCGGAAGAATATCCCCGCCGCCACCTGCTTTCTCTCCCCCCGGGAACTGGAAATGGCAAAATATCTCTTCGGCGAGCAGGAAAGTCTGTACGACTTCGGCGGCTACGAGGACGCAGAACGAAAAATGCTGATTTTTCTGCCGGACTATCTGGACGAAGCCAGTCTCTACGGCGAAGACAGCCCCTGCGTGTGTCTGCGTGCCGCGTTCTTTCAGGGGGACAGCCCAAGCCACCGGGACTTTCTGGGGGCGCTGATGGGCGCGGGCGTCGGCCGGGAGACGGTGGGCGACATCTGCGTGGACAAGGGCAGCTGCGACTTTTTCGTCACGGCGGAGATTGCCCCCTATTTATTGCAGAACTTCACCTCCGCCGGACGGACGAAGCTGCATTTGCGCCAAATTCCCCTTTCGGACGTCCACATCCCGGAACCGGAAATCAAGGAAATCCGGGACACGCTGGCGTCGCTGCGGCTGGACAGCGTCATTTCCTCTGGCTTTCGCATCGGGCGGAGTCTCGCCGCCCAGTACGTGACCGCCGGAAAAGCCGCCATTGACGGTCTTCCCTGCGAGAAGCCGGACAAGCCCGTCCCGGAGGGCGGGAAAATCTCCGTCCGGGGGCTGGGAAAAATCAAGCTTGCGGCCATCAACGGCCGGACAAAAAAGGACAGAATTTCGGTGGTTATCCACCGGTATGTGTGAGGTTTTACAAAAAACATGAAAATGGACGAAGTGATCGCCAGAATCAATGTTCTGGCAAAGAAAGCAAAAGCAGAGGGCCTGACCCCCGAGGAACTGACAGAGCGGGACAAGCTGCGGCGAATCTACATCGATTCAGTTAAGGCCAATCTGGTAGGTCAGCTGGAAAACACCTACATCATCGGCACCGACGGTGTCAAGCGGAAGGTTGAGAAGAAATCCTGAGCGGCGTGGCCTCGGCCACGCCGTTCAGGATTTATGCTGGGACGGTTTTTCCACTTCCCTTTCTCCCAAAAGTCTGCTATACTGTAAGAAACGTACTTTCAGGAGGCAGTATATGGAATTTCTGCCCATTACAAAAAAGGAAATGCTGGCTCGGGGTTGGGAAGCCTGCGATTTTGTGTACGTCATCGGCGACGCCTACGTCGATCACCCGTCCTTCGGCCATGCCATTATCAGCCGGGTTCTGGAAAACCACGGCTACAATGTGGGCATCATCTCTCAGCCGGATTGGAAAAATCCCAAATCCATCGACGTTTTCGGCCGTCCCCGGCTGGGGTTTCTGGTCTCCGGCGGCAATATGGACTCCATGGTCAACCACTATTCCGTCACCAAGCACCACCGGAAAACCGACGCCTTCACCCCCGGCGGCGTCATGGGCAAGCGCCCCGACTACGCCACCACGGTCTACTGCAACCTTATCCGCCAGACCTACAAGGACGTTCCCATCCTCATCGGCGGTATTGAGGCAAGTCTGCGCCGGCTGGGGCATTACGACTACTGGTCGGACACCATGAAGCGCTCCATTTTACTGGACAGTCAGGCCGACCTGCTCATGTACGGCATGGGGGAAAAGACCATCGTGGAGGTGGCCGACGCCCTGAATTCAGGGTTAGACGTGAAGGACATCACCTACATCGACGGCACGGTGTTCAAAACCAAAGCACCGGACGACAGTCTGCCCACTATCACCCTGCCCTCCTTTGCCGAGATTAAGGCCGACCGGCGCAGATACGCCGAGAGCTTCAAAATCCAGTACGCCAACTGCGACCCCTTCACCGCCAAGCGGCTGGCGGAGCCTTACGACAATTTCTTCGTGGTGCAGAACCCGCCCCAGAAGCCCCTGACCACAGCGGAAATGGACGCGGTATACGACCTTCCCTACATGCGTGCCTATCACCCCAGCTATGAAAAGGCGGGGGGCGTCCCCGCCATTGAGGAAGTCAAATTCAGTCTGATATCCAACCGGGGCTGCTTCGGCGCCTGCTCCTTCTGCGCCCTGACCTTCCATCAGGGGCGGATCGTCCAGACCCGAAGCCACGAATCCATCCTCCGGGAAGCGGAAATCATGGTGAAGGACAGGGATTTCAAGGGCTACATCCACGATGTCGGCGGCCCCACCGCCAATTTCCGCCACCCGGCCTGCGAAAAGCAGCTATCCAAGGGTGCCTGCGGCGGGCGGCAGTGCCTGTACCCCACCCCCTGCAAGAACATGAACGCCGACCACTCGGACTACGTTGCCCTGCTTCGCAAGCTGCGAAAGCTCCCCGGGGTCAAAAAAGTGTTCATCCGCAGCGGCATCCGCTTCGACTATCTGCTGGCGGACAAGGAGGGCACCTTTTTCCGGGAGCTGGTGCAGTACCACATCTCCGGGCAGCTGAAGGTCGCCCCGGAGCACGTATCCGACGCCGTTCTCGCCCGGATGGGCAAGCCCCGGAACGCGGTATATAACCGGTTTGTGGAAAAATATTTTGCCCTGAACCGGCAGTACGGCATGAATCAGTATCTTGTCCCCTACCTCATGTCCAGTCACCCCGGCTCAACCCTCAAGGAGGCCGTGGAGCTGGCCGAGTACATCCGGGACATGGGCTACAACCCGGAGCAGGTGCAGGATTTTTACCCCACCCCCTCTACATTGTCCACCGTCATGTACTGCACCGGCCTCGACCCCCGCACCATGGAGCGTGTCTACGTCCCCACCGACCCCCACGAAAAAGCCATGCAGCGGGCGCTGATCCAGTACCGCGACCCGAAAAACTACGCCCTCGTGCGGGAAGCGCTGGTGAAGGCGCACCGGGAGGATTTGATCGGTTCCGGTGCAAAGTGTCTCATCCGTTCCGCGCCGCCCCGTCCCGTGCGAAAAAAGCCGGGACAGGCAAACGGAAAACGCAAGCCGTCCAAGTAAAGAAACACGCTGCCACTTTGGTTTGTCTCAAGTGGCAGCGTGTTTTTACTTTCTTCTATACAGGCACATTTTGTAAGCAATCCCGTTTTCCTCGCCGGATTGGAGCGTTTCCGCCAGATACCAGTCCTTATCCTCATCCAGGTTGGGGAAAAAAGTGTCGGATTCCGGCGTCACATGCACCTTCGTGACATAAGCGGCGTCGCAGAAGGGCAGCATCTGCCGGTAAACGCTCCCGCCGCCGATGACGAAGCAGCGCTCAGCGGTGCGGGAAAGCGCCGCCGCATCTTCGGCGCTGCCGCAGACGGTAAAGCCGGGAATCTCCGCCCCGCTTCTGCTCAGCGCCACATTGACCCGCCCCGGAAGGGGCTGTTTTCCCGGGAAATCCTCGATGGTGCGCCTCCCCGCGATCACCATTGCCCCACGGGTGGTTGTCCGGAAGAATTTCCGGTCGGCTGACAGGGCGACGGGCTGCGTCCCGTCCCGGCCGATTCCCCAGTCGTCGTAAACCGCAACGATCAGTTCCATCGTCCCACCTCAGATCGCCATGGGGATCTCAAAGTGAAAGGGGTGGAACTGATAGTTTTCCATGGAGAAGCTGTCCTTGGTAAAGGCGTAGAAATCGGTGATGCTCTCATCCATCCGGAAGGTGGGCGTGGGGTATCCGTCCAGTTCCAGCATGGCCTTGACGGCGGGAATGTGCCGGTCGTAAATGTGGCAGTCGGCAATGACGTGAACCAGCTCGCCCACCTTTAACCCCGCCACCTGCGCCATCATGTGGGTCAGCACGGCGTACTGCACCACATTCCAGTTGTTGGCCGTAAGCATATCCTGAGAGCGCTGGTTGAGAATGGCGTTCAGGGTGTCGCCGGTAACATTGAATGTCATGGAGTAGGCACAGGGATAGAGGTTCATCTCGTGCAGGTCTTCAAAATTGTAGATGTTCGTCAGAATCCGGCGGGAGGCGGGGTTGTGCTTCAGATCGTAGATCACCCGGTCAACCTGATCGAACATGCCCTCCTTGTACTGGTGCTTGATGCCCAGCTGGTAGCCGTAAGCCTTGCCGATGGTGCCGTCCTCCCCCACCCATTCGTCCCAGACGTGGCTGCCCAGATCCGCGACGCGGTTGGACTTTTTCTGCCATATCCAGAGAAGCTCGTCCACGGCGCTTTTCCAATAGGTGCGCCGCAAGGTCATAATGGGGAATTCCTCGGCTAAGTTGTAGCGGTTCACCACGCCGAATTTCTTGATGGTGTGCGCCGGTGTCCCGTCCGCCCAGTGGGGACGAACTTCCAGATTTTCGTCGGAGAAGCCGTTTTCCAGAATGTCCCGGCACGTTTTCTTATACAGCTCGTCAGCATAGCTCATGTTGGATTCCTCCCGATTTCTGTTGGGAGTATCATACCACACTCCCGCCACGCTGGCAAGAAAAATCTCCCCGCGGTTTCCCGTGGGGAGATTCTGGATACTGTCTTACAGCAGATTGCCGGTGCTGACCCAGCCCAGATCGGTGCGGGCCATGTCGCCAACATATTCGTAAATGTCGATGACGGACATTCTGGAATAGGTGCCTGCGACGGAGGACGCGGCGTTATCCGTGTAGATAATGGTGTTGTCATTGTACACCACGCGGGCGTCGATGGCGCTGCCGCTGGCGGGAGTCAGGTCAACGTAGTACAGGTAGACCCAGCCTGCGTCGCAGCGACCCCATGCCATATCCTCGGAGATCTTGGTCTCGTAGATCACCAGGTTGGCGCCCTTCTTCAATGTGGTAGCCTTCTTGGCGCCGGTAGAGGCGGTAACGCGGACATTCAGAGACTCGGTGTTGATGACCTTGCCGGTGTACTTGTAGCCGCCCTTGTTGTTCACGAAGCCGCCGTCGCCGGTGTTGCCGGTGCTGCCGATTGTGGGCGCGGAGGGAGTTGTCGGAGTCGTAGGCTCTTCCTTCTTCTCGTACAGAGCACCCTCGGACATGTAGCTCAGGTCGCAGTAGCCCACGATGCCGTCGCTGGTTTCCACACGACCCCAGACGGTGAGGGTTCTGGTGCCGGAATCCTTGACGATCTCCAGCTTGGTCACGGGAACCTGATCGCCCTTCTTCAGCTTGGCAATGCTGTCATTACCGGTTCCGGCAGCCTTGCGCACATTCAGCTCGGAAGCGCCGGTCACGGTGTGAACCTTCTCGTCCAGAGCGTTCAGCTGGATGTTCACATCGGGATCCTTGATCCAGCCGTCGTTGATGCGCGCCCAGTAGGAGGTCTGCTTCACGACCGTCTCAACATCCTTGTCCGTACCCTCAGTCTTGTTGCCCTCGTAAATTTCCAGGGTAACAGCCGTCAGCTCATGGATGGTGATGTTCTCGCCTGTGCCGATGGAACGAACCGTATTATCCTTCAGGTTCGGGTTAGGCGTCTTGTAAACGGTGGTATCGGCCTTGACAGAGCCGGTGTAGACGGCGGTGGTGGTGGTTCTCTCAGCCTCGTCGAAGGAGTCCACGCCGGTGCCCTTGTTGCCGCTGCTGCCGTTATTGCTGTTGTTGCCGGGAATCTCGTCGTAGGAGATCATGGTGACATAGTCCATGCAGATCCAGCCCTGCTTCACACGGCCCCACTTGGCGGCGCCGACGAGCTTGACCTCCAGGATGGTCACTTCCGTGCCGTTGAGAATCTTGCCCACGATGGCGTTGGCGATGCCTGCGCCGCTGCGGACATTTACGCCGGCGTAGGTGTTGGCAATGATGCCCTTGCCGGTGCCGTCCGTCTTCTGGGTCGTACCGGTGCCGCCGGTGCTGCCGGTGCTGCCGGTGCCGGACTCCACGACGCCCATCTTGACCTCCAGATACTGGCTGTAAATCCAGCTGTCGGTCTCCTTGTTGTTGTCAACGTCGAAGTCGATCTTGTACCAGCCATCCTTCTCTTCCAGAACGGCCACCTTGGTACCGCGGTTGATGCTGCCCAGAACCTGACCGTACAGAGCGCCGGTCATACGGACACGGACGGAATCCGCGTTCACAACGGTGCCGGTGCCGATAGCGCCCTTGGTGCCGCCGTCAATGGTGATCTTGCTGGAACGCTTGACATAGTTGGATGCCAGATTGATCCAGCCGTCATAGTTAACGCCGCCGGAGGTGTAGCCCTCAATCCTGCCCCAGATTTCCTCGTTGGCCAGACTGATTTCATGAACCTCCACTTCCACGCCCTTGGTGAGCTTGAATACGAACTGATTCTGACTGCCGGCCGCATCTCGGATGTTCAGCGTATCGCTGACAACCGTGAACTTGGTCGGGACAAGGTTAAAGTTATTGTAGGTCGCCCAGCCGGACTTGGCAATCACGTTGGTCTTACCGTTCTTGTCAGTCTCCTTGACCGTCCAGTGTGCCTTCACCCAGATTACGCCGTCAACAACCGCCGCGTTGGTGATCTTAAGACCCGTGGTACCCGCCTTGATGGTATCGCTGTTGTTGGAATTGGTAGTGGGCTGCGCATAGGTGGGGAGATCGGAGCCGGCGTTCACGAGGGTGACCTCGAAAGCGTAGTCCAGAACGCCCGTGTCGGAAACGTTCTTATCGGTGAGCATCTTAACATTGGTGTAGGTCAGGCAGATCCAGCCGGTGGAGGTACGACCCCAACGGTGACCGTTGACCGTGCGAATCTCGAAAACATTGACCGTGGTATCCTTTGCAAAACCGCCGACGATCTTGTTGTCCACACCGGGATCGCTGCGGGCGTTCAGATAGCCGTTGTAGGTAACGGTAGCGGTGGCAATGGGAGTGGTGTTGTTGGCGTCGCTGGGAGCAGAGCCGTCATAGACGGTGCTCCAGTCGGTGTACATCAGGGCGACCCAGCCCACGGCCACGCCGTTCTCCTCCACCTGACCCCAGGTCTTGGCTTCGTTGGTAGCGATGATCTTCAGCTTCGTACCGGCGGTGTAGACACCGTTCTTGGCGCTGGAAGCGCTGTCACTTGCACGTCTGTTAACATAGGAGTTGGTGACCGTGACGGTCACATTGATCTTGCCGCCGGTGTATTCGGTATTGCCGCCGCCCTGTCCGGAGGACTTGAGCAGAACCCATCCGTCTCCCGCGGCGGACAGCTTGCACCATCTGTTGCCATCGTCATCGATAAAGTCCTTGATCGCGGTAACGGTGGCAGTGTCCTTATTGATGGTGCGGAAGGGCTTCACGTTCTTCTTGGTGGGAATGGAATAGACATCCAGAGAAACCAACTGGGACACCTTCAGCGTCTCATTGATGCCATGCACGTAAGAAAGGTCATTGGCATTGTTGGCCGTCACGGAGGTTGCCTGCCAGCCGGCCCACAACGTCTTACCGTTATAGCTACCCGTCAGAGAGGGAACCAGGGTGCCGTCATACTGCGCGGAGTACCAGCCCATGAACTTGTAGCCGTTTCTGGTGGGAGCCGGGATATGCTTGGAAGTCTTGGACGTGTCAAAGAGCAAGGTGTAGGAGGTCGCATAGTTCGGAGCTATGACACCGCCATCGGGATTGTATGTAACGGTGCCGAAGCTGCTGGGCGTTACATCGGAATAAATCCCGTTCTTGTACATATTGACTTCGATCTTTCTGCGGCGGAAATCATCCTGATTGCCCGCCCAGTCGCTCATGGCCTTCAGCAGGTCATTGGTGCTGGCCTTGCTGACGATGGCGCTCTTGACAACGCCGCTGCCGCTCATCCAGGAATCGCCCACGTCGAAGGTGAACAGAACCAGAGCGTCATGCTGGCACTGGGACAGCGTCAGGCTGTTGGAAGAAGCAAAGGCGTTGACCTTCGCGTCCAGATCCAGAATCAGCTTGCGCAGAGCCTGGTCAGCCTGCGCCTGGGTGATGGAGTGCTTGCCTGCATCAGTGCTGTTCTCAACTTGTCCGTTCTTATACGTCGTCTTATGCTTCTCAGAGCAGATCGTACCGTAACCAATGCGGAACTCATTGGTACCGGGTACCTGATAGCAGTTCTTCTTAAAAATAGCCAGCTTCTTCATGATCGTGATCGCGGCCTCACTGGTCTTCAGCGAAGCAGCAGACGCGGTCAGAGCGGTGGCGGGCACCAGGCTGACCAGCATGATCAGAGTTAATAATACACACACAATTCTCTTTTTCATAGCTACTTACTCCTTTGCTCTTATGTAAGTAGCCATATTATATCAGAGGTGTTTACAAATTGCAACCCCTTTTTT
>OGDY01002043.1_pt1 | contig 20000 bp, 22 predicted proteins | sample 1570341 | NCBI WGS metagenome assembly OGDY01 (sample SAMEA2581972, study PRJEB24529) | metagenome | biome: Human gut stool | place: China | collected 2011 | reverse complement strand
AATAGACCTTTCCGCCGATGGTTTTTTTGGAAAGATACCCCTTCGGCAGTCCGGCGATCTGCTCAGTCAGTTCCGTGATGCGCCTTAGCTGCTCCCTGTTATCCATGTCTGTCACCTCAGCTTTCAAGGATATTATACCCCGACTTAACCCCTGTTGTCAACGCTGTGCTTCATAAAAGCGCGGAGGCGATCCGCGACATGATAAACTCCACGCAGGGTATCGCCACGCTGTTGCCGAGGGCTTTATAACGGGCGCTGTCCGAAGCACCGGGTATATCTGTCCAGCCGTCCGGGAAGCCCTGCAGTCTTTCACACTCCAGCGGCGTGAGGCGGCGAATGAGATGGGCACAGGCTTCTGCCTGTTGGCAAATCAGGTCGGTTGCGTCCTTGTACTGACGGGCACTCTGGGTACTTGCCACATCATTATGCCGAAAGTCATCCACACGCTGGCGGCTGTAGACCGCGTGGCGGTCTGTGGCGGTCAAAGTATACGCCAAGTCATCCTGACAGCCAAGACCGTTGCCGCCGTTCTGCGGCTGCCGGTCGACCGTATTGCCTGCAATGCAGATGGCATCTGCCTCCTGCTCGACCAGCGGCACGTTGTTGCCGCCCGTGCCGTATCGTGCGGACATGGTAGGGGCTACCTTGTGCGGGCCGGTGTAGCGGCTGTCAATGCCGTGATTTTCGTAAACAAGAGGCTGATGTCCATGCTCCTGCGCCCGCAGCGTGCCGGATATATTTTCAGAGCAATTCATCACGCTGCCGCCCTGGTCGTTGAGGCACAAAACAGACGGCATACAGTTCCCTCCGGGGCTGCCCTTGAGTGTGGGAGCAACCGATTCGTTGTATCCAATGCCTCCCGCGCTGGCACCTGCCCCGGCAGAAAAACCGGCGACGAAGGTCTGCTGCTTCATTCCCGGCTGTGCCTGCAACGCGCCCGCCACATCGCGCAGATCCCGCACCTCATCCCGCTGATTGGCGGCAAAGGCCATGACGCCATTCCTGCCGGTGGACATCCCACAGTTGACGCCGAGCGTGGCCGCTACATCGCCGGTCAGATCGCCGTTGAAGCCGTCAAAGCCCTCCACAGCTTCGTCCGGCTGCGTCACAAAGGTCTGCATCTGCATATTCGTTGTTGCCAACAATGCGCCGGACACACCGTGCAGGTCGATGCCCTCATCCCGCTGGTTGATATGGAATGCGTCCAGATCGGTGGGTTGACCGTCCGGGCGCATGAGCCCCGCCTGAATTCTCAATGCCCGTTCCAGCTTTTGCGGCAATTCCTTGCCGCGCTCAAAGGCTCGGCGCAGAATGCCAATGCAGGCGGTTTTTGACAGATAGTACTTTTGCGCCGGGTTTGCCTCCAGTATGCCGGAGAGCGGGACTCGGATCGGAATACGGGGCGCAGCCCCGGTATTGAGGGGGCGTTTACCTTTACGCCATGGAGACCGAAGCTCCCAGTGGCGCTGCCCGAAGAGGTCGACAGAACCGGATACCAGATCCAGGTGGAAATACGGGATCGAAATCAGTTCGGAGTCCAGCTTGCCCGGTCTGCGCTTGGGCGGAGCTCCGGTCCCTTCGGCTGCTTCCAATTCAAGCATCGTCAGCTGCCCGTTTGCATCGAATCGGTACATCTATGTGACCTCCTTCCCGCAGTTTTCCGTTTCGCCAAATACATCAAATAATAGCTGCGGCGCAAGCGGTCCGGCGAAGTCAGCAAGGAGGAAAATGCGCTTGCGACGCTGCGCGACGCCCCAAAATTGAGCGTCCAGACAGCGCCATGCAAGAGAAAACGCACCGCCTGCCGTGAGCTCACCGGCGTCAGGCCATGCGTAAGGATAGGGGCTTGGGATAAGCTCATTGGGAAAGCAGATCCGCACGATCTCCTCCAGCACGATCCGAAAATCCTCGTACTTCGGTGTCCCGCTCGAAAAAGCACCCGGCACATTCTCCCAACACATCCAGCGCGGCCGTATGTTGACGCTCTCCCGGCCACGGGCTTTCTCTGCCAACCGCATTTCGCGCACGATACGCATCTGCTCCATAAAAAGGCCGGAACGCGCTCCGGCAAGACCTGCCCTTGCGCCGGCAACAGACAGATCCTGGCACGGGCTGCCCCCGCAGATGATGTCCACAGGCGGCAGCTCCGCGCCATGCAGCCTTGTGATGTCGCCCACATGGAGCATATCAGGGAAACGCAGCTTTGTGACCGCAATAGGGAATGCTTCAATCTCCGACGCCCACACCGGCGTGATGCCACTGCGGATCACGGCCAAAGGGAATCCACCGATGCCATCGAACAAGCTGCCCATCGTCAGTCTGCTCATTTCGCCACCGCCTGTACGACCGTGCGCGTGGTGTTGACGGCGGCCTGTGCGGTATAGACAGCACCCATGAGGTTTGCCTTGGTGGAGGTATCCAGTCCAAAGGCTCCGGCGATACGGGGGATCTCACCGGCGGAGAGCATGAGTCCAAGCCCCAACAGGGCATGATCCTTGAACACCATAAGCCCGGCAACAAGGATCGTCGCCTGCAAAAATGCCGACAGGCATAAGCCGATGATCTGTTTGCACCATTGGGCAAAGCCGTCCGTATATCCGCGAGGGACGCTGAACATATAAAGGCTTCCCACGGCGATCTGGATGAGCAGGATGCCGCCGCGCTTCAGATTGGCGAAGAAAACCTTGACGGCGGCATAAGCCATGAGGATAAGGCAGAACAGGATCATGATCCCGCTGGTGATGCTGCCGAAGCCCAGCAGCGGCCCGGCCGTCAGGTCGGTTATCGATTCCACGGCGTTGAACTCCTGCATAACCTCTCCGGCCACATCGCCGATGGAAGTCCCGTAGCCGGTGAGCGCCGCGGTGAAGGTCCCCTGCAGAGAGACGCACAACTCATAAAGCCGTACCGGAACAATCGTGAAGAGGCTGACAGCCATAAAGCCCTTGATGGCATTGAGTGCAGTTTCACGGATGTTGCCCCGCCCGCTGGAATACTCGATACCACATTCAAAGCAGGCCACCACCAGCCCTGTTCCGTAGAGTGCCCATGCCAAATAGGAGAAGAACAGCACGATGCTCTGCACCCAATCCATGGTGAAAAGCTCCGCGCCCATGTTTCCCATCTCCGAAAAGAAGTTGCCGAGAAAGCCCACGATTTGACTGTAAAACCAGTTCACGATCTGACCTAACACCTTGTCAGCAACAAAATCCCAAATGAACATTGATCGGTTTCACCTCACTATTCCGGGTGAGGCCGTACCAGCTGCTTTGGGATATGGCAAAGGCCGTACAGCTGGTACGGCCTTCAAATCACGCTTTTGTTACATTGTCTGTTCCCACGCCCGGTCAGCGGACTGGCTCATATCCTGAAATACCTCCAGATAGTCTGACACCGCGCCGGACAGCACCTCATAGTCCTGCTGGGTGGGGTGATACACATACCAGCTCACCTTTCCATAGTCATCCCAAATGTGCGGCTCCACGCCGTTTCGGAAATTGGGATGTGAGGTCATCTTTATCCCAAGCAGATCCGAGAAGCGCAGGCGCAGGGTATCCACCTGCCCTTCGCTGCGGTTGAGGATCGTCAGCTGCAGGGCATTGTACTGATTGGCGACGATTCCAGCGACAAATTGGATCTTTGCCCGGTTCATATCGCTCAGACGCACATAGCATGCTCTGCCCACATAAGTGGCGTCGGGGTACCGTTCTCCGACGATCTTCCAAAGCTCCTGTTCGTAAAAAGTCATTGCCTGCACCTCAAATCCCGATGATCTGCCAGATGTACAGCGGTGCTGTCAGCGTGAACACGAGGCACGCGAACAGGATGGCAGGCGCCGTCCATTCAAGCTGACCGCTTCTTTTGAAGTCGAAATAGCTTGTCCCCAGCTTGGCAAAGAAGAATACCGCCAGGATCAGGTCGATGGCAGGAAAGACCACATTGTTCACCACGGTCTTGATCTGACCGGATGCCGTCTGCCATGTGCTTTCCACCGCGCCGGCCACATCGCCGGTACCGGCAGCGAAGGCCGTGGTACCCATCACGCAGACCAAAAGCAGGGACAGCACCAGTGCTGCACAACGGCGTTTGCGTTTCGTGTTGTTCATAGATTCCTCCGTTTCTATCGTTGTTTTGCGGGAGCAATATGCCACTCCTCCCAAAGATTCCCCCGGATGGTGACGCTGCCTGTCAGGTTCATGGAGAGCATTCCCGCCGGCGTCCAGCAATCCAGAAGCCATGTGTATGGTGTGTAGCGGCCGTCCGGGTACCAAATGGGCGTGAAGTGGGTACGGCGGTTGTAGGTGCTGTAGGGATTGGCTTTGAACTGGAATGTCGTGCTTCGCCCGGAGATATCCGCCTCCAGCAGCCGCCAATAGTTCTCGTAGCCAAACTCCGGGAAATAGGTCACGGCGTTCTGCGCTGCCGTCACCGCCGCACTCTGATTTGTAGTGACTTTTGCGGTCACCTTCTCCTGAACGCCATAGCCGCTTTTCAGCGTGGATGCGGTCGCCGTGGGGCTCTTCTCGTCCGGCGTGATCTTCATACTGCCGGCCAAGCTTGCAGAGTAGCCGTTGTAGTCAAACTCCCACCAGCCGTGATCCTCCCACCAGCCGTTGTCCACCCAATGGTACCAACGGTCCGTGTGGGTCTTGCCGTCCGCATCCGTCCAGCGGTCTGTGTGCCAGCATTTCTGCCAGTTTTCCACCCACTCCCAATTCTCCTGCCACCACGGTGACCAGATGCCCCAAGAGGCGGAGGTCACCTGCTCCTTTTCGGGAACAGACGCCAGCCTGAAGCCGTTGTTGCGGTCATCCGCCAGGGGATTGGGCGGGTCATTGCCGTCCAGATCCACGATATTGCAGGTGATGGTACCCTGCGCCGAGCCGCCGCCAGACACGCTGACGGAAATCGTTATGACGCAGGGTTCCGCGGGAGTACGCCAGCGCACCCACGCCAGCTGGCTGTCGCCGTCCGGGTAGTAGACATTGCTGACAGTGTAAGTCCTGCCCTGAATGTTAAAGCGTACCGATACGGGGTTGTCCGGGTCGGACTGTCCACCGCGCACCTCCACGGAGGTGATGACTTCTGTGTTGGTACGGTATTCGTAGTCATATTCGCCGGGTTCCGGCGGCGTGGTCACCTCGTTGAAGCGGACGATGCCGATGCCAAGAGAGGAGATGATGTCGCCGTTGGACGCCTTATCCGTGCGGCTGCCGGACCATGCAGTGTAGCCGAGATCCGCTTCCTCCAGAAAAATCGCCAGCGGCAGATTTTTATGGGTGAGCGTCCCCAGCTTCTTTCTGAGATCTCCGTTGACGACCTGGTCATACAGAGCCGCTTCCGTGGCGGTCATGGCAAACTGCTGACCGTTATAGCAAAGATAGGCCAGCGGCTCCACTACCAGCTTGTAGTCTCCGCCAATGAGCGTATCGAAGTCCATTCCTGCGTATCCAGCAATGGAACGGATAACCTGTTCATCGGTAAAATAGCTTCGGATGGCAGCAATGCTGGCTTTGCTGCTGCTCGTAGAGATGATCTTGGGCAGACTCTGACTTGGGTTGATATATGTGTAGTTTCCAGCTTTAGGGGCGATGGATTTTCCTGTGTTATATGACAGTTTGCTCACCTTTCCAAAGTGAGCAAGTCCTGTTGAAGGGACCTTGTTAGTCAAATCAAAAACAGTTCCTGTGACAGCCTGACTGTCCGCATGAATCACAGACACTCTCACGCCGTCCATGCCGGGATTCCAGTAGTTGGTCTTGGTACCGTCCCCCATGCTGCCTCCACCGCCGTCAAAGTTGCCGTCCCCTGTGGCATAGGCAGGAACGATGGCGGTTATTACCAGCACAAGTGCCAGCAACAGGGGCAAAAGCCTTTTCATGCGCATTCCTCCTTGTCATGAAGATAAAAAAGACACGGCTTCTTCTTAGCCGTGCCTTTCCTGTGATCGTGCGGACTTAGCCGCCCATGATTCCAATTTTGTTGCCGTTTTCATACATGGAATCGTCTTTGATTCCGACATTGTCACCCTCATAGTCTACATATCCGAATCCGGGGATATAGATTTGTCCGGCGTCATTGGTGCTGCCGCCTGCAGGCTCCGTAGGCTGGGGCTTCACCTCAGTCTGCTCCGGCTTGTAGGTGGGCGGTGCTTCTTTGTTGCGGTCCGCTTCCGGCACCTCATCCGCCGCATGGTCCTTCTCCGTCTTGCCGGGATGCTCCGGCGCGTCCGGTTTGGCGGGTGTTCCCTGAATGGTCTGTTCTGTACCGGAGCTGTCAGCATCCCTGCCGGGATCATGCCGTTCGCCATCCGTTTTGCTGTCCACCTTTACCTCTGGATCGCTGATGTTCACCACCGGGTCTTTCGTGTTGGGTGTATCGTCCGGGATGGCGGGATCAATGGGCATGGGCACCGCCGCAAGGCGGCTGACGATCCCCACCACCAGCACCGCGCAGAGCAGGACGCCTGCCGCAATGAGGATGATGCGTTTTGTTTTCTCTGTCATAATCGAACTCCTTCCTTTGTAGGGGTCAGTGGTTTTTCTTCTTATCCCGAACATACCACAGCTTTCTTCGGAAGTCTACTGTAAGAAGCGAAAAGAACTAAAACTTCGGGATATACTTGGCCTGCACCTGCAGATTTAGGCTCACGGGCGGCAGCACATATCCGGCAAAGCGGGTGGGGACCTCCAGATGGAGGGTGGCGGTTGCGAGATATCCCTCGCTCCGGCCTGAGGCGATGGCGTTGTTGGAGATGCGGACGGACAGGTCAGAGAGCGTATACTCCAGCTCGTTTCCGGCGTATTTCATGTAGCCCTCGCCATCTGTGGTAAGGCCGAGAATATAGGACAGGTTGCCGTAGATGTCACCGTCGTCGATGGACTCGGACCAATCGCCGTCGCCCCCTGGGAACCAGCCTGCCGCATAACCCTCCCGCACGGAGTGGTACACATCGTCATAGTTTTCATTAACGGTTGCGATGACTGCCTGCTGTACCGCATCCCGCACGCCCTGCACGATGATGTTCACCCGGAAATATTCCGCTATGACCATAAAGAGCATGAGCAGGCAGAGGGTCACGGCGATGACCATGGGATAGCCCTCACCGGAGCGGGAGCGAAAAAGCAGCTTTCTCATTTCCAATACACCTCCGATCTGCCGCTGGCCTGCGCCGTCAGCTCAATGGGAAAGCTGCCAAGCCCGCCAAAGCCGATGTCCACATCCATGGTCAGCGTCACCGTCACCTCCTCGTTAAGCTGGATGCGGCCGGTGCGAGACCAGCGGATGTCCGGGTCGATCTCCAACCGCTCGGAAAGCACCTGCGCGCGGGAGGTCGTTTCACTCCCGACTCTGCCGGTGATCTCGGCTTCCCGCACCAGCTCGGCGGCGAAGGTGTCAAGCTGCTGCTTCGCCACATACACCGGCAGCACCTTCACCGCCAATGCGATCACCAGCATGGCACAGAGGATGAGGACGCAGGTATCGATATAGCCCTCGCCGGAGCGTTTCTTCCATTTGTGCTTCATCATCCGAATAGCCCTCCCATCGAGGTGAGGATCTGCATGAGGATGACCACGATGTAGATGAACATGAAGCAGACCAGCATAACGAAGGAGTACACACGGATCTTGGGCGGGATCTTCGCTGCCTGCGCCTTGAGCCGCTGAAGCTCCAGCTGTTTCATGTCGTGCGAGAGCATCTGAAAATAGACGCGCCCGTCATCCCCGCGCAGGACGCCGATGAGCCCTCGCACGATGTCCGAGAGCATGGGCGACGCCAGCCTGCCCTCGAAGCGCACCAGTGCCGCCTCGTAAGAGGAGGAGCGCATATCCGCTGTCAGCACATCCAGCTCACGGGCGAAGTCGGGACCGGCGTGCCGCTTGTAGTTTTCAAGGATCGTCAGCACGTCGCGGCTGGCGCCCAATTCCTGCTCCACTGTGGCAACAAAGCGGGGCAGCTCTCCCTCGATCTTCTCGCGGCGTTCTGCAACCATTTCATCTGCCTTACGGCTCTCCTTGAAGTAAAGCAATATCGCCAGCAGCACCACAATGGGCGAGAGCAGAGGAAAAATCAGCAGACACGGAATGACCGCCAGCAGTGCGGCGGCAGGCTTGAGGATGGTATAGGCTAAGTAGACCTCCGGCGTCATGTCTATGCCGGCAGCACTCAGCGTGCGCTCCATGCGATGACGCTTGTATTCATCCATTCGGATAAACTTGGAGAGCTTGATGGCCCAGCCAAGGAAGAGTGTGTCCAGTGACTTCATCCGCTTTTTCTCGGTTCGCCCTGCGGATAGAAGTGCCTTCTCCGTGGAGAGACGGGGCAGCTTCAGAATATCTGCCAAGATGAAGAACAGACCCGCGGCAACGGCTACACCGAAAAGGAACAGTAAGATCGTCATGTCCGTCACCTCCGATATTCAATGGGCTGGGTCAGCTTGACCACTCTGGCAAAGGAGAGAAAGATAGCGGCTGCGCTGACCGCCAGCACCGCTTTGCCGGGTACGGTGGTCATCAAGGTCGCATACCAGTCCTTGTTGAGAAAGTACAGCAGCGGGATATTCAGCACCACCAGCGCCGCCATGGAGATGAATTCCTTACGGGGAGCAAATACGAGATTCTCCAGCTCCCCATTGATGATGCGCATATCTGATAGCTTTGCCACAATGGGATTGAGGGTGCTTTTCATGCTGTGGTCATACTGACAGGCGGAGAGTGCCTCACACCACTCCCGCCACACCTCATTGTCGATAGCAGACTTCAGCTCCGCCAACGCCGCATTCATATCCGGGTCAATGTGCTTGATGCGGGTGAGGAAGCCGCGGAATACACCATGCACGGGCGGGTTCAGATAATTGATATTCTCCTCCACGGCGGTCTGCAGATCCTCACTGCGGAGGTAGGCCGTGGTGATAATGGAGAGCGCCGTTTCCAGCTCGGCGGTAACAGCTTTCCTGTAGTGTCCGGCCGTGAGCTTGATGTACCAGAACGGCAGGAACATCATGCCGGCCGCCAGCACCGGCACCAGCAAGAGGTTATTCATGATGATGGCGATGCCCGCACCCACGGCAAAGAGCAGCAGGGATGCCGCGCAAAGCACGGGAAAGCGTTCCTCCTTGCCGGTGGCTTGCAGGACCGTCTGCGCTTCCGATATCTCGCGGCGGAAGAGGCCGGGCTTTTTGCGATGGGTGGTCTCGTTGATCTCATCCCGGATGCTTTTGGGCCCGGCGGTCAACCGGCGGAACACACCCAGCGTGAAGTCCATGGGCGAGATACGGAAGATAAGGAATGCGCCGGTGATCATGCCGACGCATGCAGTCAGCAGCAGGGCTGTCAAGTGGCGTTCACCTCCTTCTTGGGTTTCAAAATAGCCTGCAGTTCCTCGTTGGGCATACCGTTTTCCAGCAGGCGTTTGCGCAGACTCACGGAGATCTCGTTCACCTGCGTGTGATGTCCTTCGATGACGAATTTGCCGTCCTCCATGTGATTCTCCGTGATAACATAGCGGAACAGCGTGCTGTAGCGGCGATTCCCATTGGGCAGGATCTCGCACTCCATGATCTCCATCATGCGGCGCTGCTTGTTCTCCAGCTGCTTGCAGAAGACCACGATGGGATACGCCTCTGTCACATAACTGAGAAGTGTTTCGTCCGACATATCCACGGCGCGCTTGCACAGGGACACCATGCGGCGGTAGGTCGCCTCGCAGGAGTTGGAGTGGATGGTGGTCAGCACCGCCACGCCCACGCGGGCGGCCTCCTGCGCGGCATTGGCCTCGGCGCCGCGCATCTCACCCACCACCAGGATGTCCGGGTTGAAGCGCAGGCAGATATCCACCAACGCGATCTGATCGATCCGCTGACGCTCATTTTCACTGTCGCGGGTCAGGGCGTGGACCACCGAGTTGACCACCTTACCGTTTTCCTCCTTCACCAGCTCCAGCTCACGGGAGCCGTTCTCAATGGTGAAGATGCGTTTGCTGTCGGGAATCGTGGTCAGCAGCCAGCCTGCCGCCGTGGTCTTGCCGGAGGAGGTGGCGCCAGCCACGCAGATGGAGATCCCATAGCGTAAAAATACGGAAAGCCAGTCCAGCATTTCCTCTGTGGCCGTGCCGCTGCGCAGCAGATCCTCACGGCTGAGATTGTGGCGGTTGACGATTCGGATGGAGGCGGCAACGCCCACATCCTCATCCACCACGGGGGACTTCATAGCGGCAATACGGGTGTTGCGGGTCAGGTGTCCCGTGACCAGAGGACTGGCGTTGTCCAGCACCATGCCGGAGGCGTGGAGCATTCGCCGGATGACGGCAAGCGCGTGTTCCGGTGAGTCGAAGTGTTCCGTGAGCTTTTCGCTTCGACCGTCCGAATACTGCACCTCGATATCCCGCCACGAGTTGATGTTGATCTCCTCAATGCCGTCGGCGTAGATATAGCGGGTCAGAAAGCCGAACTCCGCCATCTCGGAATAGATGGCGTCCACCAGCTCTGTCTGCGTCATGCCTGCTACGGCGATACGCCGGTCCTGCAGGTACTTGGTGATGTAGCGCATGAGCTGTTCCTTGGAGTCCTCGCCGCCTTCGGTGATGAGTGCGGCGTAGGCACCGGAGATGTACTCCTGCACCTCCTGCAGCACGGAATTGAAGTCCCTGCCCTCTGCCGACGGGGTAAAGAACAGGTTGTGCGCCCGTCCGAGGGTGCCAATATCGGTGTTCAGAGTCCGCTGCGGCGTGTCGTCCACCACTACGGGGACGACCTCCGGCTCCGAGGTGACCTGATATTCCGCCGCGTCCCGCCGCTGTGCAGCTGTGGCAAAGACCGAGCCGTTTCGCTTTTCGCCAAGAGCCATATTAAAACACCTCCGCGATGATACGCTCTAACTCCTTGCGGAAGGGGCGGCTGTCCTTGAGGGTGAGGTCGGCAAGCAGATTGCCCGCCAGATACTGCTCCTCCAGCTCCTGCGAATAGGGCAGCACGAAGGCCGTGTCGCCCAGCACCTTGCCGATGTGGTCCGCCGCCTGGTAGGGCTTCACATTGGATGCCACCTTATACTGCTTGTCCATGTCCCACTCAGGCCCGTCCAGCAGCGGGAGCTGACTTGCAAAGTAGTTGACGCTCTTGGGGTCGCAGTTGGCAAGGCGCAGGATGCTGTCCGCCTCCATCAGTGCCACGGCGGAGAGGATGTCGTTGGCGATGTAGCTGCCGCAGTCCACGATGACATAGGGCGCGATCTGACGCAGGCCGTCCAGCAGCTCCACCACCTGCTTCTGCGTAAAGGGCGGAGTGCTGTACTCGTTCTGCCGTTCGAGCAGTCCCAATACCGCAAGGCAGCTGTTGCGCTTAAAGGTGACAAGGTTATGCTTGATGAGGTTCTCGCTGATACGGGCGGCTGCCAGGACGCCGGCAAGAGAGCCATTGCTCTCCAGAGCGTCCGCGGGACAGATGCACGGCAGCATGGGTGCGGCCATGTCACAGAGCAGAAGGACGACATTTTTCTTTCTGGCGGAGAGCATTTTTGCGATCTTCACCGCCGTTATTGTCTTTCCGCTGCCGGGGCTGCCCCAGACCGCCAGCATACCACCGCTGTCATTCTGCTCCTCCGGTTTCTCTGTGTCGCGCTGAAAGATGCTGGCCTTTCTGAAATTCATCCTGTCACCTCACTCTCCGGTGTGGCTGCGGCGGGGTCGGCGGCTTCGCCCTCCTCAATGGGATCTTCCTCCGGCTCTGCGTACAGCTCCTCGATGAGCGTGTCCTGTGCATCAATGAACTGCTTTGCGCCGTCCGCCGTGCCGCGGTAGACGAGCGCTAAATGGAGCTTGGCGACCTGTTCCAGCTCCGCCAGCACCTTGGCCTGCTCCGGCAGAACGAGGAAGGTCACGGTGGAGGGAAGCTCTTTTTCCTCCCCTGTGGCTTCACCGGTATTGGCGTCATAGCCGGTGCTGGCGGTAACAGAGATGATCTCCACGTACTGCAGCTCGGCGGGGATGGTGGTTTCGCCGTCCTCCGGGTAGTCCGCCACAATGACCGATACGATGTCGCCGCTCTGGAGCTTGCCGGACAGTCCGGTGGCGAAGCTCTTGATGGTGACGGAGATGGCCTGCTTCGTGCCGTCCAGATTATAGAGATACGCATTCTCGGCGGCAGGCGCGTCCGAGAGCTTGGCAGCGAGAATATAATCGCCAACGGCAAGATCCGCCTTGGCGTATTTGCCTACTACATTGTCCTTCACGGTCATAAGGTCGGAGGGAAGATTGTAGGAGCCGACCTCGGCCGTGGTGACCATATCCTTAGTGATGAGCTCGCCGGCGTGAATGTCCTTTGTGACGCGGACGATCTCCGCCTTCTGGCTGATGCTCTGATTGAACAGCGGCGTGATGCCGAAGCAGATCACCAGCGCCAGTAGAATGCAGATGACACCGATGACCGTGCGGTTTTTGAAAATACTCATGGAGCAAGTCCTCCTTATTCTTAGATGATATATGCGGTAAAGAAGCCCACTGCAAGAAATGGCGCGAATGGATAGCTCTCCGGTGGACGCTCTTGCCTGCGGATCTTGTGCAGGGCGGCTATTGCAAGGTAGAAAAGGCAGTACAGCACCAGTGCCAGCACCAGTCCGGCGACTCCGCGCAGAAAGCCCAGCAGGAAGCCGGAGGCGGCGATGAGGACCGCATCTCCCATGCCGCCGCGTCCTCTCCGGCTTGCCAGCCAAAATGGGACGGCCAGCGCCAGGCCGAGAAGCCGGGCGGGGCTGAAGGAAATCAGCCCCGCCCCTGCGATGACGATACTGGAAAGGTCATAGATCTGCCTGCGCCGGAGATCCGTCCATGCCGCGCTCATAAGTCCGATGAGGAACAGCGTCCCCTGAAGGACGGACGCCACAGATCAGCCGCCCAGCGCGCCGGCGTAGTTGAACATATCCTTGATACGCTGGTTCAACGTGGGCATGACCACATCGCCGAACAAAGCGTAGAGGCCCGCCAGCAGCAGAGCACCCAGCACCACGGCGATGAGGATCTTGACGGCGGTGTCGATGTAGCCCTCACCGGAGCGGCGGGTGGCGGCAAGGCGGATGGCCTTGGTGCGGATGGAATTGGCGGTGTTCTTAATAATCTTCTTCATGTGATAATTTCCTCCAAGTTATATGTTTTATGTTGTGGGTGACTTACATGACCTGCTCCGCAGCGGGAGCATTGTCCGGCTGCTGGGCCTGCCCGAGCGACTGCTCGTAGGCGTTCAGCACCGCATCGTTGAACTGCTGGCGGGCCTCCTTCGTGCAGGGGAAGCAGATGTCGTGATAGTCGCCGTGGCTGTCCTTGTACTGCGGCATGGCGACAAAGGGGCCTTTCTCGCTGCGGATGACCTTCACGCCGCGAATGGCGAATACGCCGTTGATGTCCACATTGGCGTTGGCGAGGGTGTACTTGCTGTCCTTCACGGGATAGACTCGGACATCGAAGGACACGGGGGACCGGCTTTCCTGCGCGGGGACGGGGGTGCTTGCTTTGGTCTGGTTCTTGGGCATTTTTCTTTCCTCCATTTCTGATGTTGATATGAAAAAAGCACCCGGCCGGGTGCTCATTTCACGGACACAGATCCATTTCCTGCCGCGGCGCGAACTCTATCTGCCGGAAGCCGACACGGTCGCAGTAGTAGAACTCGCTGCCGTCAGCGTCGTACAGCTCCAGAACATCCGAGATGCCGATGGGTCTGCCGTCGTAGCCGGGAACCGGGTCGCGGAAGAGCGTGTAGATCTCCTCCGGGTCATTGGTCCCGACCAGACCGTCATAGACTGTTTCGTAGTGCTTACGGTCGGGCTGTCCGAAACGCTCCAGCAGGGCTTCATACGGAATGAAGCGCATATTGATGGGACTGTCCCGCGTGAGCTGCCACACACGGCAGCTTTTCAGAGGCGGAGCCTCCGGGTCGAAGCGGCCGCCCCTCTGCCCCAGCAGGAGGCGGTCATAGACACCGTCCTCCCAGCGGATGGGAATTGCCAGCTTTTGCAGAAAACGCTCCAGCTCCTGCGTTTGGAACATGGTATCCACCACCGCCTCCTTTCCTGCGATGTATCCGGCAGGATTGCTGTAATAGAGGATGCGGTCATGGTTATCAATGAAGATGCGCTGCACTTATTTCACCTCCGATCATTCCAGCTTCATCTCACCTGCGGCCGGTTCCTCCTGCCGTGGTGCGGTCAGCTCCATGAGCTTCTCCCGCGCCCAGTCCGGCAGGTATTTTTCGTCCAGCACACCGATGAAATCCTCCCGGTTCCATCTGGCTGTTTCTCCGTCCGAGAGGCAGGTGGCAAAGACTGCTCGACCACTGGAATGCGGCTCGCATCCAAAGCCGCTCCGAGCATACCAGAGTTGATCCGCCTGACTCCAGCAGGATTCCTTCAGCGTATCCGGCGACAGCACCAGCACCTTGCCGGTGAAGTCCTGCTCGGCGCGGTCACCGACGCAATGCTCCGCACCGAAGAGATTTAACGCCTGCACCGCCTTGCGGTAGAGACTGACGAAGCCATCCAGCACGGCGGGGTGGCTCCGAACAGTGATCTCGGCATTGTGACGCTCATCCTGCGGAATGTAGCGTCGCTCAGCCCACTGCTTATTGGCGGGGCTGAAACGCCCGTCCCACTTGAGTTCATGCAAAGTATTGGCAAGCACCCACGCAGTGCGCTTGTAGCCGTATGCCGTCAGCACCGGCGCAAGGCAGTCCTCGTTCAGGTACATCCCATCGAAGTTCCGGCGGATGGCGTCCTCGATAGCATCACGGCAGGCGATGTTGGCGCGATGGCTTTCCCTCCAGAGCGAAAGCTCATTTCGTTCTCTGGCCTCCTTTGCCGAGTAGGGATAGAGATAGGTTTCATTCATTTGGATCTCTCGCCTCGTTTCTTCTTTGAATGCCTACGGTATCACTTATCGTAGATGACATCGTCCTCCATCAGCATATCCTCCAGTACGGACAGGCAGCAGCCGGACTTACGCAGGGCCTCCAGCAGCTCGGCGGGAATATCGGAGAGGTCGTGGTCGTAAAATGTCTCGCACACGGTGATCACACCGGAGCCCTCGTCCACATGGCAGTCCAGCTTGGCGTCGGGCGCGATGTCCGCTTCCGCTCTGGCCCAATCGGGAACGGTGACGGCGGGGCGGATCAGCTCCTCGATGTCCGCGTCGCGGAAGGTGCAGTGCCCCTCGGTGCAGTCCTCGCAGCTGCCGCAGCGGTCCGTCAGCTCCCGCATCAGCTGACCGGCGCGGTCCGTCAGGGCGAGGATCGTGCGCACCATCTCCATGGCGGTCATCTCGCTTTTTGACAAAATGACCGCGCCCTTGGCGCCGGCCATTTCCAGCTTTCCCTCGTCCTCCAGACCGCAGACGGTCAGAACGGCGGGAGGGATGGTGACGCTCTTGTTGTCGTTGTATTTTACAAATTTCATGCTGCTTCTCCTTTTATTGTTCAGATTTTTAAGGGATGCTCCGGCTCATGGATCAGCTCGTAGCGAGTGTCGCCATCGCCGCCCAGCAGACTATCCATAGAGAGCTGCCAGCAGGCTTTGCGGGGGTCATAATTGGTGATGACGATCTCCTCATATTCGCTTCCTGCCGTCTGGGACATGCTGTTGGGACGGGAGGTGCGGAAGATATAGCAATCCTGATAGAGCTCACAGATGTAGTCCTGGTAGTTGTAGGAAACGATGAAGTATCCTTCACAGGTGACCAGTACATCATGGAGCCGCTGATGATCCTCCGGGGGAAACTCCACCTCGTAGCAGCTCTCCGCCTTGTAGTAGGGCGGGTCACAGTAGATCACGGCGCCTGCCCGGTCGTACTGACGGATGACCTCCTCGAAGTCCTTGTTCTCCACAATGACATTCGCCAGCCTGCGGGAGCATTCCCAGATCAGGTGAAAGAAACGGCGAATGTCGCAGGGCTTGCCGCCGAAGGACTTGGCGCCGCCGCTGAAGCTGTAGCGGATGAGCTTGAAGAAGTCCGCCGCGCGGCGGATGCTCCCGCGGGGCGCACGCTCCAGCATGAGGGCGCGGATGGCCTCGGCGTCGGGCGGCTTGAGGTAGACCTCCGTCAGATCCATTTCCTCCTGCAGGTAGTCGTCCGTGAACTCGCCCTTGGAGAAGAACTTATAGAGGACATTGAAGTCGTCCCGCGTGTTCAGCGGCAGGAAGCCAAGCTCTGCCAGCAGTGCCATGGGGCGGTTCTTCACACAGCAGAACAGGTTGGTGAGATTGCCGTTGAAGTCGTTGTAGACCTCCATGCAGCCGCGCTGGATGGGGCGGCACATGGTCACCGTGCCGCTGCCGCCAAACACATCGATGAAGCGGGTGTAGCGGTCCGGCATCAGCTTGTTGATGATCCACAGCAGCTTGCCCTTGCCGCCCACCCAGGGAATAAAGCTGTTCAAGAAGTGTCACCTCCCTCCAGTGGGAGGGAGAGCTGACCGGTGTCCTCATAGTCAGGCAGGGTGCGGGACAGGCCGCGCTCCGCAAATGCGATTTTCTTGATCCGGCTGCGGAGCTGCCGGATGGTGCGCCGCAGCTCCTCCTCGGTGGCGGCATAGTAGTAGCCGCCGTCAAAGCTGCAGATGGGGATGCCGTCGCCCCGCAGGGCGTTAATCTCCCGGCGCAGCTCGGAGCCGCGCATTCGGAAGGCACACTCCAACTCCCGGCTGTTGACGGCGTTCGCTTCACCCTTGTGGTAGAGTTCAAGATACTCTGCAAGGGCTTTATTGATCGGCACAGTTCCTCCTTTCCGGGCCCGTTATCCCGGAGCAGGATGTCAAATCAGCGCAAAAAAGAAGGGGCCGCTTTTCCCCGTCCGGGAATACGGCCCTTTGGTGTATTTTCTACCTGCTGGCTTGGCAGGACAGAATCATGTCAGCTACTGCATATCCATTTCAAAGCGCTCCTGCACCTGCGTCTGCATCGGTTGATAGTCCTCCCGATGCAGCAGGCCGTAGGGTGAGAGCACTGCATTGTCCTCCTTGATGATGTCGCAGCCATAGGCGTAGAGGTTTACATGGGAAATCAGCAATTCCGCCGAACAGTCATCCGTCATGAAGTGAAGCTGGTCAATAGCTGTTTCCTGGGGCGAGCTGATCTCCGGCGTGAGGATATAGTCCGCCAGATGATCCGTTAGAAGCATCGCCGTTCCGATGTCCTGTACCTCAAACTGTTCCAGCAGAGCCTTCAGCTTTGGAAGCTGCTTTTCAGGAAAAGGTATATCCTGCACTGCTTTGGCGAACTCGTTGAACGCCTCCAGTTCAGAGGGGAGGTCTGCGAAAAAGGCGGCGTTGGGAAGAATGCCGTCATAGTTGAGGACAACGGTGTTTTCCCATTGCAGCGTCCCCAGCCGCTCCTGCACTTTCTCCAAATCTTCCTCTGACGCTGGCAGATCCAGCACCGCCGTGCGGTCGCCACCGAAGTCATGGCACAGACCGAGGGTCAGCCGAAAGAGGTATCCTGGCTTTTCCGGCAGCGTCTTTTGGACGGGGGGCGCGGTTGTCAGTTCGCCATCCCGCAGCACATACAGGCTGTTCACAAAAACGCCGTTTTCGCCGCACCGCATCATTCTTCCAATGCCGGCGAAGTCCAGCATCTCGAATACCTTGTCGGATATACCGTCCAGCTCGGGGACAAAGTCGTTTTCCGCGTAGAAGCGGCCAAGCTGTGCGTCATCCGCGGCATCCACCACATGATAGCAGTCGGTTCTTGCGCTGACCGCCAGATCCCGCAGATCCTGCAGCGTGATGATGCCGCCGTTGGCGTTTACTTTTCTCTGCACCTCCATGGAAAACAGTCCCTCAAAGGCGATCCCTTGTACCTCGTCCAACGCCGCAAGCTGTGCGGCAAGGTCGTTGAGCTCGTTGAGGCTGATGTCTAATCCATCCAAGTGGGGCGAGAGATACTCAAAGGCAAAGTAGTCTTCGATCTCCATGTACAAGATGTCATCCGTCTGAAGGCGTACCTTTTCCATGGCGTCCCAAACCGCCCACGGGGAGGCGGGCAGCTCCAGCTTGGCATAGGCTGCGCTATACGGCGTATCGTTTTTAGCGAGATACACACGCAGTATTTTCTTATCCAAGGGTCATCCCTCCCATCTGCGGAGCATCCTGCTTATAGTAACCGGGGTCTGCGCCGGGGACACCCCAGCCGAACATGGAACCCGTTTTCATGGCTTTCTCCTGTGCGGGGGTAACGCCAAGCCGCTCGTTGTTATAGTCCGCTATCTCACGGTTCTGCGCGGGATCATTCGTGTTCCAATCGCTGGGATAGTAGCCGCTCTCGCCGCGCTTGATGCAGATGAGCTCGCCGGTGCCGGGGAGCGTTGAGAAGCACAGCTCCGGCAGACCCTCTACCAGCTTTGGAGCGAACAATTCCTGCCCCGTTTGGATGCTCCATTCGTCCGAGTTCCAAAGATGGACATACAATTCACCGCCGTCATCCACGGAAATCTCCCGCTGCTCAAAGCCCTCGCCCCAGCCGTCCGACGCCTGTCCGGTGAGATATTCCTTTAAGGTTTCCAGCTCTGTGTCCGACAATTCCCCGGCGACGCGGCATTCCGCTACGCCCCAGAGCTGCCGGTCACGTTCCTCTACGGTGAAGACGGCGGAGCGCACCTTGCGGTCAACGCTGTCGGCTTCATCATACCAATGCATGAGACCTCGCTCGGTTTCCTCCGGCATCCGGTTTTTCACCAGTGCCGCCGTGATCTGATCCTGATAGCCGCGCAGCTCACTGCCCTCCAGCAATGTGCTGCTGTCATCGAGATCACCGTACTCGTTTCGCTCGTAGAGATCGGCGGTCAGGGGCATATACAACTTGAGGGTGGTCAGCTTGGGCGGCAGCACGGTGAAGCTGTCCTCGCCGGGGGCGAGCGGCAGTGTGCGGCCATTATCCCACTTCATGAAAATTTGACCCTCATCGTCCACAAAGTCTACTTCGCCCTCCGTGCCGGGAAGAATGGGATGATAAGAGTCCTTCATCGAATTAAGCCGGATGCGGGTGCCGGGGGGATACTGCTCCTTGATAAAATTCACCATTTTTCTGTCCATCATCGTTTCCTCCATGTTTTGCTCTCTGTCGTAAAACTCCAGCTCGTAGATCACGCCGCGATCTTGCTTTCGGGTATCCTTCACCTTGACCGTCGTACCATCAAAGATGTAATTGCCGGCTTTCCCAAAATCGGTGTAGAAGCCCTTGCCGTGGTTGCAGGTGGAGAAGGGATGCTCCGGCTGATCCTTGATCTTGGAATAGAAGCCCACCGTCTGCACCGTGGTTACCACACGAGTCAGCCCCACCATATCCGCGTGATTGGCATGGCTGACGGTCTTAAGCTCCACACCGGGTCGTATGAACCGCTTCAGTTCGGCAAGACTTTTGAATGCGACCGGCTCTCGCTGCTTTTTTGAAGCGTCCATTACATTCCTCCGAAGGTCATGCCCTGCTCGGGTCGAGGCTCGTGTTCCTCCTGCCGACAAGGGGCTTCCTCGCCGTAGAAGTCGAAGATCATGTCATCCACCTGCTTGCGAACAACGGGATCGTCGGTCAGCACCTCGTAACGGAAGCCCGTGGTCGGGCGGTACGGAAGTTCCTCCTGTACGCAACGGAGAAATTCGTCCGCATCTGTAAATTCCTGTGCATCGCCGTTGGCATAGGTGACGCGGCCCACCAAAGGCTTGTCCCGCGCCATGTTCTGCCGCTGGACGGTCAGATCATAGGCCGTACAGTAGCAGTTATAATCGCCCGGAGACGGATTGCAGCGCAGGCAGTAGCGGTAATGCTCGGTTTCCACGATGTAGCCGTAGTTCTGTGTCCAGCCACCGCTGATTTTCCCGCCGTGTTCATAGCAGAATCGCTCCATTGCAAAACGATTTTTTAAGACGCTCTCCCGCAGCGTGTCCACGACCTGCTGTAGCTCCGCCTTGAACGCGGGGCTATTCAGCTCCTCCGGGCCACGGGGCCACCATGTATGCCAGAACTCATTGCCGCTGC
>OGDY01002024.1_pt1 | contig 20083 bp, 24 predicted proteins | sample 1570341 | NCBI WGS metagenome assembly OGDY01 (sample SAMEA2581972, study PRJEB24529) | metagenome | biome: Human gut stool | place: China | collected 2011 | reverse complement strand
CTTCGCCGGCAGGCTTCGGCGGAGCCGAAACGCCCTGCGGGCCGATGTGCTGGCCGCTGGCGGCAAGCCATAAAAGATAATATGATATTACCTAAATGCGTTTGCAAATTTCTGCCCTGTTTACGCAGGGCAGTTATGCTTAGAATGCCTTGATATTCCGCAGCATCTGGAAGTGGACATAGTTGGTGTTATACAGGGCTTGGCCGCTTAGGGCCGGTTTATTTTCCGCTGTCAGCGAAGTACCGGTCATGCACAAAAAGGAATCACAGTCAAATTCCCCGGCGGCGGGAGTGATGGTCAGGGCCTCCGCCCGGCTTTTACTCTGGATGGTGATGCACTCATTGGTGACCAGCAGTCCGGCGTGGGTGCGCAGCAGCTCATAGCTGGTGTGGGTGCCCCATTCCTCCCGGCTCGGCATGGTTTTCAGCAGGCCCTCCGGAATGTGATTGATGCTGACAATGGCCAAAATATCATTGGCATAGTAGGAGCAGACGACCTTGATGAGGGGAGAGCCCGGCGCTATCTCCAGCGCTTCGGCGTGGTGCAGGTCGGCGGGGACGGTTTCCAAGCTGATGAGTTCATTGCGGGATTCGTAGCCGCTTTCCCGGATGAGCTGGTGCAGATCCTGCCTAGGGGTGATGGTGGCCTTGATTTTGGAGATATTGGGATTGATAAAGGTGCCGCGCCCATGGATGCGCTGAATAAGGCCTTCCTGCTCCAAATCGCTGAGGGCCCGCCGTACGGTGATGCGGCTGACGCCCATCGATTCCCCGATGACGGCTTCCGGCGGCAGCTTCAGGGAACGGGGGGCATCGCTGCTGCGGATATATTCCCGTAGCTTTTCCGCCACGGCGTCGCTCAGGTTCTGTTTATTGATGGGTTCGCGGTTCATGTGTTCCTCTTCTTTCCTATGATAGGATTAGGGTACAACAAAGGTAATACCTTTGTCAACGGACAATCTGCACATAAAATGCAGAGTATTTTTGTAAGGAAAGGAAAAAGCTCCCCCGCGGGGGAGCTTTTTGGTGTGTTTGAAGAGGAATTACTTCTTCTCGATCACGGTGATGCGGCCCTGGCCGTAGGGGTCGGCATAATCTTCGCCTACCACGCCGCCCAGTACATCCACGATGTAATTGATGAGCACCTGGTTGTCGATCATGACGGAATCTTGCAGCAGGGTGCAGCCCTGGAACATGGCCATGCCGTCACCGGCGGATTTGAGCATGTAGTTGTGGCTGGCCAGGGTGTAGGTCTTGGCCAGATCCAACGGCTCATCGCCTACCTTGACATTCTTTACGCGGTATTCGCCGGAAACACCGGTGAACATGCCATCGGCGTTCACCTCTACGGTGGGCTCCACATTCAGGTCGATCTCATAGCTCATGCCAGAGACCTGCAGGAAGCCGCCGCATTCGCCGGGAGCATTGCGGGCGCCCATCTCCAGGGCATCCAGGATCTGCTGGCCGGTGGCTTCCACCACGCACATTTCGTTGCCGAAGGGATGCACCGCGATGATCTGGCCGTAGGTGATATCGCCCGCGGGGATGCTGACACGGATGCCGCCGCCATTGACTACGGCGATATCGGCACCGGACATGGCCCGGTAAGCATCGGCGCACAGGTCACCCAGGTTGGTTTCCTGCCGGCGAACCATACGCTCGCCGCTGACGGGATCATTGACGGTCAGCTCGACTTTGGTGGAGGCTACGACGGTATTGACGATCTCCTCGTAGCCGGATTTGATCTCGGCGATGGTATCGCTCATGCCGTCATCGTTGATGAGGGCGGTGGAGAGCTTGCCATCGGCGGTGATGGTGAGGCAGCCGATATTGGCGAGCTTGGTGCCGGTGGAGGTAAGGATGACATCCTTGCCTTCCTTATTCTTTACGATATCCCCGGCGATGGTGGAGTGGGAGTGGCCATCCAGCACCACATCAATGCCGCTGGTGTTCACAATGACATCCGAGGAGGTCCAGGGCTGGCAGTCGGCCTCGATGCCCAGGTGCGCCATGGCGATGACATACTTGGCACCTTCCTTGCGGGCGGCGTCCACAGCGCTTTGTACGGCGGCATACAGCTTCTCGCCGGTATCATCCTGCATAAAGCCATAGATATAGTTGCCGTTCCCATCCTGGAAGTAGGTGGGGGTGGAGGTGGTGATGGTCTTGGGGGTGGAAATGCCGACAAAGGCGATCTTTACGCCGTCGGCTTCCTTGATGACATAGGGCTTCAGCACGGGGTTGCCGTCCTTGTCTACAAAGTTGCAGCTGATGTAGTCAAAGTCGGCCTTTTCCACCAGCTTATTGAACTGGTCCATGCCGTAGTCGAACTCATGGTTGCCGGGGGTGGCTACATCGTAGCCCAGCTTGTTCATGATGTCGATGATGTACTCGCCCTTGGAAAGGGTGCCGATGGTGTCGCCCTGAACGGCGTCGCCGTTATCTACCAGCAGGACTTTATTGCCTGCGGCCAGCAGCGCACGCTTGGCGGCGGAAAGGCCCTGGTAGCCCATGCCATCCTCGATGCCGCAGTGGGCGTCATTGGTGTACAGGATCACGATGTCTTTGGCCGCGGGGGTAGAATTACCGGTACCGCAGCCTGCCAGTACCATGATGAGTACCAGCATCAGTGCCAGAATACGGAATTTTCTCATTCTGTTGCTCCTCCTTAGCTGTTTTTCGTTTTTTATCCTGCGGCTGGGGATTCTCCACCCCCGCCGCAAGCCCAGCATACCATAATTATGATGAATGATACAAGCGAAAGAAGAAAATACGGAAAATTTTGTTATATTTGCCAAATCGCACGGATTTTTTTGACCTTGGCGTAGAATTTTCCCGGGATGTGTTGCATTTCCCGGACGGAAATCGTTATAGTTATATAGGTTAAGGAAGGAAATGGGCCGCCCAGAAATAAAAAAAGACCGCCTGTACATGACAAGCGGTGGGTAGGCGGCACTTATTTTTTGCGGGAGGTAAGCAGCAGTACGGCGGCAATGACCACCACAACGGCCATGGCAATGATGGCGATGGGGACGATGCTGTTATCGCCGGTAACGGGAGCGGCGGTGAGTGCCGCGCAGAACAGTTTCATGGGATACCCTCCAGGCTCTTTTGGAATAACATAACATATTATAGTCCCCCGTGGCAGGCGTGTCAATTACATTGGCCGAATTGTAACGGAGTTGAAACCATTGCAGCAATAAACAGTACAACATACAACAAGGAGGAAACAAGAAATGAGAAAACACGCTAAAAGGGTGCTTTGTCTGCTGGCGGCGGCACTGATGCTGCTGACGGCCTGCGGTGCGCAGGGGAACATCAATGTTTTGCCGCAGCCAGAGCCGCAGCCGCAGCCTGACCCACAGCCACAGGAGCCTGATTTTTCGCAGTTCGATGATCAGTTTGTCACCTGCCCCACCGATGAAAACCTGGCGGTGGCCTGCATTTCCTGCAATGGCGGCAGTTACCTGGTGTATCGCCGGTATACCGATCCCGAGGCCGGTGAGGTGGTCTATGGTGCTTCGGTAGGCTATTTGCATGGGGAAAACCACTACCGGGAGCCCATCTGGTCGCCAAATGGAGAGATCGTGCAGTACCTGGAGGCTGAAGAGTGCAAGGGCGAGGGAGACTATTACGATGTAAGGTTCCACAAAAGAGCCCTCGATAAGGGAGAGGAGCCCATCCGCTGTGATGTTAGGGTTTTTGGGTATGAGGATATGCCTGCCCCCACCGTGGAGTGGTTTGCCGATAGCAACCGGTTGCTGATCGCCAGCCGCCCGGTGGTTATTTATAACTGCGCCGAGGATAGCTACACCTGGGTTTCTCAGGATACCCCTACCTCACCGGGACCTCCTTTTGTTTCTACCGATAAGGACGCCAAGAGCATGGAGGCCAGCCTTTCCCCCGATGAAAAATATATCGCCTACGAGCTCATTGATGATGGGGGCATGAACCTGATGCTTTATGAGATCGCCACCGGGGAGCGGACCAAGATCGGTTTCCTGCGCGGCCATGAGTACGGCCGCTGGGAGGGGGAAAAACCGCAGTGGGTAAGTGCGACCGAGATTCAGTGGCGGGATAGCAGCTATACCCTGTAAAGCGGAAGGCCCGCCGGGCCTCTGCGCCATTGATTTTGGGGGAGGGTTCTGCTAATATTTAGCCAAAGAGAAAGCCACCCCCCGTGGATGAAGGAGGCCCACCATGATCCCGATGATCCTAATGGCGATAGAGGACGACGCCGACCGCGCATTTATGATAAATCTTTACGAGCAGTGCCACAAGGCCATGTATCGCCAGGCCTATGATATTCTGCGTGACCACGGCGAGGCCGAGGATGCCGTGCAGGATACCCTCGTCAAGCTCATTGGCCGCATGGCGGCCCTGCGCACCATGCCCCAGGGCCAGCTGCTGCCGTATGCCGTTATTGCGGCCAAAAGCACGGCGATAGACCGCTGGCGCCGGCGGAAAAAGGAGCGTGTGGGTGCCAGTGAGGACTTTGCGGAGGGATGGAGCGCCGCCCCGGAGGAGCAGCTGGGCGCGTTTATTGATATGGAGCGGGTGGATCTGCTGAGCCGGGGGCTGGAAAAGCTCCCCCAGCGGGACCGGGATATCCTAATGTACCGTTACATACTGGAGATGAGCGATGAGGAGATCGCCGGGCTGCTGAATATCAAGCCGGGCAGCGTGCGCATGTGCCTGAGCCGTGCCCGAAAAAATGCCTTTGCGGTGCTGGAGGCGGAGGAGATGCTGATATGAACTACGAATATCCACTGAATAGGAACCGCCTGCGAATAGAGCAGGAGGAGCTGCTGCTGAAGCTGGCGCTTTTCCACTACCTGGAGCGGGAAAATGACCGCCTGCGGGCCAGGATGCAGGAACAGCCGGACCCGCCGGAGGACCGGGAAAGCGCGGAGCACGCCGTGGACCGTGCCATGCGGCGGCAGCGCTGGCAGGTCTTCGGGCAAAAGGCCTGGCAGGTCTCCGGGCGGGTGGTTACCCGGGTGGCGGTGGTGTTCCTTACCTTTTTCATCTGTTTAAGCACCGCTTTTGCGGTATCCCCGTCGGTTAGGAGCGCCGTTTACAAGATGATAATTTCCCCGCAGGACCGCTTTACCAATGTAACGGTGGCCCCACACCAGCCGGGCATGTTCATCGATGCGGACCTTTACACCTGGGATCACTGCTTTGCCCCAACATACTTGCCAATGGGGTATGAGCTATCGGAGTACGATGATCTTGAAGGGATATTGCTGATTGTCAGGTATACAAATGGCGAAAAGTTTATTCAGTTTAACCAGACTGCTTCTGGAGCGCAGGGTTCAATTGATGTTGACTCCGAAAATGCTCAAATCACCCGCCCCATTATGATTGGTTACAGCGAAGGGATATACAATCTAAAGGACGGCAAAACCTCGATTGTATGGCAGGTTGGCGAAAGCATGCTTAGCCTGCTCTCAAACGAAGATACCGAAGAAGTAATAAAAATTGCCGAGAGCATCCAGCTGCTGCGGTAGCGGCACAGGGACGCATCACAATAAAACAAAAAAGGAGCCTTCCCGGCTCCTTTTCTTTATGCCTTGTTCGCAGTGCCGGTCAGCAGCGCCATCAGCGCTATGCGCCCGGTGACCTTTACCTTGCCGTAAATATTGGAAAGGTGCTTGCTGAGGGTGGCGGGCGCCAGGTATAGCTTTTCGCATATCTCCTCGGTGGAAAGATTGCGGCATACCAGCTCGGCTATCTCGGTCTCCCGCTTGGTCAGCCCATAGCCGGCCGCCGCCTGCCGCAGGCGCTCGGCGGGCAGCACCCCGGCGGCAGGCTCCGCCAGCAGGTCATAGAATTTCCGCTCCAGCGCATCCTTCAGTGTGTGCAGAATATGAAACTCCTTGGGGTTAAAGTCAGCCTTGTCCCGCTCCCGGAACAGCGCCACCAGCGCCAGCGGGCGGTCGCGGTACTGGATGGTAGCCCCCAGCGCCCAGTAAAGGCGGCACGGCTCCCAGATGTTCCGGTAGATATCGGAGTGGATCCAGTCCTCGGCGGCGATGAGATCCGACTGCAAAAAGACAGTGCTGTGCGGCGCCATGATGAACTGCGACCATCGGGGAATGACCGCGCGGTCCAAAAAGGGGTTCTTCTTCGGGTCGTTCGGCATGCCTACGGTGTATGGCGCGGAAACCGTCCCCTGTCCGTTCTGCCGCCCGGTCTGGAAGACCACCGCGCGGTCAAAGGGGATGAGGGTGGGCAGCTGGTCCTCCAGCAGCAGGCGGCACAGCTCCTCGTAGCTGGCGGTATAGTGGATGCGGGTGATCATCTGGGTGAGGAACTGCCATTCATAGTCGAACAAAGAGGAACGCATCGGCGGGGGAACTCCTTTCTGGGCATTGGAAAGTAGTGCTACGCAATATTATGTAGAAAACCGCACGAATTGTAGCATAACCACAAGAAAAATGCAAGAGAATGCAATAGCATTGATTATTTCCTTTCAAATGGGCGATAGCTATAATAGCGGTAGTCAGCTGGGCGCTCCTGTGGCAAAGGAGCCCCCGCTGCTGACCCATCGGACATGGAATTTTCCCTGTAACCTCCTTGATTTGGGGGCGCTCCGGCGGTTACCGCTTATTGCAGAGGAAGCGGTAAAAACCGCCGGAGCCGCTTTGCCCCAAGGGCATTTTTATGTACGGTGCGCTATATTCCCATCGAAAAGAAGTATAAAGAACGCGCCAAGAAAACGGCATTTTACCGGCAGGGAGGGACAAGATGAAACAGCTCCGCAAGCTCCTGTGGCTTACCCAGTTGGGGATCTCCCTAGTTACCCCGCCGCTGCTGTGCATCTTTTTGGCCCACCTGGCCCAAAGCAAATGGGGCTGGGGCGGCTGGATCATGGCCGTCGCCATTGTAAGCGGCCTGGCGGCCTCCGCGTGCAGCGCGGTGTCCTTCCTGCACTACTGCAAAAGGATGGCCGAAAAGGAAACAAAGGGCGAAAAGCCCATCGCCTATAATGACCACGAATAGCTTTTGGCCGGGTAGGGGATAAGCCCCCGGCAAAGGATAAAAGGAAGGTGCTGAAAATGAAGCTCCAAAAATCAGTTCTAAGGGAAGTCCGGCATATCGCCATCGGTACGGTGGCCTGCGCCGCGGTGCAGCTGGCGGTCTTTGCGCTGTTGGGCCGGTTGGATGGAACGGTATGGCTGGGCACGGCGGTCGGCGCCGGTTTTGCGGTTTTTAATTTCGTTCTGCTGGGCTTTACCATGCAGCGGGCGGCCGGCAATGCCGAAAAGGCCAAGCAGATCGCCCAGTTTTCCTACTCAGTGCGGATGCTCCTCACCTGTGTCGTTGCTATTTTGGGCTTCCAGCTGGGTGCACTCAATGGTGTAGCCACGGCGCTGGCTCTGTTTTTCCCCCGCATCACCATCTCGGTCATGCAGCTTTTGGGGTTCTATAAACCGCAGCCAAAGGAGGCGCCCGCCGCATGAATGTAGAGATCAATGGTTCCCCGATTCTTACCACACTGCCCATCTTCGGCGGCATTCCCCTTACGGCCACGCTGGTGGTCACCTGGAGCATCATGCTGCTGCTTACCCTGTTCTGCATTTGGCTCACCCATGATCTGCGGGTCGATCATGTCACCACCCGGCAGACCGTCGCTGAGTTTCTGGTCAATACCGCCCAGAACTTTGTAGATAGCAATATGGGCACGCGCTTTTCCCACTATGCGCCGTTTGTGGCCGCTATCTTTTCGCTTTCGCTGCTTTCCAGCCTTTCCGGGCTGTTGGGGGTCTTTTCTCCCACGGCCGATCTTTCCACCGAGCTGGCCTGGGCAGTACTGGTGTTTGTGCTCATCACCGCCACCAAGATCAAGACCAATGGCATTGGCGGCTACTTCAAGGGCTACACCCAGCCCATCGCGGTGCTCACCCCGTTCAATATCATCAGCGAGATCGCGACCCCCATTTCGATGGCGTTCCGTCACTTCGGCAATATTGTCTCCGGTACCGTCATCAGCACCCTTATCTATGCCGCGCTGGGAGCCGCCAGCCACGCGCTGTTCGGGCTGCTGCCCGGCGCTGTGGGGGATCTCCTTTCCCGGATCCCATTCCTTTCGGTCGGCATTCCCGCCGTGTTCTCGCTCTACTTCGATTGGTTCTCCAGCTTTATGCAGGCGTTCATCTTCTGCATGCTCACCATGATGTATATCGCGGCAGCCGCCGAAGCGGACTGACCGGCTCTACATAACCAAAAAACCATATCAGGGAGGAAATCACTATGGAAAAAGCAATCATTCTGGCAGGCTGCGCCATTGGCGCCGGTATCGCTCTTATCGCCGGTATCGGACCCGGTATCGGTGAGGGCTACGCCGTCGGTAAATCCTGCGAAGCCATCGCCCGTCAGCCTGAGTCTAAGGGCGAGGTCACTTCCACCATGCTGCTGGGCTGCGCCATCGCCGAGACCACCGGTATTTACGGCTTTGTTACCGGCCTGCTGCTCATGTTCGTGGTGCCCCGCATCTTCATCGGACTTCTGTAATCCATCATTAAGGGAGGAAAACGAAACCATGGATCATCTGTCTCTTGTCGGTATCGTTCCCTGGGAATTCGTTGCCCAGATCGCCAACCTGCTTATTCAGGCGGCGCTGTTCAAAAAGTTTTTGTTTAAGCCCGTACAGGGCATCATCGCCAAGCGCCGCGGTGAGGTCAACGCCATCTACGGCGAAGCCGAAGCCGCCCGTACCGCCGCCGAGGAGGAAAAGGCGGAATATGACCGCCTGATGCGGGATGCCCGCGTGGAGGCCGGCCAGATTGTCAAGGCCGCTGCCGAGAATGCCGAGGCCCGTGCGACACAGCTGATCCAGTCGGCGCAGCAGGAGGCCGCTGGGATCAAGGAAAAGGCCTATGCCGAGATAGACCGGGAAAAGAAAAAAACAGTCAATGAGATCAAGGATAACATCTCCGGCATGGTCGTCGCCCTGGCGGAAAAGGTCGTGGAAAAGGAGATCAACGCCGGCGATCAGCAGGCGCTCATTGATCAGTTTATAAAGGAAATGGGTGAATCGGCATGACAGCGACCGGAAAAACCTACGGCGACGCGTTGTATGACCTGGCGGCGGAGGAAGCACTCTGCGATGAGCTGCTGGAGCAGGTAAAGCTGCTGGCCCGCCTGTTCCGGGAAAATCCGCAGTACCCCGCCCTGCTTGCCAGCCCGGATATCCCCCGGGAGGAGCGTCTGCACCTGATAGGGGAAGCACTGACCGGGCAGGTGCACCCCTATCTTGTCAATTTTCTATGCCTTTTGTGTGAAAGGGGCAGACTCCCCGCCTTTGCCGGCTGCGCCGCCCGCTACGAGCAGCGCTGGCTGGAAGGCCACAATACCGTCCGGGGCCGTGTCAGCTCCGCGGTGCCGCTTACGGAGACACAGCTCACGGCACTGGCCGCCCGCATGGGGGAAACGCTGGGCAAGCATGTCCTGCTGGAAGGCACCGTCTCCCCGTCGCTCATCGGCGGCATCCGGGTGGAGATCGACGGCCGTGTGTGGGATGGCTCCCTGCGCGGCCGCCTGGAGGAACTGAGCGGCCTGCTGCGCGGCGCCGTTCTGTAAACATCAAGAGAAAGCTGGTGGTTCCATGGAACTGAGACCGGAGGAAATAACCAAGATCATCAAGTCCCAGATCAAAAATTATGAAAACCACATCGTGCAGGAAGAGGTCGGCACCGTCCTGGTGGTCGGCGATGGTATCGCCCGTGCCTCCGGCCTGGAAAAATGCATGATGAATGAGCTGCTGGAATTCCCCAATGGGGAATACGGCATTGCCCAGAACTTAGAGGAAAATACCGTCGCTGTCATCATTTTGGGCGATGACGCCGGTATCAAGGAGGGTGATACTGTCCGCCGCACCGGCCGTGTTGTGTCGGTCCCGGTGGGCGAAGCCCTCATCGGCCGTGTCGTCAATGCCCTCGGTGCGCCCATCGATGGCAAAGGCCCGGTGGAAGCCGCCGGCTATGCCCCGGTGGAAAGCCCCGCGCCCGGCATCATCGAGCGTCAGCCCGTTACCGTGCCGCTTCAGACCGGTATCAAGGCCATCGACAGCATGATCCCCATCGGCCGCGGCCAGCGTGAACTCATCATCGGTGACCGCCAGACCGGCAAGACCTCCATCGCGCTGGATACCATCCTGAACCAGAAGGGCAACGGCGTCATCTGTGTCTATGTCGCCATCGGGCAGAAGCGCTCTACCGTGGCCCAGGTGGTGGAAACCCTTACCGCCGGCGGCGCGATGGACTATACCATCGTTGTTTCCGCCTCCGCTTCGGAGCTTTCCCCCCTGCAGTACATCGCGCCTTACAGCGGCTGCACCATGGGCGAATACTTTATGAAGCAGGGTAAAGATGTGCTGGTGGTCTACGATGACCTCACCAAGCACGCCGTCGCTTATCGTACGCTATCCCTGCTCATCCGGCGCCCGCCGGGCCGTGAAGCCTACCCCGGCGATGTATTCTATCTGCATTCCCGCCTGCTGGAGCGCGCCGCGCGCCTTTCCGAGGAAGAGGGCGGCGGTTCCCTTACCGCGCTGCCCATCATCGAAACCCAGGCCGGCGATGTTTCCGCCTACATCCCCACCAATGTCATCTCCATCACCGATGGCCAGATCTTCCTGGAAACCGAGCTGTTCCATTCCGGCGTTATGCCCGCCATCAATCCCGGCATTTCGGTTTCCCGTGTCGGCGGCGCCGCGCAGATCAAGGCCATGAAGTCGGTTTCCGGTACCCTTAAGCTGGTTTACAGCCAGTTCCGTGAGCTGCAAAGCTTTGCCCAGTTCGGCTCCGATCTGGATGCCAATACCAAGGCCACCCTGGCCCAGGGCGAACGCATTGTAGAGGTACTCAAGCAGCACAACAGCTCCCCGGTGGAGGTCATCCATCAGGTGGCTATCCTGTATGCCGTCACCAAGGGCTTCCTCAAAGAAGTCCCGGTGGAAAAGATCAGCGAGTACGAGGCATTTCTTTATGAAGCACTGGATGCCCGCTATGCCGGTCTGCTGGCGGCCATCCGTACCGCCGGCAAGCTGGAAAAAGAAACGGAACAGCAGCTTGCTTCCGCCATCGCCGAAACCGTTTCCGCGTTCCTCGCGGCGCTGTAAGGGGAGGGAACACCAATGGCTGGAGCCTCCATGAAAAGCATCAAGCTGCGGATCCACAGTATGCAGAATACCCGGCAGATCACCAAGGCCATGGAAATGGTGGCTGCCTCCAAGATGAACAAGGCGCAGGAAAAAGCCCTGCGCACCCGTCCTTACTATACCACCCTGCACAGTACCCTCAGCGGGATCGCCGCTGCCACCCGCGATTTTTCCTCCCCCTACCTGCAAAAGCGGGAGGAAAAGCGGGTCTGCTGCGTGGCCATTGCCGGCGACCGCGGCCTTGCGGGCGGCTACAACAGCAATGTGCTGCGGCTGGCCGCCGAAACCCTCACCGGTGAGGAAAACTGTGTGGTGCCTATTGGCAAAAAGGCAGGGGAATACTTCCGCCACCGCGGCGTCGAGATCCTCACCGAGGACTGGCTCACCGCCGAAGATCTTTCGGTGGGTGGCTGCTTTACACTGGCGCGCCATTTGGCGGGGCTGTACCGCTCCGGTCAGGTGGATGCCATCGAGCTGGTCTTTACCCGCTGGAACAGTCTCCTTTCTCAAGAGCCGTGTGTGCTGCGGCTGCTGCCGCTGCCCCAGCCGGAAAAGCCCGCGGCAAGTGACAAGCGCCCTGCGGATATTCTCTACGAACCGGATTGCGCCACGGTGTTCAATGCCATGATCCCGGAATACCTCGGCGGCGTCATCTACGGCGCGTTGTGCGAATCGCTGGCCAGCGAGCTTTCTGCCCGCCGTATGGCGATGGATTCCGCCACACAGAACGCCAATGAAATGATCGACAAATTGAACCTGCAGTATAACCGCGCACGGCAGGGCAGCATCACGCAGGAGCTGACCGAGATCGTGGCAGGCGCGGAAGAATAACAAATAAGGAGTGAAGCATCATGTCCTCCCAACATAAAGGCATCGTAACACAGATCATCGGTCCGGTACTGGATATCCGCTTTGCGGAAGGGGAACTGCCCGCCCTGCGCAATGCCATCACCATTCAGCATAGGGAGCAGGTCATCACCGCCGAGGTTGCTCAGCACATCGGCGATAATGTGGTGCGCTGCATCGCCATGAACAGCACCGATGGCCTGGTGCGCGGCATGGAAGCTATTGATACCGGTGCACCCATCAGCGTGCCGGTGGGCGAGGAATGTCTCGGACGCATTTTCAACCTTTTGGGCGAGCCCATTGACCACGGCGCGCCTGTCAAGGCCGAGGAACGCTGGGCCATCCACCGTCCCGCCCCCTCGTTTGAGGATCAGCAGGGCGCGACCGAGATCCTGGAAACCGGCATCAAGGTCGTCGATCTTATCTGCCCCTACGCCAAGGGCGGCAAGATCGGGCTGTTCGGCGGCGCGGGCGTGGGCAAGACCGTTCTCATTATGGAACTCATCAATAATGTCGCTACCCAGCACGGCGGCCTGTCGGTATTCACCGGCGTAGGCGAGCGCACCCGTGAGGGCAACGACCTTTACAATGAAATGAAGGAAAGCGGCGTTCTCAATAAGACCGCCCTGGTATACGGCCAGATGAACGAACCCCCCGGTGCTCGTATGAGAGTTGGCCTCACCGGCCTTACCATGGCGGAATACTTCCGCGATGTCAAGAATCAGGATGTTCTGCTTTTCATCGATAACATTTTCCGCTTTACCCAGGCCGGCAGCGAGGTCTCGGCCCTGCTGGGCCGTATGCCCTCCGCAGTAGGCTACCAGCCCACCCTGGCCACCGAGATGGGCGCCCTGCAGGAGCGCATCACCTCCACTCGCAAGGGCTCCATCACCTCGGTGCAGGCGGTCTATGTCCCTGCCGATGACCTCACCGACCCCGCCCCCGCCACCACCTTCACCCATCTGGATGCCACCACCGTTCTGGATCGTGCCATCGCCTCCCTCGGCATCTACCCGGCGGTCGATCCCCTGGATTCCACCAGCCGCATCCTCTCGCCGGAGATCGTCGGGCAGGAGCACTATGAGGTCGCCCGTGCCGTCCAGCGCATTCTGCAGCGCTACCGGGAGCTTCAGGATATCATCGCCATCATGGGCATGGAGGAACTCTCCGAGGAGGATAAAAAGACGGTCAGCCGCGCCCGTAAGATCCAGCGCTTCCTCTCTCAGCCCTTCCATGTGGCGGAGCAGTACACCGGCATGGCGGGCAAGTATGTCCCGCTGAAGGAAACCATCCGCGGCTTCCGCGAGATCATCGAGGGCCGCCACGATGACCTGCCCGAGGGCGCGTTCCTGTATGCCGGCACCATCGATGAGGTGGTGGAAAAGGCCCAAAAAGGAGAGTAAGCCATGACGGAATTCCCGCTTGATATCGTCACGCCGGATGGCGAGATCTTCTCCGGCCGGGCTGAAAGCCTGCGGCTGCGCTCCATCGAGGGCGATCTCTGCATCCGTGCCCGCCACACCGATTATGTCACGGCGCTGGGCATGGGCCCCGCCGAGGTCATCACCGCTGGGAATAAGCACATTGCCGCCTGCATGGGCGGTATGGTCTCGGTGCTGGGCGGCCGCGTCACCCTCACCGCCACCACCTTCGAGTGGGCCGAGGACATCGACACCGCCCGCAGCCACGCCTCAGAGGAACGGGCCAGGGAAAAGCTGGGCCACGGCGATCTCACCGATACCGAGCTGGCCCTGGCGGAAGCCCGCCTCAAGCGCGCCCTGATCCGCCAGCAGGTCAGCCGGATGAAGTAGCCGTCCCGGCTGCTTTTGCCCCAAATACTGCCGCCCCCAGCCATTGCGGTCGGGGGCGGCTTTGGTGTGCCGGGCGGCGAGGAGGTTTACCGGCGGCCAGTGGGGTTTCTGCGCTCGTATTCAAGGCGCTGCTGGGTGAGCGAAAGCTCCGCTTCGCTGAGCATGTCCTTTACCGTGCCGGAAACCAGTACCAGATGGCCGCTGCTGTAATCCGCCGTAATAATTACGGGGGAATAGCAATACTCATTCCAGTCACTATCCGGTTCCATCACCAGCTCTATGGTAAAGGTACCGTCCTCATTCTCGGTATAGCTCACCAGCCCGCTCCAGGCTATGGTGATGTAATTGGGGTAACCATCCTCGTAGTGGATATCCCGGTAGGCATCCCGTTCGGCGTCGTAGTAGCGGGGCTCCAGGTACACCTCCCAGTCCAGGTGCTCCTTGGTGGCGCCAAAAAGATATTCGGCAAACTGCTGCACCGCCTTGGCATCTACCCAGGTGTGGGTATCATCGGTGTAGGGGTATTCCAGCCCCTTGGCTTCGCAGTAATAGTACATCGCTCTCATCACTGCCGAAAGGCTGATGCCGGATTTTTCGGTAAAATTGACGCTGTTGCGGAAGATCACCCAGGTATCAATGACCTCCCGCACCTGCTCATTCGGCACCTCGATGAAGGAATACTCCTCGTAACGGTAGCGGGGCACTTCCAGCATGGTGGAGGTGTTGGTAAGCATATCGGCATAATTGCGGATCGTATTTATCACCTTTTCCAGGATGCTTTCCTTCCTTTCCACCGGGGAGAGGGCAAAGGCTGTGGTAGCGGTAAGGGCGGCCGCCAGAAACACCACCGCCACTCGGGTAACTCCCTTCTTCAGGCCGTGCAGTAGGGTCTCTTTGGTCTCCTGCCAGCCCACCTGCCGGAAGGCCACTGCCACCACATTACTGCTCTTCTGTGCCGGCTGCGGCGCGGGGGCGGCTTCGGCCTCCTGCTGCTTCATCTGCAGGGCCTGCTCCTTCAGGTATTCCTTCAGCGCGATCTTGAGGAGGAGATCGGCATACTGCTCCTCCAACGCCTTTTCATCCAGCGGATAATTGTTGTTACTCATGGTTCATACCTCCTTTCTCGATATAGGCGGCAAGCACTTTTCGGCGGGCCCGGGTCAGGATCTGCCGCACATTGCCCGGCGCCAGGCCGGTCAGCCGGGTGATCTCCTTCGAGGACAGCTCCAGCGTGTAGGCGTAGTTCAGCAGGTCTATCTCCCGCTGGGGCAGTGTTTTCAGGCACTCCCGCAGCAGCTCGGCCTGCTCCCGGCGGATGAGGAGAAGTTCGGTATCCTCCGTGCCGCTCAGGCTCTCGGCCCAGTCCCGCTCCAGGCCCTGCGCGGCCTGCCGCTCCCGGTTGGTTTTGTGGTAAAGGTCGATGCTGGCGGTCTGCACAATGGTGACCAGGTAAGGCAGCAGCTCCTCTGCGGGGATCTGCCGCACCCGTTCCAGGGAGCGGATGACCCGCAGCATGGCCTCGTGCAGGGCTTCCTCGGCCCGGTCGGGGTCATTCAGTATCTTTTGGGCGCAGCGCAGCAGGAAATCCCGGTGGCGCTGGTACAGCCCGGCAACAAATTGCCGGTCGGTGTCATTTTCGATAGCCATGATAAAAAGCGGCAGCATGATGTTTTCTCCTTTGGGTCGTTTTTCCGGAAAAGCGGGGCCGAAGGGGCGGAGGGCTTTTTGCCTTACACCCTATATAACCGCTCCCGCCCGGCTTTTGTGACACGGTTTCTGACCTTTTTTTAGAAAAAACGCCTGCCGCGGGCATTTCCCGGCAGGCTGTTGGCCTCTCCATTGTAGCAGGTCGGCCCACCCCTGGCAAGGCGGCTGGGGGCCTTCTCGCGCGCGTTCAGCGCGCGCATACGCGTACACGCACGCGAGGGCCGGGGACGACTTTTTTGCGGCGGGCCACGCAAAAAGGACTTGACAGCGCCGCCGGGACTGTGGTAGAATAATCGAGCAGCTAAAATGGACGATTAGCTCAGCTGGAAGAGCATCCGCTTGACGTGCGGAGGGTCACAGGTTCAAGTCCTGTATCGTCCACCAAAAGAAAAAAGACGCCTCGTGGCGTCTTTTTCTTTTGGTGGACTTGGGGAACGCAGAGCTTTCAGCAGATGTAACAGTAACAGCCCCAATAAAACGCGAAAGAGAACCCTGACGGTTCCCTTTCACACTTTTCTTCCCTCCGTCGGTACAGCCCTGTGCGGCATATCATCCGGCGTCTTTTTCTTTTGGTGGACCTGGGGAGCGTAATATTACTGCGAAAGATACCGCCCGCTGGCAAGGCAGGCCAGTATCACGATCCCCGCCCAGATCCAGATATACTTTTTCCGCGCCGCATAGTAGCTTTCTGTTTTGGAATAGTCCTTTTTATATACCCAGTAGTACACGATCAGATATTCCGCTATGGCCGCTGTATTCCACACGGCCGCCATAATGATCCCCCCCCGCATCACAAAGGCCGGAAGCTGCCGGGAGGAAATGGACGCCATGATCAGCGCCGCCACCGATAGCCCGGCGGTTTTCAGAATGTTGTAAAAGCGTATGGTGTTCATCATAAACCTCCGTTGTTGGTTGACTTGTCATTCACAGCGGACAGAGAAAAACCGCAGGCAATTTGGCAGGGCAACATAGCGGGGAAAAGCCGCTTGTTTTCCGGCTCTTCTGCTGTGCTTCAAGGGCTGCTTGAATAGCCGTGTCCATGTCAGTCAGCGTTTCTTCCGTAATAGGGTCAAAACGCTCCCTTGCTTTCAGGCGGCTTCGGTAGATATAGTCATAATCATCGGTGCTGGCAATATCGCAGATCAGCCATTGACCGTTTTGACATAGCAGACGGAAGCAAAACCCCTCACCGTATTCCGAGTCCAGGCCGACCCCTTCAAAAGTGTTCGGATCAAGAGCATAGCGATAAGTGCAGGCAAAGGCCATCTGCACTTCTGCCCGGTCTCCGTCTATGGCTATCTCCTGTACGGTAAATCTTTCCTCTATTATTTTTTCCACCGGCACCTGCTGGTGGGCCAGCATTGTTTCCTGTCTTTGCAGCTCCAGTTTTTTTATCTGGTACTCGGCTGCCGTCCCCGCAGCAAAATAATCTGCGGCGGGCGCCTTGCCCAAAAGGAGTGTGGCGTTGTAGTCCAGCAGGTATTGTTGGCACACTTTCTCAATGGCCTCCCGGTCGGCGGGGGTGGCTTCAATGGCAAAGGCAGTTCCCAAAAGCAGAAAAACAGAAACTATTCCAAGCAACAAAATCTTAATCTTTTTCATTGTGTAGTCTCCTCTTCCATCGATTACTCTACAATTTCTCCATAGCCGTTATACCACCATCGGCATCACCCATTAAATTTTTCTATTATCAATCCCCCTCACTACTATATAATCGTATCACAAGCAAAAATGCAACATATCCCCCCAAAATTCTCCCGTTCCTACAAATTTTCCTGTAAAAAATCATCGGCTTTCACAAAAAAACGGGCGCGAATGCCGCTTCATCCTTCCCGCTATGCCGGCAGCCCGCCCGGCGCTTTTTTCATCTGTGAATATTTCTTAAAAAATCGCTCTCTGTTATTGACGAACATCCGTTCTTGTGGTACGATATAAGATGAATCATTATGGGAACCCATGCCCTAATGCGATAAAAACGGGACTTCGGGAAAGGGGGCTTACGCGTGCGTATCATGGGCATCGATCCCGGCTATGCCATCGTGGGCGTGGGCCTGGTGGATTACGATAATGTCCGCTTTTCGCTGGTGGAATACGGCGCCATCACCACTCCCGCGGAGCTCCCCTTTGAGACCCGCCTGCGGCAGATCTACGATGACATGGTGGGACTCATCACCCAGTACCGCCCCGATGCCGTCGCCATGGAGCAGCTCTTTTTCACCACCAATCGCACCACCGCCATTGCCGTGGCGGAAGCGAGGGGAGTACTGCTGCTGGCCGCGGAGCAGCAGGGCGTGCCGGTATTCAGCTATACGCCGCTGCAGGTCAAATCGGCGGTGGTGGGCTACGGCAAGGCCGAAAAGGAGCAGGTGATGGAAATGACCCGCCGCCTGTTAAATCTCAAATCCGTGCCCCAGCCCGATGACGCCGCCGATGCCCTGGCCATTGCCATCTGCCATGGACACAATGGCGGCAGCCGCCTGCCTACCGCCGCCCTGGCGGAAATTCGCGGCGGCAACCGCCGCGGCAAACCCATCACCTACAAGGAGAAGAAAACATGATTTACAGCATTTCCGGGCTGCTGCGCCAGGTGGCCCCCACCTACTGCGTGGTGGAAGCCTGCGGCGTCGGCTACCAGTGCTCCGCCTCCACCCACACCCTTTCCAGTCTGCCCGGCCGTGGGCAGGAGGTCACACTGCTGACCCACCTGTGGGTCAAGGAGGACGGCATGGAGCTGTTCGGCTTTTCCACCGAGCAGGAGCGCCGCTGCTTCCGGATGCTCATCGGCGTTTCCGGGGTGGGCCCCCGGGTGGCCCTGGCCATCCTCTCGGATTCCGCCCCCGACCGGCTGATGCTCTCCATTGCTGCCGGGGATGCCAAAGCGCTCACCCGCGCGCAGGGGGTCGGCGCCAAGCTGGCCCAGCGCATCATCCTGGAGCTGCGGGATAAGGTGAGCGATGAGGACATCAGCATGCCGTTTAGTGATGAGATCGGTACCATTTCCACCGTGGCGGAAACCATTCACAATACCGCTAAAAGCGAGGCCATCAGTGCGCTGGTGGCGCTGGGCTACGGCCAGACCGATGCCGCCGCCGTTATCGCCCCCATGGAGGATTCCCTGGCTGTGGATGAGTTGATCCGCCGGGCCCTCAAATCCTTTACCCGCGGCAAGTAAACAGCTTTGAATTTGTGCAGGGACCGGGATACAGGGCGCAGCCCGCCCCGCCCTGCGGGCGGGGCTAAAGCGGACTGCCGTCCGCTTCGGCGATCTTCGGCCGCCGGGCCTGCGCCCGCGGCTCCCTGCAGCAGGCCGGTTCCGGCCGCAGGCAAATCGTCCTCCGGACGATTTTGGCGGGGCTGCGCCCCGCCTACGGCGGCTTTGCCGCCGGCTTGCGGCCGCCCCACCCACTACTCCCAAAGAGAGGAGATCACACCATGTTCGATAGAGGCAAACAGCCGGAATACGAGATGGACCTGGAAAACCGCTTTGTCGCCCCGGAGGTGACCGAAAACGACCGGGATAATGAGCTTTCCCTGCGCCCGCACACGCTGGAGGAATACATCGGGCAGGAGCAGGTCAAGGAAAATCTCTCGGTCTTTATGCAGGCGGCGCGCCTGCGCGGGGAGCCGCTGGATCATGTGCTGCTTTATGGGCCTCCCGGTCTGGGCAAGACCACCCTGTCGCAGATCATCGCGGCGGAAATGGGGGTCAATATCCGCATTACCAGCGGCCCGGCCATCGAAAAACCGGGCGATCTGGCTGCCCTGCTTACCAACCTCAATGAAAATGATATCCTCTTCATCGATGAGATCCACAGGTTGAACCGCAGCGTGGAGGAGGTACTGTACCCCGCCATGGAGGACTACGCCCTTGATATCATCATCGGCAAAGGCCCCAGTGCCCGTTCTATCCGCATCGATCTGCCCCGGTTCACTTTGGTGGGAGCCACCACCCGGGCCGGGCAGCTTTCGGCCCCGCTGCGGGACCGCTTCGGCGTGGTGTTCCGGCTGGAGCTGTACACCCCGGAGGAGCTTTCCAAGATCGTCACCCGGTCGGCCGGGATCCTCGGCATCCCCTGTGAGGCCGAGGGAGCCATGGAGCTGGCCCGCCGCAGCCGCGGCACCCCCCGCATCGCCAACCGCTTTTTGAAGCGAGTCCGGGACTTTGCCCAGGTGCAGGGCAGTGGGGTCATCACCCCGGAAATAGCCGCCGAGGCGCTGGAACGGCTGGAGGTGGATTACCTCGGCCTGGACCGCATCGACCGCCGCATCCTCTCCACCATCATCCAGAACTATGCCGGAGGCCCGGTGGGGCTGGATACCCTTGCCGCCGCCGTGGGGGAGGAGAGCGTGACGCTGGAGGATGTTTATGAGCCGTACCTGATGCAGATCGGCTTTTTGACCCGGACGCCCCGGGGCCGCTGTGTGACCCGGCTGGCCTATAACCACCTCCATCTGGAGGCCCCGGACGGCGCCCCTGACGCCCAAATGACCTTGCAGCTGTAAGGGCAGCCCCCTGACTGCCCCGATCCGGCTTTCTTCAAGCCGCACCCTAC
>OGDY01002017.1_pt1 | contig 20160 bp, 9 predicted proteins | sample 1570341 | NCBI WGS metagenome assembly OGDY01 (sample SAMEA2581972, study PRJEB24529) | metagenome | biome: Human gut stool | place: China | collected 2011 | reverse complement strand
TAGCTGTGGCCGGTGGCCGGGACGATGGAATCGACGTAGCTGTCGCCGCAGACGGAGCAGGTGTGCGTGGTATAACCGGCATTCGTGCAGGTCGGGGCAGTCACGACGGCATCGTAGCTGTGGCCGGTGGCCGGGACGATGGAATCGACGTAGCTGTCGCCGCAGACGGAGCAGGTATGTGTGGTGTAACCGTTGTTCGTGCAGGTCGGAGCCGTCACAACGGCTTCATAGGTGTGGTCCGCCTTTGCCAGAGCAACGTCATAGCTGTCACCGCAGTGCGAGCAGGTGAAGGTTTTCACGCCCTCTGCCGTGCAGGTCGGCACGCGGGTGATCTGCCAGACATAGTCATGGCCGGTGGCCGGAACGATGGTGTCGATGTAGCTGTCGCCGCAGACGGAGCAGGTATGCGTGGTGTAACCGGCGGCGGTGCAGGTCGGGGCAGTGACGGTATCCTCATAGCTGTGGCCGGTAGCCGGAACAATGGAATCAACGTAGCTGTGGCCGCAGACGCTGCACAGATGCGTGGTATAACCGGCGGCAGTGCAGGTCGGGGCAGTCACGGTGAGCGTGTACTGATGACCGGCAGCGTCAACATAGTTGTCGCGGTAGCTGTCGCCGCAGACGGAGCAGACGTGGTTCGTGTAGCCGTCCTTCTCGCAGGTCGGGGCAACGACCGATTCCTCGTAGCTGTGGCCGTTGGCCGGGACAAAGTCGGCCTTGACGGTCTCGCCGCAGGCGGTGCAGGTGTAGATCGTGTAGCCCTGCTCGGTGCAGGTCGGGGCGACAACGGTCGTCTTCTCCAGCGTATGCTCGCTCTGGCCCTCAGCCAGCTTCTGCCAGACAAGGATGGGATAGCCGCCGTTGACCTTCTGCATGCAGGTGCCGTCAGCCTTGAAGGAAGCGCCGAGCTTCGTGACGAAGCCGGAGGCTTTCATGGCCTCCGCCGACATCTCTACAAAGACGGACGGATCATGCATCGTGGAATAGACCATCATGCCGAGGCCTTCGAGGCCGCAGGCGCGGTAGTAGACGTCTTTCACTTCAAGGTAGCTGCCCTCGGAGTAGTCCGCGTGCATGACGCCGATGGCAGCGCCGGGGTTACCGGCTGTCTTCAGACCGAGGTCGGTCACGGTGCCGGTGTTGTAGCAGTTGTGAACGTAGCTCTGCTCATAGACTCTCGAGGAGCTGGCGTCGAGCTTGCCGACAAGACCGCCGATGCCGCAGTAGTACTTGTCACTGTGGCCGGTGATCGCGCCGGAGTTGTAGCTGTCGACGATGTAGCTCGGGCCATTCGTGGCATCGGAGCTGCTGCCGACCGAGCCGACGAGGCCGCCGACATAGCAGTCGCCGGTGACGGCGCCGGTGTTATAGCAGTGGGTGAGGGCGGAGCCGTAGCGAATTTCGGCAAAGAGACCGCCGATTGCCTGCTTGCCGGTACCATATTCCACAAGGCTGATGGCTCCGGTATTGCCGCAGTCCGTTGCCTTGGTGGACTTGACCTCGGCACCGAAGCCGCCGACCTTGGTGCGGGCGGTGATGGCGCCGTTGTTCATGCAGGAAGTATAGGTCGTCTTTTCACTCAGTGCGGCAAAGCCGGAGACGTAGTCGCCGTCGGAGGTTACGCTGCCGTTGTTCACGCAGCGCAGGAAGTCTGCGTTCTTCACCGTACCGGCAAAGCCGCCGACATAGCTCCAGGGATAGGGAGCCGTGCCCTGCTTGGCCGTGACGGTGACGTCCGTTGTGACGTCCGTAAAGGAGACGTATTCCGCAGCGCCGACGAGGCCGCCGGAATAGGCATAGGAGTTGCGATAGTTCTCCGTGATGGAGAGCGTGCCGGTGAGCGTCAGATTCTTGATCTCTGCCTTCTTGTCGGCCGTGCCCTTGACATAGCCGAAGAGGCCGAGGTACGGAGCGCCGATTGACTTGTCATCGGAATCGAAGGTGATGCTCATGCCGGTGATGCTGTGGCCGTCGCCGTCGAAGCTGCCGGTGAACGGCTGCTTCTGGGAGCCCATCGGGGTCCACGCTTCGGTCAGCTCGATATTGGCAGTCAGCTTGCCGCTGATGGCGGTATCGCCGCCGTTGACCTTCGCTGCGAACCACTGCAGCTGCTTCTCGCTGGCGATGCCGTAGACGCCGCTTTCGTCCTGCGTGGGGATCGCGGGGTCCTTTTCACCGCAGCGGATGCAGGCACCGTCTGCGCCGAAGGTGTGGCCGAGGGCCGGAAGCTCTTCCGTGCGGGTCTCGCCGTGCACGCTGCAGGAGAACGTCTTGACACCGGCCGTCGTGCAGGTGGGCTCCGTCGTGACGACGCCTTCGTCCCACTGGCAGGGCTGAGGTGCCTCGCTCGTGAGAACGACCTTCGCCGTTGCGGGGGCGTAGCAGGCGTTCTCCGTGCCGTAGTTCGGGTCATAGCCCAGCAGGTAATAGGTACCGGCCTTCAGCGAGGCCGTGTCAAGCGTGTAGCTGCTGCCTTCGCTCGTAAGCTCCTGCTGCTGTTCCCAGTTTTCATTGTAGAGCTTCACATTGAGACCGGTGATCGGCTCAAAGGACTCCGTGCCGCCGTCGGACACGGACTTGGTGTCATACTTCTGCGTTTCGAATGTGATCTTTTCACCGACCTTGGCGGTGTAGTCGTCCTTGTCAAAGCGGGCGAATGCGCCGTAGGTCCAGAAGCTCCAGTTGGAGAACATGGCCAGATCAATCGTGTCGTTGTCGGACAGCAGAATGTAGTCTGCCGTGGAGCCCCAGCCCGCAGACATCAGGGGATAGACGTGGTTGCGGTAGTACATGAGGTTCTCGTCATGGCCCCAGAAGTTCTGCATGTACATGGACGTGGCGCTGCCGGAGATGAGCAGCGCATTCAGCGTATCCTCATAGGAGCCGCCGAGCATGTCATTCACGCCTTCGCCGCTGCCGGTGAATTCCAGCAGGCCGGATGTGCCCTTGCCGCAGTCCTTCTCGGCCACGCCGAGGTAGTAGCGCTCGAGCATATAGATGTAGAGGTGCAGGAGCGTCGGGCGCTGCACGATCTCGTTGTCCGTATAGCTTCCGGAGCCGTTCTCCGTGTGGTAACGGTTAAAATCGTCCAGACCGTACAGGGACAGAGGGAAGTACGGGACCTTGACCTCCAGATGCGACAGGATGGTGCCGCCGTCGTCCTTACCGATGATCGGTGCGCCGTCGCTCGAGATGGTCACATAGACGGTGACGGAGGCCTGGTCGGTCTCGTCATAGCCGTACTGGTTCTTGCCGCCGTCCTCCACAGCCTCGACCGTGATGGGAACGACAGCCTCAGCACTGCCGCCGCCCGTGCAGGTAGCGGTGATGCCGATGCGGAATTCCCCTGCCTCGGCAGAGGTGAACTGCAGCGTATTGTCCTTGATATAGACCTTATCGCCGTAATCCGCCTTCAGCGCGAAGCTGAGAGCGTGCCCGTTCGGGTCGGTGAACACCGTTCCGAGCGGGAGTTGGTACAGTGCGCCGACCTTGACGGGATCGGGCGCCGGGGTACTTACCGTGATGTCGCAGTCCGCCGCGAAGACCGCGGGAACCATCGACAGAAGCATGGCAAGCACCAGCAGGATGCTCAGGATTCTTTTCATGCTGCTTTCCTTTCTTTTGGGGAAGCCATTGAGGATACGATTAGTGGCTTCCCGATTTTATTTATCCTTAGACCGTGTTCGGTCCAAAAGATCAGCGCAAAGCCCAACGGGCGGGCCGCAAAAAAACAGCCTGACAGGAAACTACATGGGAGCCATGGAGTTTTTGGCAAGCTGCTGCATCGTGGGGCGGGTCGGCGGCACCCGACCCGCCCACAGGAGGAGAACACCCTTTTGGATCGCGGCGGGAACGCATCCGCCGTCCCGAATCGGGTATAAAAAACGGTTGAGGGGATAGACAGACTATCCCCTCAACCGATTCGGGCAAAGTAATGCATCACAGTAGGTCTTCTGGGTCGCGCATCCGGGAGCAAAGCCCCCACGGCCGCTGCCCTGCCTTCTCAGGGTTCCCCAATGACCGGCTTTCGCCGACGGGCAGCGGACTCAACGCTCACAGCGACGGTTATCCCAGAGGCGCAGCGCGCCTCCCTCGGGGTATTATCCCCGTTCCCTTGTTTACCCGTATGCCTGACGGGGTCGCCCCGCGCCGTTGCGTACATACGGTCTCTGCAAGCAGAATATTCAGTTCATGCCGCACGGACTTCGTGCGGACTACTTTGATTATAGACCATGCGGGCGCGCCTGTCAAGCACCGAAATCCGTATTTTTTTAGCGAATGCGAAAACACATCTCGGAACGGGCTTGACAAAAAAATCGGCCCTTGTTATACTGAGAGCAATGGAAGCTTCAAGTGCTTCCGCTGCCGTCCGGGCAGCGGGAGAGGATAGGGAACCGGGTGAGAATCCCGGACGGTACCGCCGCTGTATGCGCGGAGGCCGCGTGCAGGGCGAAAGCCGGTCATTGGGGAACCCTGAGAAGGCGCGCGCGGCCGTCGAGGCGTGAGTCAGAAGACCTGCTTGGGGAGGCTCTGCCCGCATGGTGCGGGAAACGGGGCATATTGTTGTGCGCAAATGCGGACGCTGCAACGATTGTTGCAGTGTCCTTTTTTTCTGGGGGTCGTGCCATGAGACGGAAAACAATCTGGGGCCGGGTCTGCACGGCCGTGCTGATCCTTTCGCTTCTGGCCGGTGCGGTGGCTGTCGTGTTCACGGGCGGACGGGTGCGCCCGCCCGATCCGCTGCCGGAGCAGGCGCAGGTCCTGCAGCCGGACCGACAGGAGCGCGGCGGCAGCGGCGGCACATCGGACGACGTGCCCCTCACGCAGTCCCCGGAGCCGACGGAGCCGTCCGAAGAGCCGGACGAGACGGAAACGGCCGAGCCATCCACGGAGCCGGACGAGCCGACGGATGCGACGTCCGCCACGCAGACGACACAGACGCCCGAGCCGAGCGAGGAGCCGACGCGCAGCACCGGCGGCGGAACGGAGCCGACGGAGGAGCCGGGTCCTGCCCCCACGGAGGCCCCCGGCCCCGAGGAGCCGCATATCGTGACGGATCTCGTCAGCCGCGTCTGGCGTTCCGGAGAGCTGGACGGCGATACGCTGCGGTTTTATGCCTATGCTGCGGGCAGCGGAGACCTGAGCCTGCGGGTATATTATAAGGAGTCCGGCTCCACCGCAAACAACGGCACGCGCCTTCTGCCGGCGGACGACCGGAACTTCTCCGTCCGCCTTACCTTAAATCAGTCCTATACCTTCTCCTTATATTTATATCGCGACGGCCGCCGCATCGGCGATGCCGCGGTCTACTATGTTTCCTATCGCGCAAGGCTTGCAGACGACGATCAGCCCGAGATCGGCGATGCGCCGCCCGTCATCACGACGAGCCGCGACGGCCGGACCGATCCCGTCTCCGTGCAGACGATGACGTTCGTCGTCTGGGCGAGGACGGGCACGGACGGTTCACCGATCTACACGAGCCATCTGCAGGTCTCGATGGACGGCGAGCTGCTGACGAACCCGACCGGCAGCGCCGCGTCCGGCTATGAATATGTGCTGCGCTTTTCCGCGCCGCTCGTCGGCGATGAGCGGGAATATACGCTGCGCATCCTTGCGTGGGACGATGCCGGAAATTCCGCCATGCGCACCGTGAAGATCGTCTATCAGACGGTCTCGGAGGGCGACGACATCGGCGAGGCGACCATCCGCATCGACGCCACGACCGTCGGCCTCGGAATCGTCGACGAGGAGACCGTCCGCATCAAACAGGGCGACACGGCCGCGCAGACCGTGCTGCAGATGCTGGAGGACTGCGGCTATGAGGCAGGCTATGACGGCCTTGCGGAAAAGAACGGCGGCTTTTACCTTATGCGCCTGACGCGCGGCGACCTGCTGTATCGCGCGCAGGTGCCGGAGCGCCTCTGGACACTCATCCAGCGCGACGGCATCTCACTGACGGGTGCGCCCGGCCGCGACAGCCTCGGCCAGCACGACTACACCTGGGGCGCGGGCTGGATGTATGACGTCAACGGCTATTACCCCGGCAAGGGCCTGTCGGAATGGATGCTCGGCGACGGCGACGTGCTGACGCTGCGCTTTACGCTGGCCTGGGGCAAGGATATCGACGGCTTCGGCGCGACGGGCGGCGGCTACGGCGTGCTGTCCAGCTACTGCTATGTCTGGCGCGACGGGCAGGAGATCCCGCTTGGCCACGACTGGCAGGAGACGGCCCGTGTCGAGCCGACGGAGACGGAGGACGGCTATGCGGACTATGTCTGCACGAAGTGCGCCGAGACGCGCCGCGACGTCCTGCCGAAGACCGGAACGGTCGACCCGACGGTTCCCACGGAGCCGACCGATCCGACCGAGCCGACCGATCCGACCGATCCGACCGATCCCACAGAACCTGCCGACCCGACGGAGAACGAAAACGAGAGGAGCATGTTCCTTGAAACGAATGCGGAATATTCTGATCCTGCTGCTGTGCGCTGCACTGCTGGCGGGCTGCGGCGCAAGATCGGCGCCTGCAAAGGCACTCGCGGGCTGCCAGGCGCTGCTCGGCGTGCGCGAGGGCTTCCTGGAGGACCGCGCAGCGGAGCTGGCGGGCAGTTCCATCGGAGACTGGCTTGCCATGGCGCTTTCGGCCTGCGGAGCGAACGAGAGCTATGACGCTTACCTTGCCGCACTGGAGCAGCATGTCACGGAGCGCTATGCCGAGCAGGGAACGCTTGATGCGCTTATGGCGACGGAGTATTCCCGCACGATCCTGACCGTCTCCATGCTCGGCGGCGACCCGACCGCCTTCGGCACGCGGCCGGACGGCACGACCGTGGACCTGCTGAACGACGGCGTGTGGAATTTTGCGGGCGAGCTCGGCGCGCAGGGCCTCAACGGCCTGATCTTTGCCCTGCTGGCGGTCGATGCCGGGACCTATCCGGAGCCGGAGCGGGCGAAAAACACGCGCGCCGGGATCGTGGAGGCCATCCGCGCGGCGCAGGAGCCGGACGGCGGCTTCGGCCTCGTTTCCGGCGCCTCGGAGGCAGACCTGACGGCCATGGCCCTGCAGGCCCTTGCGCCCTACGGCCGGGACGAGACCGTGGAGCGGGCGCTTGCCTGGCTGAAGGACCAGATGCAGCCGGACGGCACCTTCCTGGCCTACGGCGAGCCGAGCGCCGAGAGCTGCGCGCAGGTCCTCCTTGCGCTGGCTGCGCTCGGCATCGACCCGGAGCAGGAATTCGGCAGCGTGAACCCCGAAACAGGCCTTGCAGAATTCCGGAAGGCGGACGGGAGCTATGCGCACCTGCTGACGGACACGGAAGGAAATCTCATGGCGACGGAGCAGGCCATGCTGGCCCTCTGCGCGCTGGAGCGGCTGCCGGACGGCGGCTGCGTATACGAATCGAAATATCGGGAGGCGGCATGATGGAACAGAAACAATATGAGCTTGCGGCGCAGGTGCTCCGCGAGGTGCAGAAGGTCATCCTCGGCAAGCGGGAGATCGTGGAAAAGGTCCTGATGGCCGTGCTGGCGCAGGGCCATGTGCTGCTGGACGACGTGCCCGGCGTCGGCAAGACGACGCTGGCCATGGCCTTCGCGCGCGCGCTCGGGCTGGAGACCCGCCGCGTGCAGTTCACGCCGGACACGATGCCGTCGGACATTCTGGGCTTCTCCGTCTATGACAAGCAGGCGGGAGCCTTTTCCTACCAGCCGGGCGCGGTCATGACGAACCTGCTGCTGGCAGACGAGATCAACCGCACGTCCACCAAGACGCAGGCGGCCCTGCTGGAGGCTATGGAGGAGCGCCGCGTGACCGTCGACGGGAAGACGCATCCGCTGCCGCAGCCGTTTTTCGTGCTGGCGACGCAGAATCCCGTCGGCTCGGCCGGAACGCAGCTCCTGCCCCCGGCGCAGCTCGACCGCTTCCTGCTGTGCCTGAGCATGGGCTACCCCGACCGGGAAAGTCAGGTGGAGCTGATGAAGGAGCGCCACCACGCCGACCCGCTTGCGCAGGTGTGCCCCGTGACGGATGCCGCCGCGCTCGGCGGCCTGATGGATGCCGCCGCCATGACGTTCGTGGCGGACCCGGTCTATGATTATACGGCCCGCCTGCTCGAGGCCACGCGCTCCCATGAGGGCCTGCAGCTCGGCCTGAGCCCGCGCGCCGGTCTGGCCCTGTGCCGCGCGGCCAAGGCGCGCGCGTTCCTGCATGCGCGGGACTATGTCCTGCCGGAGGACGTCGCGGAGGCTGCGCCCGATGTCTGTGCCCACCGCCTTGTGCTCGCGCCGCGCGCCCGCCTGCATGACGAGACGGCGCGGTCGGTGCTTGCCGAAATTCTCGAGCGCGTCCCGCAGCCCGCGGTGCGCGAATTCAAAAGCTGATGCGGAAGCGGATGCTGCGCGCCTGGCTGCTGTGGCTGCTGGCGGCGGCCTGCTGTGCGCTGGCCTTTGCTTTTACCCATGCCGGGGCAGCGCTGGCCGCGCTCTGCGTGCCGGTGCTGGCGGCGCTGGCGGGATTCGTCGTGCTGCGGTGCAGCAGGCTGCCCGCGCTTTCGCTCCGGCTCCCGGCAGGTGGGCGGAAGGACGGCGAGATCGCGGGCGAGATCGTGGCCTCCCGCCGCGCGCCAGGCCGCGTCCTGTGCCGCATCGAGGTGCGCAATGACCTGACGGGCGAAATAACGGAATTTTTCGCGGAGGAACGCTTCTCGTTCCGCGCCGAACACTGCGGCCGCCTGACGGTCCGCATCCGCAGGGCCTGGCTCCTCGGCCTGCCGGGCCTGTTTGCCCGGAAGATCCGGACGGACGCGGCGGCGCATGTCACGGTCCTGCCGGATACGTTCCCGGCCTCCGTCCATGTGACGATGCCGGAGGTGCAGAGCCCGGACAGCGACACCAGCAGCCCGGACCGCCGCGGAAGCGACCTGACGGAGCCGTTCCGCCTGCGCGAGTATGCGCCGGGCGACAGTCTTCGCCAGATCCACTGGAAGCTCTCGTCCAAGCTCGATCGCCTCGTGATCCGCGAGCCGGGCATGCCCGCCGCGCGTACGCTGCTCGTCTTCTGGGACCGCAGCGGCGATGCCGCCGCGCGCGATGCGCAGGCGGAGGCCGTGTTCTCCGTCTGCCAGAGCCTGAGCGAGCAGGGGTATGCCTATCAGCTCGGCTGGCCCGAGGGCGGCACGGCCCGCTTTGCGGAGGCAGGCTCCACGGAGGAGCTGCTGCGCGATCTGCCGCTGCTGCTGCGCGGCGGCGCGGAGCCTCTGCAGGAGACCGGGGCGCTGCGCGGCTTCGGCAAAATTCTCTACTTTACGGCCTCGCCGGACCCGGTCTGGCGCAGCCTGACGGCGGGTGCGGAGCCGGTCCTGCTGCTGTGCGGCGTGCCGGAGCAGCCGGATGTCCGCTGCATCTGCTATACCAAAGAGAACTATGCTGCCGTGCTGCAGCAGCTGGAGCTTTGAGCATGAAACGAACGAACGGTTTTCAACTGGAACGTGCCCTTGCCGGGGGGCAGACTCTGCCGCCGTGGGCGGCCGCGCTGTGCGGCGGCCTGTGCGCTGCGGGGGCGCTGACGCTGCTGGCGGGGGCCTTTCCCGTGCTGCCTGCGTGGGCGGCCCTGCTGCTCGGCCTGCTGCTGGGGGCCGGGCTTGCGCTCCTGCCGCAGCGGGCGTGGCTGACGCCTGCGCTCTGCGGTGCGGCGGCGCTGTTCTGCCTGTGCGCCTTTGTGCCCGTCACGGCGGGCCTGCGGCAGCTGGCCGACTGCGTGCGCCGCTGGCTGACGGCGCGGACCGGATACATCTATTTCACGTCTTCCTCCGAAACGCGGCAGGGCCTCTGGGCCTTCCTGCCGCTCGGCTTTCTTTCGGCGCTGGCCTCCGGCCGCTGCGCCCGGCGCGGGAGCGTGTGGTTCGCGGCCGTCTCGCTGCCCCTTGCGGCAGCTGGCTGCACCATTGGGCTGTTCCCGTCGTGCTGGGGCCTGCTGCTTCTGGCGGGCGGCATGACGGCCCTGCTGCTGTTCCGCACGGACCGGGGACGGACGGCGGCCCTGCTGCTTGCGGGCTGCCTGCTGCTCAGCGCGCCGCTCGGACTTCTCTCCTTGCCCGAGAGCGGGGCAGCGGCAGCGCTGGTCAGCGGGCTGCATGCACTGCGCTATGACGCGGCGGCCAACTCCATGCCGGAGGGCGATCTGCACGATCTTTCCGCGTGGGAAAAGAACGGGACGCCCGCGCTGCGCGTGACGATGGAGCAGCCGCAGCGGCTTTACCTGCGCGGCTTTGTCGGCGAGGTCTATACGGGCCGGAGCTGGCAGCCGCTCGATCCGCAGACGCTGGCGGACGAGGCCGGGCGTTTCTATTGGCTGCATGAAAAGGGCTATTATGCCCAGAGCGCCGTTGGGACTGCGGCGGCGCTCGCCGGGCAGACGCAGGTGCAGACCGTCACGGTCACAAATCTGTCTGCCTGCGGCGCGCAGGCCTATCTGCCGACGGGCCTTGCGGACAACGCCCTGCTGGAGCCGGACCGCATCGGCGACCGCGCGGCGAAAGCGCCGGGGGAAACGTATTCCTATTCCTGCGCCGTCGGCGGCCTGCGCGACTGGTATGCCGCGCAGCAGGCGCTGGCGGACGATCCGGACGGCGCGGCGCAGTGGCTCACGCTGGACGAGGGCTACCGGGCGTTTGCCGAGGCACAGTTCCTTGAGCTTACGCCGGAGGCGGCCGGAGCCGCGCAGGCACTGCTGGGGAGCGAAATGCAGGGGAAGACCCTGCCGGAGATCCTGCAGGCCATCCGACAGACGCTCACGGAGCACTTCGTCTATGACGAGAGCGTCTCGACGCAGAACGGGACGCAGGACTTTTTCCAATATGTTCAGTCCGTCACCGCGCGCGGCTACAGCGTGCACTATGCGACGGCCGCCGTGCTGATGCTGCGCTATTGCGGCGTCCCGGCGCGCTATGCCGAGGGCTACTACCTCTCCGGACAGGATGCGGCCTCTGGGGAGCAGACGTTTGAACTGGATGAGACGCACGCCCATGCGTGGGCGGAATATTATCTGACCGGCGTGGGCTGGGTCCCGTTTGAGGTCACACCGGGCTATGTAGAGGCCGAGGACCTCGGAGCAGGCGGCGAGGCGGGTGGAAAGCAGTATGAAAATACGCAGCTGCCGCCCGTTGTGGAGCAGCCGGAGCAGCAGGCCCCACAGGAGGAGACGCAGCGCAGTTTCCACTGGTGGCTCGCTGCGATCCCGCTTGCCGCGGCCCTCCTCGCGCTCGTCCTGTGCCAGCTCTGGCGCAGACGCCGCCTGCACCGCCGGATCGCGGCCATGGCGGCGGACGAGCCGTGCGAGGCCGTGACGCAGCTCTATGGCTACGCCGTGTTCCTGCTGGCGCGGACCGGCGCGGCCCCGCCCGCAGGGCTGGAGCAGGCCCGGCAGGACAATGCCGAGGCCATGTTCAGCGGCCACGATATTCCAGCGGAAAAGGCCGCTGCCATGCAGCGCTTCGTGCAGGAGGTTCTGCAGGCCTGCCGGAAAAAACGCAATCCGCTCCAACGGTTCGCGGACCGCTGGGTCCATATCTGGTATTAGGTTTGAAGGAGGCAATGCTTATGAAGTCCATTCGATTTCTTGCCCTGCTGCTGTGCGCAGCGCTGCTGCTTCCGCTCGTGCCCGTGCATGCGGCGCAGAGCGGCGGGAGCTTCTATCTGACGGCCTCCACGGCCGGGCAGACGCTCATTGAGCCGGTCGCCGTGCCCTATACGGCCGGGCAGACCATCCGGGATGCCCTGCGCGGCAGCGGTTATGCCTTCGGCGGCATCGATACCGCGTTCATCACGGACATCGAGGGCGTCGCGGGAAACTTTACGGTCTATTATGACGGCGGCGCGTATTCGCTCGATGCGATTGCCAGCCCGGAGACCGTGACGGCCGTCGTCTTCTCCGAGCGTGAAAGAGGCTTTCCGGCCCTGCTGGACGCCGTGACGGAGCTTGCCCGCTTCCGGGAGCGCACGGACCATGTGCAGAATTACCCGGCGGCGCAGCAGGCCTATGCGGCGGCGCTGTCCGGCCTGCGGACGGCGGACGAGGCGGGCCTGACGACGCTTCTTGCCGCACTGCGCAGCGCCGTGGCGGAATACGAGGCCATTCTGAACGGCACAAAGTACCCCGTGACCTTTACGGACACGGCCGGGACGGCCGCGCAGCTCACGCTGACGGACAGCTACGGCAATGTGACGCAGGTACAGGGCCTGCGCGCCGAGGTCGTGGCAGGGGAGTACACGTTCAGCCTGTCTGACGGCGGCGCGAACCGCGTCGACGGCACGCTGACCGTGGCAGGCGCGGTGGAAAAGCAGGTCACGTTGCCGACGGGCGACTGGTTCGGCACGATCCGCCTCCACAATGCGTCCGGCGCATCCGCGGGTGCCTATCCCGGCACGCAGGATGAGAAGACCCATACGGCACAGTTCCGCGTGGAGGACTTCCGCACGCTGGCCTATCTCTATGCCGAGCGCGGGGTGGATGCCCCTGCGGACGCGGCGCTCTACAGCTGCTACATCGGCCAGAACGGCAAGGACTACGGCGACGGCAGCCAGCCCTCGAACCGCAAGAGCTGGTCGAGCTATCAGACGGCGCTCGTGTCGCTGCTCACGGCCGGGATGACGGACTGCGAGGTCCGGCTCGAGGCCCGCAGCGCTTCCGGCGCGGACATGCGCATCCAGTCCTATACGCTCCGCCTGCACCGTGTGCCGACGCTCGCGTCGCTTGCCGTCTATGGCGAAGGTACGCGCCTGCCGCTGACGTTTGATCCTGCCGCGACGGAGTATGCCGTGACCACGGTCTCCGACCGGCTGACGATCGAGGCGGTCCCGTTCGGTACGGAGGGCTATTCCGTCACGGTGAACGGCGGCACGTCCGCAGAGGTCCCCGTCGGGACGATCACGGTGCAGGTAGCCCACACGAACGGAGAGCGCACCGCCTATACCATTGCGGCGACGAAGGTCGACTCCGTCGAGGTGCGGATCACGGTGCCCGCGGGAACGGACACTGCCGTCTTCAATGCGGCGGACAGCGAGATCGCGCCCGTCGGCAGCGGGACCTACCGCCTCATCCCCGGCGAGCGCTATACCTGGATCACGACAAAGCAGGAATTCTATCATGCGGCGGGCAGCTTTGAGGCCGCTGCCGGTCTCACGGTGCAGGCGTCGGAGCCGGACACGACGGACCGTCTCAGCGCGCTTGCCTCCTACAGCGCGCGCAATCCGAAGAACGGTGTGAGCTATGAGAGCGACGTGCCGTTTTCGGCGGCGCAGCACCGCTATACGCTGACGGTGCCGGATGCGAACTCCACGTTCTATCTGCAGGCGACCCCGACGGGCGGCTATGCCGTGAAGGCGCGCTACCTCCGCCAGACGACGAACACAGGCACGAACGGCACGCAGGCGGAAATCAACGTCACGGCGACCGTCGATCCCGCGAAGACCGCCACGGCCTGCGGCCAGAGCCTTGCGGCGAGCGGCTATTCCAACACCGTGACGCTGCGCCTGAGCCGGACGGCGGGCAGTGTGGAATATTATCAGGACTACACGCTGCTGCTGCGCCGCCGCCTGACGCTGGGTGGGCTCAGCGCCGCCGTGGACGGCGTAACGCTGAACCTGCTGAATGCGAAGGGCGAGGCGCAGAGCTTTGACCGCGATGTGACGGAATACTGGACGCGCGTCGACGTCAGTGCCCGCACGTTGGACTTCACTGCCTCGTTCCGCAGCCTGCCGACGGAGACGAACCCGAACAGCGGCGGCTATCTTGCGGACATCAACGGTACGACGTATGCGGAAGCGCCGTCCGCCGCACTGACGCTCGATCCGGAAAAGGCCGCGGAGGATGTGACCGTGACCGTGCACCATGCAGACGCGGCGGCGCTCCCGGCGACCTATACGCTGCATGTGCAGAAAACGGAGCCGACGATCGTGACGTTCGTGACGGAGCCGAAGGATGCGACCGTCTTCCTGACGAATGAACAGTCCGGGCGGCGCGCGGAGCGGGCCACAGACGGCAGCTTCGCCCTGACGCCGGGCGACCGCTACACCTATACCGTGACGGCAAAGGGCTATGTCGGCACGACCATCCAGCATTACACGGCCCCGGAGCAGGCGGAAACGGTCCGCGTCACGCTGCAGAAGGCGGCGGAGAACACGGGCCTGCAGCAGCTTCCTGCCCAGTGGCCCTCGTTCCGCGCGGATGCCTATAACAACGGCGTCATCGACGCCAGAACGCCTGTTTCCTCGGAGAATACGGTCCTCTATTGGGCCACGCAGCTCGGCAGCGGCTATTCCTCCGATGCCTGCGGCTGCCCAATCATCGTGGATGACTGCCTGTATACCTACGGCGGCGAGACGATCTACAAGCTCGACAAGCGCACGGGCGAGGTGCTTGCGCGGGGCAAAATGGACCACAAGTCCAGCTTCGCCATCAACTCGCCGACCTATGCCGAGGGCATGATCTTCGTCGGCCTGGCAAACGGCTGCGTGCAGGCGTTCGATGCCGTGACGCTCGAGTCTCTGTGGCTGTACGAGGACCCGCTCGGCGGCCAGCCGAACTGCCCCATCACCTATGAGGACGGCTATCTCTACACCGGCTTCTGGAACCGCGAGGACGGCAACGCAAATTTCGTTTGCCTGACCGTGACGGATGAGGACCCGGCGAAGACGGATGAGAGCAAGCTGGCCTCGTGGACCTACACGTCCCGCGGCGGCTTCTACTGGGCGGGCGCTTACGCCTGCAAGGACTTCGTGCTCGTCGGTACGGACGACGGCGAGGCGGGCTACACGACGGGCCATGCCCGCGTGCTCTCGTTCGACCCGCGCAGCGGCCGTCTGCTCGGCGAGCTGACGCTGCCGCAGACGGGCGACCTGCGCAGCTCCGTGACCTTCGTCCCGGACAGCGAGGGCGGCCTTGCCGGTACGGCCTATTTTACAACGAAGGGCGGCTATTTCTACGGCCAGCATGTCGAGGCCGACGGCACGTTCACGGAGGGCTCGCTGCGCGCGCTCAAGCTGGCCAATTATGCCAACGATCCGAAGAACCCGGCCATGAGCACCTGCACGCCGACGATCTATAACGGCCGCGCCTATATCGGCGTGTCCGGCACGGCACAGTTCGGCGCGTATTCCGGCCACAACATCACGGTCATCGACCTTGCTTCGATGTCCGTTGCCTATTCCGTCCGCACCCAGGGCTACCCGCAGACGAGCGGCATCCTGACAACGGCCTATGAGGCGGAGAGCGGTTATGTCTACGTCTACTTCTTCGATAACTATACGCCGGGCAAGCTCCGCATTCTGGCCGACAAGCCGGGCCAGACCGCGCCGGTCCTCATCACGCAGGAGACGGACGAGAGCAGCGGCAAGCATGTTACCTATGACACACCCTATGTCCTGTTCACGCCGAGCGGCGCGCAGGCGCAGTATGCCATCTGCAGCCCGGTCATCGATGAGGACGGCACGATCTACTTCAAGAACGACTCGGCCTATCTGATGGCTGTCGGCAGCACGATGGACCGGCTCGAGGTCACGGCGCAGCCGGAGAAGACGGTCTACCACGCCGGCCAGACGTTTGAGGCCGCCGGTATGCAGGTCACGGCCGTTTGGCACAATGGCGTAAGGACGGATGTGACGAAGCTCGTGCAGTGGTCGACGGACCCGCTGACACTGGACGACAACGACTTCCAGATCATCTACTCCCATGTGCTCTATCAGGACCGTGACGGCGCGCCGGGCACGGCCTATGCGGCCCCGGTCGGCCTTGCGGCGCTCGATGTGCGCAAGCACATTTACGACCGTGTGGAGACCACGCCGGAGGGCCACCGCGGCACCTGCAGCTATTGCGGGCAGACGGACGAGGCATTCCAGCCACATGAATTCGTCTGGGTCATCGACCGTGAGCCGACGGAGGAGGAGACCGGCCTGAAGCATGAGGAGTGTTTCTGCGGCTACCGGCGCAGTGAAAACACCGAGATCCCGAAAAAGGAGCATGAGCACACCTATGTTGCCACGGTCGTCGCGCCGACGTGCACGGAGCAGGGCTACACGCTGCACACCTGCCCGTCCTGCGGCGATACCTACCGCGATGCCTGGACGGACGCGCTGGGTCACAGCTGGGACGCCGGGCGCGTGACGGTGCCCGCAACGGAGGACACGGACGGCGAGCGCACCTTCACCTGCACGCGCTGCGGAGCCGAGCGCACGGAGGTCATTCCGAAGACCGGCGAAACGCCCTGCGACGGCGGCGCGAATTGTCCGGGCAGCCGCTTCACGGATATGCCGGCAGCCGGGAATTGGGCACACGCAGGCATCGACTTTGCCCTGAAGCAGGGCCTGTTCAACGGCATGTCCTCCACGACGTTCGAGCCGGACGGAAGCATGACGCGCGCCATGCTCGTCACGGTGCTGTGGCGTCTGGACGGCAGCCGGGCACCCGCCGGGCGGAACACGTTTACTGACGTGCCGGGCGGCCAATGGTACACCGATGCGGTGACGTGGGCGGCGGAAAACGGCGTGGTCAACGGCGTGGGCAGCGGGAAGTTTGAGCCGGACGGCCGCGTGACGCGCGAGCAGATCGCAACGATCCTGTTCCGCTATGCCGCAAAGCGTTATGACACCTCCGCGCGGGCGGACCTGTCCGTCTTCCCGGATGCCGGACGGGTGAGTGCCTATGCACGCGAGGCACTGGCATGGGCCAACGCTGCGGGCCTTGTGAACGGCACGGACAACGGCCACGGCCTGATCCTCGACCCGCAGGGCGATGCGACCCGTGCACAGGTCGCCGCCATTTTGATGCGGTATGTAAAAAATATCGTTCGCTGATACTAGAATCTGATAAAAAGCTTTAAAAGCTTTTTATAGCGCCGAAGGCGCGTCAGATTCTGCATGAGACGGCGCAGCGTGCGTCAGCACGATGCGAGTGTGCGTAGCACACGGGATTCCTGATGAAATGTTTTAATCAGGAATCAGTATGAGATGACGGCAGCGAGAAAACCCCGCAGGAGAAAAGCCTCCTGCGGGGTCGTTTTTGTCCTGTAAGGCGATCGGATGAACCGACTGTAAAAAAGGTTGCGTAGAGAAACGTAAAATTATATAAGCTCCGAAACATATGGAACTGTCGAATAAAATTTTCAAAAATTTTGAGGAAAACATATTCACTTTAGCATGTTTTGCCGTATAATAATAGACGCTGGTTGCCCAAAACAACTTTATCCGGCCGCTGACTGAAAACGTTTCTCCCGGCGGACGAGCGCCGGGAAGACAACAGAGCACGAAGAGAGGAGAAAACTTATGATCACCGCTGAATCCCTGTTTTTTGCGATTCTGGGAACGACCCGGGCCGAGATCACTCCCTCCGTCCTTGCAACGGAGATCACTGCCGAGCTGCTGTTTGACGAGAACCTCGGCTTTGACGACTTCCGCATCACGAAGGATGTGTATCCCACCGTTGCCAAGCTCCTGCGCCGCAGCTCCGATTCGGTATCCCGAAGCGTCGAGCGCATGACTGCGCGCCTGTGGCGCTGCGGAAGCCCGGAGCAGCTGCGAAAAATCACCGGGCAGGAGCGGCTGCTGCCGCGTCCCGCCCGGGAAACGATCCTGTATCTGGCGTATTATCTGCGTGCGGAGCGTCCGATCTCTGCGCTGCGGTACGGAACGGATGTCCCGCCGAACCGGGATCAGCGCGTGATGATCGCCTCGCGTTCCGCGCCGACGGAGACGTAAGAAATGTGGCAGCCGATGGCCTTTTCCACGGTCTCTACATAGTCGCGCGCTTCCTTCGGCAGGTCCTCATAGCGGCGCACGCCGGAAATGTCGTAGTTCCAGCCCGGCATGGTGCGGAAGACGGGCTTTGCCTCCGGCAGGATGGCGGGGAAGGGGAAGTCGTCCGTCAGCTTGCCGTTCAGCTCATACTGCACGCACAGCGGGACCTCCTTCATGCCGGACAGCACGTCCAGCTTCGTCAGTGCGACCTCCGTCGCGCCCTGGATGCGGCAGCCGTAGCGCGTGGCCACAAGGTCGATCGGGCCGACGCGGCGCGGACGGCCGGTGGAAGCGCCGTATTCGCCGCCCTTTTCGCGCAGGGCCTCGGCCTCCTCGCCGAACCATTCCGCCGTGAACGGACCCTCGCCGACGCAGGTGGAATAGGCCTTCACGATGCCGACGGTACGGTCCACATGGCTGCCCGGCATACCGGCGCCGACGCAGGCATAGCCCGCGATGGATGAAGAGGAGGACGTGTAGGGATAAATGCCGAAATCGATGTCGCGCAGGGCGCCGAGCTGGGCCTCGAACATGATGTTTTTGCCGGCTTTTTCGGCCTCATAGAGGTACTTGGGCACGTCGCACAGGAACGGGCGAAGCTTGCCGCCGAACTCCTCGCACCAGGCGAGCATGTCCTCGAGCTTGTAGGGCTCTGCGCCGTAGACATTGTGGATGATGAGGTTCTTCCACTCCAGGATGGTGGCCAGATGCGCCTTGAGGTGCTCCGGGTAGAGCAGCTCACCGAGCATGACGGTCTTCTTCTGATATTTATCGGAATAAACGGGCGCGATGCCGCGCAGCGTGGAGCCGTACTTCTGATCTTTCAGGCGGGCCTCCTCCAGACCGTCGAGCGCGCGGTGGAAGGGGAAGACGATGGTGGCACGCTCCGAGATCTTCAGATTCTCCGGCGTGATGCGGATGCCGTGCGCACGGAGATTGTCGATCTCGCGGCACAGGTCTTCCAGATCGATGACGACGCCGTTGCCGAGCACATTCACAACGCCCTCGGAGAAAATACCGGACGGGATGAGATGCAGGGCAAACTTGCCGTACTCATTGACGATGGTATGACCGGCGTTGTTGCCGCCCTGATAGCGAATGACAATATCATAATCCTTTGCGATGAGGTCGACCATGCGGCCCTTGCCTTCATCGCCCCAGTTGATGCCGACGACTGCACAATTGCTCATAATATTTCTGCTCCTGTTTCTGCCCAATGGGCTTGATTTCACACAACGCGCCTATTATAATACAAACCGAGGCATAAGTAAAACATGAATATCTTATGCAAGACATCAATAATTCTGATGGGGTGTGAGACCATGACAGTCAAGCTGGAGCAATACCGGATATTTAAAGCAATTGCCGACACGGGAAATATCTCCCGGACGGCCAAGCAGCTCTATTTGTCGCAGTCGGCCGTCAGCCAGTCGCTGCAGCAGATCGAAAGCGCCCTCGGCGTGCGGCTGTTTTCGCGGACGGCACGCGGCGTGACGCTCACGGCGGAGGGGAGCGTGCTCTATGACTATGCGGAGCAGGCGCTGTCCCTGCTCGAGGCGGGGGAAGCGCGCATCGCGCAGTCGCGCGAGCTGCTGAAGGGCGAGCTGTCTATCGGCGTGAGCAGCACGCTGACGAAATACTATCTTCTGCCCTTCCTGCGGGACTACCATCAGCAATACCCGCATATCCATGTGCGCATCCTGAACGGAACGAGCCGCCGTGTGCTGCAGCTGCTCGGCAGCGGGCAGGTCGAGCTTGCGTTTGCGACCTACACGCCGGATGCAGACAGTTTTTCCGTTTTCCCGTGCTTTGATACGCACACGGTGTTCGTGGCGGCGCCGGATTATCCCTGCGATTTTGACCGCGTGTATACGCTGCAGGAGATCAGTGAATTCCCGCTCATCCTGCTCGAACGCGAGGCAAGCTCGCGCCGCTTCCTGGAGGACTGCTTCCTGCAGCGAGGTCTGCGCCTGCAGCCGGAGATCGAGCTGGCCAGCCATAACCTGCTCATCTCGCTGGCGCGCATCGGCCTCGGCGTGGCGGGCGTGACGGAGGAGCTGTCGCTCTCCGGCCTGAACCGCGGCGTCGTGCGCAAGCTGCATTTGGCCGAGGAGATCCCGTCGCGCCGCGTCGTGCTGTGCACGCGCCGCAATACGCCGCCGTCGGCCGCGGCAGGGCGGTTCATGGAGATGATCCGCGCCAACCACGGGTTCGACCGCCCGGCGGAGCAGGACGGTTAACGGCCGGCTTGTCAAAAAAGTCCCGTCGGGCCTTTTTCGCCAAGCTGCTTTCAGAATTGCAAAATCAATTCTTGTATCATGATTTTGCAATTCTGCCGCTGCGGCGGGTGATGGAACGCGAAAGGACACCCTGACG
>OGDY01002016.1_pt1 | contig 20164 bp, 10 predicted proteins | sample 1570341 | NCBI WGS metagenome assembly OGDY01 (sample SAMEA2581972, study PRJEB24529) | metagenome | biome: Human gut stool | place: China | collected 2011 | reverse complement strand
GCCTTCATAAATTTCCACCACTTTTTTCCCTTGGAATCTGTCTTCGTTGATGGCCAGTGTCTCATACAGGCGGATGTCACGGCGTGTTTTTCCGTTTTTATCAAAAAACGGATACTTTTTGTGATCCGGATTGTTCCAGTCAAACTCTGTACCATCGTTCATTTGGAACATATCAATATAATTTAACGTAGGTGAAGCTACTCCATAGCGGATCTGAGCGAACGGAGTTTTACCGGTCATGTATGTGGTGAAACGTCTGGAAGAAATCAAAACTTCTCCGTTGTGACGGTTAAAGTAACCAGCAGCAAAATCTTCACGCGGATTGCCTGTATTCACTAGTTTGTATCGTCCGTTATTTTCACGCATGAATTGTAAGCCGGCATCCAAAGCTTTCTGCCATCTGTCTGCTGAGTAGTTGCCATACCAGGTAATGAATTGTGCAGATGCATCGCCCTGCAAATAAGGTTCATCGGCATTGAATAGGGGACTGGCAGCAAAGAGCAGTACTCTGGACTTCAGAGCTATGGCCGCAGCCTTGGTCAGATGACCGTCATTATCTGCATCCACCTCCCATGGCAGTGTGTCGGCTGCTTCATCCAAAAGATCAACAATTTTTTCTACGGTTTGCTCCACAGTCATACGTGGAAATTTCATTTCATCTTCAGCTGTATAGGCATGGTCTATCCAGGGCATACCACCATAGTAACGTAGCATTTGAGAGTAGTGATAGGCAATGATAACTTTGGCTTCTGCCTTGCCGATGGCCTTTTCCTGATCGGTCATATCAGGTACACGATCTACATTTTCGATATAGATATAAGCACGGCGGATACCGTAGATGGGACCTACTCCAATCATACGGTTATCTACTCCCAATCGGTATGGCAGATGTTCGGTATATTGGTTGGTACCATCCACAGTGCCGGAGTAGAATTTTGGTGCTCCTTTCTTGTTCCAATCGGCCAAATCGGTCAGCATTTCCAATACTCCATATCCCAGCCGTCCCTGTGCAGGCAGGAAATCGGGCAGTGAGTGATAAGCTTCTGCTAATGCCTGTTCGGCATAAATCTTTTTGTTAAATACAGAGTCAATGTTCAGTTCATTACTAACAGGTTTTTCCAGAAAGCTTTCTCCGAATTTCAAATCTTCACAAGCAGAGAACAATAAGGTGGTTCCCATTATGAATCCTGTAGTTATATTTTTGTAATTTATTCTCATATTCTGTTATTAAAAAGTTAAGTTAACACCTAAGTTGTAAATCTTCGTAATCGGATAGGCATCACTGCCGTTCGGGTTACATTCCGGGTCCATAATATCAAACTTGTCAAATGTCAGCAGGTTATATCCAGTCAGTTTGATACCGAGTTGTTGAATACCCAGCTTCTTTAGGAACTTCTTATCGGTGAAGTTGTAACCGATGGTTACATTTTTCAGTTTCAGATAAGCCCCATCGTATACCCATAAGGAAGATTTACGCATGTTATACGTTGCATTAGTTTCCGTAAATCTCGGTGTTGTGGCCGTGTAGGCAGTTTCCGGAGTCCAGCGGGTATCTACGTGAAACTGCATCAAACCACGGATTTTACCGTTGCCAAATGGTTCTCTGAATGCGCCATCCAGTAGCAGTGAACGTTGGGCTGCGCCTGTCCAGTTCATGGTTAGGAAGAATCCCTTGTAGTTGATTCCATAATTTAAACCAAAGGTATAGGCCGGACGGTTGGAATGCCCAATCATAGTTTGGTCGTCTGAGTCAATTACATTGTCATTGTTCAAATCTCTGTATTTTACATCACCCGGTTTCACTGCTACATTAGGATTGGCATAGCCAGGCAGCAAATTGCCTTGTTCATCAAAGTCGGTTTCCTGATAGAATCCGTCAGCTACGTATCCGATGATGGAGCCTACCGGACGTCCGGTAGCCCACATATAAGGTTCGTTGGGTTCTACTTCATCTTGGAACACGATTTTGTTTTTACTGTACGACATGTTAGCATTGATATTATAGCCCCATTCACCGATTTTATCGTCCCACTTTACTTCAATTTCATATCCTTGATTTTTTACTTTACCCATGTTGACAGCCGGCATAATGTCAGCGGTCAGACCGGAAATCAGGGGGACTGTTTTGCGGTTGATAATGATATCCTTGCGGTTTTCACGAAAATAATCTACTGCCAGTTTCAAACGATTGCCCAAGAAATGCATATCAATACCATAGTTCTGTTTTAAAGCAGTTTCCCAGGTAACGTTCTTGTTGGCCAGTCTCTTTTCCAAAGCTCCTAGAACCATGGCTTTGCTATTGTAGCCGAAGTTGAAGCCGTATTTGTTATTGTTCCAGCCGTCTACACCGCTTAGACCGACGTTATATCCATCAGGTAGATAGAGGAAACGGTTGTTGCCTAATTTGTCATTACCTACCAGTCCCACAGAAGCACGCAATTTCAGGTAGTCCACTATCTTCTGATTTTTCATGAAAGCCTCTTCTGAGATAATGTAGCCCACAGAACCTGCCGGAAAAGCACCGAAGCGCTTGCCAGGAGCAAAGTTCTCGGAACCATTGTAACCGGCGTTCACTTCAGCCAAATATTTGTCTCTGTAACCATAAGTCACACGCCCTACTATTCCTAAACGGCGATAAGCAACTTCTTGATCGCGTATGGTATTCTCTTGTGCATTCATCAATATCAAACCGGAAACGGCATGCTGTTTGTCACTACCAAACGTATTGTTATAGCGGATAGAGGGCTCAATTACGTATCTGGTATTGTAGGAATTAATATTTCCTCCAAATCCTAACGGGCTGCCGATTACCATATGAGGATAGGTTTCAACATTAGGACCAAAAGTAAACATATCATCATTCTTATTATGATTATATGTATATAAATTGTCGAAGTCGAAAGAGAAGTCAACATTTACGCTCAATCCCTTTACCCATTCCGACAAGTCGGCGGAAGCACCCAATGTAGCAGTAATAGCCGATTCTGCTTCCTTAGAATATCCATGAGATACCAAATGGGCAAGCACATTGTGATTAGTTGTAGGAGGAGCTCCCCATGTACCATCAGGATTACGAATAGGTGTCACATTGGGACTGGCTACACGGGCACGTTCAAAAATGGCATTCACGCCAGATGATGGACGACGCTTGTCGCCAATTACACCTGCCAAAGTCAATTTGGCTGAGATGACATTATTCAACTGGAAGTCAAGGTTACTTCTGAAGTTATACTTGGTATAGCTTACATTGGTACTATAATTATCATTGTAAGCACCACGACGGAATATACCTTCCTGCCTCAACACATTAGCAGCCACAAAATATTGCATTTTCTCCGATCCGCCTGTAATGCTGGCATTATACTGTTGCATATAAGCATTTTTCTTCAGCACTTCATCATACCAATTGACATCAGGATACAAGAAAGGATTTCCTCCACCATTCTTATATATATTCAACTGATCCTGCGAATATTTAGGAGATTGACCATTGTTCACCAAAGCTTCATTTGTCAACACGGCCATATCATACGCACCTACCAATTCGGGCATGGAAGAGGGCGATTGCAAACCAAAGTCAACTGAGAAGGAGATGACAGGTTTACCCACCGTACCACGCCTGGTGGTAACAAGTACCACACCATTCGCACCACGTACACCATACACAGCTGTAGCCGAGGCATCTTTCAAGATACTGATATTTTCAATTTCCGAAGATTCCATCATAGCAAGTCCTTCCTTACCACGGTCAATACCATCAATCAAAATGAGTGGGTCTTGCCCAGAACCGAATGTACTGATACCGCGAATATATAAGGTCGCCTGATCTGCACCCGGTTCACCGGAACGTTGTACGGTAATCAAGCCCGGTAATCGTCCGGCTAAGGCATTGGACACATTGGACACCGGACTTTGTTTAAGTTCCTTTACTGAAACCGTTGCAATAGCACCTACCACAGAAGCTTTCTTCTGTTGTCCATATCCTACTACCACTACTTCTTCCAGTTGTGTCTCATCCGGAGACAAGGAAATACGGAAGAAATTATCGCTTGCTTTAACTACCTGCAGATAATCTTGATAACCTATATAAGATACTCTTAATGTATCTCCCGTTCGTACATTATCCAACTTAAATAATCCATCCACATCAGTGATTCCACCATTCATCGTACTGGTAGTTACTCGGACTGTGGCACCAATTAATGGCTGATTACTTTCATCCAACACCAAGCCCTGGATTGATTTGGTCTGCTGTGCATGAACAACGCCAGCTATAAGCAGTAATGCGCTTATGCCCACAAATCGTCCAATTTTTCTTTTTATATTTGTTAGTGCTCCCATAGCTTATTTCTTCTTAAAAATAATTTTCTGACAATTCCAACCACCGGGGGTGATATCCACACGTAATTCATGTTGTCCCTTTGTAAGAGAGAGAGTGACAGGGGTTGACGGTCCATAAGAGTCCCAGTTACCAGTACCTACTCCTCCTATTCCGGTTTTGCCCTCTACTTTTTCACCTCCATCTACCGAAAGCCAGAAAGGTTTGTTTGCCTCGTTAGAATAGAACATAAATGCATCATAATCGCCATCTTCAAGCACATTGATAGTATATGTACACCATACTTCGGGACCATCGTTATTACCGAGTAAACTGGTATAAAGATTCCCATCATTGTTACGTTTGATAGCTCCACCATTGCCGCGGTTTTCATTATTGATAAAGTCCGCAGTCGTTAACTGTAACGTACCAGGTACATTGTTGTAAGTCAAATAATCATATCTGGAGATTTCTTTACCACCGGACATGATTCCAATCTGCACAGGGACAAGCCAATAACCATCTGTTTTAGCATCGTTGTTTACCCAAAGGCGTTTCCCTTGTTGCATAGGCATCGCCAACGTTTCCACTTCAGCCGGCACTTCACTGGTAGTTTTGGTCACTTCAGCTCCATCGTAATATAGTACATAACCGTCGATACCTGTAATAACCGGATCTTTGTGAATTCGAATATATTCAGTAGTTTTATCCGGAATATTATTACTGTTGATCGGTGGATTCAATCCTACAAAGTCTGCTCCATCATCATATCCGTCAATAGTTACTATAGGTGCATTAGCCAATGTTTCTGCTGCTGCAGAAAAGTTTCCGGAATAGTCTATAGCATACACTCTCAATGGTTGAGTTATATCACCCATAATAGAAGCAGAAGTCGTTTCTGCATCTACAGTTGTGGATGAAGTACCCAATTCAATCCTAAACTCTTTCACATCATTATCTTCAGGACTTTTCCATACAGCAAAAGCTGTTTCGTCTCCCATTTTATAGCCAGTCAAATCAATTACCGTACCGGGACTCACATTATCATGCACCCATGGTTTGGCGCTAATGGTAACACCATAAGCAAGTTGGCCATTCTTATTCTCCGTTTTAACCATAAATGTGTACTTCTCATAGTTAGTCAATCCGGTAAAGACAACTTCTGTATCAGTACCTCCTACTACTTGTTCTTGACCTGTGTTCTGGTTAGTCACATGGATTGCTTTCAACGAGTCTGATAAGGCTACATTCCATGTCAATTTGATTTGTCCGTCAGCTCCCTCAGCAGCCAACTTGTCTACATCACTGGGCGGAATAAATTCAAACTGCCCCGGCACATCGGTCACTGGAAACTTGTACTCCTCACAGGCACAGAGCCCGAATACAAAACATACCAGTGTCGCCACTATCCGATAGCGGCACTGTAGCTTCTGAACCCACGGAAAACTCCGAACTCGTTCTTTCTCGCATTTGTTTTTTAAAAGGTGTTTTTTCATAATACACTTTTCGTTTTTTTGTGATTTAATAAACGATCTCTCTTGCTATTAATTAATAACTAGGAGCAAAATTAGAGACAACTCATTAATGAATGATATAAAAATCACATAAAAGAACAATTAATATTACATTAATTTGGGATATTCTAATGTATTTAGTATGAACTTCTACAGCCTTAAAGTAATCAATTCACAAAATTGCAAAGATGGCTTATTTAACGCTTGTATTGTTATCAATGTGATAACATCGGATTCTGAAAGTGGAATACTTAATCCATAAAGATATTGTATCAGGAAGCCATTAATAAACACTCTGAAGTAGCCTACATATAAATCATTCTCAACAATGCGCACTATTACTCTAGACAAGGGACTAAGTAAGTGTATAAAAAGAAGAGTAAAATTAAATCCTGATTTCTGCCATCTTATTTACTAAATCTCAATTAGGTTGAAAGATTCCGGAAGTTTTTTTAAGAAATAATTCATTAATATGAAACCTTACAGAACAAAGAAATAATTTCGAAGGGCAATAAAATCCCCTTCATATTTAACCCTGCATTCTTTTATTGAACAACATAGCATTAATAAAAGAAATACAGGACTAAAAGACTCTTTATATATTAATTATCACTAGTGAGCACTTTAAATTAAACATCGTTCTTTGAAGTCTTCGATAATCATACAGTTATGCATTTTTCAAGCGTAACGATTTGAATTGATTCATTGTATAATGTAAAGACTTCCATGCTGACAATCGTACTGGTAACCAATACTAAAGTACATGACATAAACATGCTGAACGAATTGAGCTATGAAAAGAGAAGCTTCTATATCATGGATAAAGGATACGTTGACTTCACCCGTTTGGATAAGCTTCACGCCAGCGATGCTTACTTCGTTACACGCACAAAGAGTAATATGAGATTTCGCAGGACGTATTCGCCGATAAAACAACCGGAATAAAATGTGGTCAGATTGAAATGCTTAAAATGTATAAATCGATCAAAGCATATCCAGACAAACTCAGGCGAATTAAATTCTATAATAAAGAACTGGAGAGAATTTGTCTTCATCACTAACAATATGGAATCCTCAGCAGAGAAAATTGCTTGGTTATACAAGAACCGTTGACGGGTGCAACTATTTTTCAAATGGACAAAGCAACATCTGAGAATATTTTTTTTGGGGGTACCACAATGAATGCAGTCAAAACGCAAGTGTATTGTGAGATCACAACACACTGTCTGGTTACCATTGTCATTTACAAATTGAAAGCCAGCCGCCTTTCTTTACGATATTGTACAAATACAAAAACCGTCTTCCAAACGAAACATTTGTAATACAAGCACTTAGCCACCATAATCACAAAGCACCAAAAGGTTAAATTATAAACAATTAAAAGTCAGCTGGGACTAAATGCCCAGCAATGACTAATTATATATTTGAGGTTCTTTTGAAGACTTAACCAAATAATCTTCTATATTAATATTAAGATATGCTGTTCTTTCACCGGGAGCAGGATTCGACGGGTGGACATCATCTTTATGAGGATATGCTACAATATCAATCTTTTTTACGTTTTCTCCCAATTTTGGAAACAATAGGCTGACATAGATAGCCTTTCCATTACAATTTTGAATGATCATAAGCTTATCTAGTTTTCCTCCCCCATCATATCCGCGTACCTTATACTTATCTCCTGTTAGCCTATCTACAATAGTGTAACCTTTGCCATAGTTGAGCCATTGCCAATCCCAGTATATGGGTTGCAAAAAAGTAACTTTTGTATCGTTTTCTCTTATTTCTATCGAATGCAAGGAAATATTTGTACCAACAGTCCGGTTATATGGTCATTCGGCTATTTTCAGGCTATCCGTAGGAGCTATATAGGCTACTTTATACAACTTTTGATTTACACTATCTTTACGGAATAAAATTTCTTCAGATAGCGTCTTATTCACGCTGTCTCTCATGGCTTCCAATTCATACAAACTCATAGTTCTCAATGCAGAATTTTGACCAAAAACAATCAATGGGAACATAACAATACATAGGGCAAGTGTGTATTTTTTCATGATATAATTTATTTAGGGTACTTCTAAAAAACATTTCATTCTTTCTTTATTGATCCTTTGCACAAATCCGAAGTGCATTAAAACTCAATGAAGAATCATATTAAAGTTCAAAATATTACTCAGATAAATAATTTTTCTATCTGAAATACAGATCTATCTATTTTATTATTTCAATATATTGAATTAAAGTTGAGTTCTTAACAGATCACATAAAATTCTTATTTATTAACCACAAAGTTCCTTATCTGACATTCCGTGCCCAATGAACGGGGATTCTTGTCGGACGAGATACGCAAGCGCAAGGTATGCTCAGTATCCTCCAACTCTGTCTCTAACATGTATACCCATGGAATATACAAGGCTGAGCTCCATGCCGTATAAGTATCCAGTTTCTTGAACGGAGCATTATCCACACTACATTCCAGTATGCCTGCCGACGGTCCGCAAACACAAAAAATCCCAATAGCCCTTCCTTTGAAAGAGAGTGTCAACCGATCACCCGGACGTGCAGCTTCCAACATAGGAACATGCACAAATCCTTTCCGCTTTTCATATTTGTTATCCGGATTCCAATCGTCTGTAATCTTCCATCCACGACCGATACGCGCACGACTGAGAGGGATGAAATGCCCTTTGGTATAACTGTATGGATCGAGTTGCGCAGCAGGAATCTCATGCGGTCGGCGTGTACTTTCAGCATTTATTTCCCGTTGCATTTCATCCAGCAGATTACTAATGGCAGCAGTATAAACAGATTGCCCATAAGGATGGGGATGTGCGTATCCAAACTCTTTCCAAGTAAACTGTCCGTCCTGCAACCGTTCTGAAATCTCTTGTGCCAAGTTGACTGACGACACCCGATAATGATTGGCTACCCGCTCGTGATTTAGAATAGCATCCGGCATCTGCCGTCTGGCGATGATAGGCAGGAAACCGTCCGTCGCAAAATGAGTCAGCACAATATCGGTTTCCGGATTAACTTCCAAAGCATGACGGATTTCCCCCTCCACTCCCCGTACCTGCTCCTCGGGCGTAAAACCATTTGTCATATCGTTTGCAGATCCATCAATGAACAGCAAATCTATTTTACCTTTCGACAATACATCGTTATCCAACCGGAAAGCTCCGGGTGTACTTCCTGTAGAACTGATACCGGCTTCTACAAACTCAAAAGTTGTAAAAGGGAAACGCTGTTGCAACTGTTGTTCCATCATGTCTTTCCACCCCACCATCTCTGTGATGGATCCACCGATAAAAGCTACCCTTCCCCGACGTTCCCGTTCAAACTTAATGAACGAATTGTTCAGACTGCCACGAATGGTGTAGTGCTGAAACTTCTTATGTTCAGGCTGTTGGCGCATAATAAAATCGACCACAGGTTGAGGATCTTCAAGACTATGCGGATGGTGATCGCATCCCGGTTTTATTATCAATTCCACATTTCCACCCAATGCCAGGTAACGTTTACGCATCACCATCATGTTCTCCTCAATCGGTACACTCCGGTCGCTGTCTCCACAAACACTGATAATGGGTACCCCTGCTTTGGCCAACGGTTCCAGATTGTCTACGGGATTGCCGTCAAAACGATCAATGGTTTCTTCTGTCAGATTCCATTCTTTCAACAAAGTTTTCCATGCTGCCTTATGCAACCTCTTCAGGCAAGTGAACACATCAGTAAGTGGTGCATCAAGATAAAGGCAAGCAACGTCATCCGGGTTTCGAGAAGCCCAAATGACAGAATAGAGTCCTCCGCGGCTAAACCCTTCCATTACTACTTTAGAAGAAAGCCCGTAATTCTCCACCATTTCCTTGTAGAAACGGTTACCCAATTCAATAGCCCACGGACTGGCATAATCATTTGTAACATCCAGATAAGCCACGTGGAAACCTCTTTCCAACAGGGCTTTATCCACAGCAGGAAACGCATCGAAGAAAGCCGGACGCCATATCCACGGATTACCGGCAGCAGCTTTTTGAGGCACAACAACAATAGCGTCCCGTCCCTGGAATTTAAAATCATAACGGTCTCCTTCATGCCATTTGCTTTTAGAAATACCGTTTTCTATTTTCCCTTGAACGGGAGTTGAGTAAAAGGATATTGCCAGCACCCAAAGCAGGCAAAAGAAATAAGGAAAACTTTTTATGTTCATAGTATTCTCATATACAGGTTATTAAAGAGAAAACCGAAGGAAGAAATTATTTCTTCCAGCTTACTGTATTGAAAGAGTGAGGTGGCAGAGTCAATGTAACTTTCTGTCCCCCTAATTCAATGCTCATCGTCTCTTCTGTATCAGTCACATTGGCAACAATCACACTGACCGTACCATCCGGATTTACGAAAGCCAACATATTTTTATCTAACGGTGTTTCCAATCTATAAGCACCTGTCTGCACAAAATGCCCTAAATGCTTCATCAGATAAAATTCCGGATTGTACTTCACGGTTTGTTGCTTCTTGTCAATGGATACCATAGAATTCTGATTCCATCCCCAAGGACTGATGCCCGGAGTAGGAAGAATCATATTCCAATAATGATAAGAATTGATGCCATTGCTGAAATAGTGCTTCATCAGGTTCCATGTATATTCAGCATAATCCCATGAATTTGCTCCGTTACCACATTCAGTCTCGGTTTGCATCAAGTTCAGATTAGGATATTCACGATGGATAGTCGGAATAGCTTTCTTACCATCCCACTGGAAACCAACGCCTTTAATGTACTTAGCTGCCTGTTCATCCCGCAAAGCAGTACGCACATAATCCGGATTGGACGTATTGATAGTTCCAAAATAAATATCAGTTTTGATATTTTCCCGCTCGAAAGTCGGTCCTAGATAATGCCCCAAGAAAAAAGTCAGATCTTCCGTGCGCCATTTACAACTGGGAAAGACCTGGTTGGAACAAGGCTCATTCTGGACATGAATACATTCCAGTGGCAATCCTTCGGCTTCATAAGCTTTGATAAAACGTGCAAAGTAATCGGCATACGTTTTCAGATATCCTTCCTCCATCCGAAAACCTGTACTGAACTCTGCTATAGCCTCGCACGGAAGTAATCCATTCACGTCTTTCTCTCCGGACGGACGAACCGCAGAAGCATAATGATTATTCGTCTTCATCCAAGCCGGAGGACACCAGGGAGAAGCCCAAATACGCAAGTCAGGATTTATCTGACGGGCAGCTTTAATATAAGGAATCAGAATATACCTGTCACGGTCGATATTGAAATTCACCAGATTAAAGTCTCCTGCAACATCCGCAGAAGAGTAGAAACTCATGGCAAAGTCATTGGCCCCCATCGGAAGACGGCAATAGTTAAAGCAAGCTCCATCTTTGCTGAAGATAGCTTGAAGAACAGCTTCACGATCTTCAGCCGACAAAGCATTCAGCGCATCCCACCCCATTTCATTGAAGCAGCCGCCTATACCCGTAATCAGCTGTAAGCGTTGAGTCGGGTCAAGCACGATCTCTGCTCCGGTAGTTGCACGTTCCGGCTTTACCTTTTGTTTCACCCACGGAGAAGTCTGAGTGGTAGTATACCACTCGACTTTCTGCGCTGAAACAGTTCCACTCAACAGGAACAATAAAATCAGACTTATTAACCTCATAATCTATCTCATTTTCTTTGTTTCACCATCTGGATAGTTCCATCTTCATTGTAATAAAGTTTATCCACACAAATAGAACGTAGCCAATCATGATTGGATAAAGCACTGTTGTGATAAAATGCAAACCACTGACCTTTATATTCTACGATAGAGCCATGATTGGTATAGCTATCGGTAGGCTCCATATAGATACCCATAGATTTCCAAGGACCGAGCGGGTTATCACTGATAGCATAACGCATACGGTTGTCACCTTTCACGCCATCGTTCCAATTTTCATCGTGGTTATCGGAATAAGAGAGATAGTATTTTCCATTATATTTATGAACCCATGTAGCTTCGTGGAAGTCTTCCAGACCTTCCATTTCCTTCATTTCTCCATCCAGTTCCACCATATTATCTTTCAGCTTGCCGCCTTTACAAATCTGGCCGCCACCGTTATAGATATAAGCCTGACCGTCATCATCCACAAATACACAAGGGTCAATCAACGGGTCCATTCCTTCAATATATCCCTGCACAGTAAAGTTAGCAGCCGGTTCCTTGCTGGTAGCTACGCCGATCTTCCAACTATTATTCCATTTCGTGTCACTGGGATGCGGGAAATAGAAATAGTACGTACCATCTTTGTAAGCACAGTCGGGAGCCCACATAAATCCGCCTTCTTTGCGCCCCCAGGGAACTTGTGATGAATTCAAAATTTCACCATGATCTGTCCAATTCACCATATCATCTGTAGAGAATACATGGTAACGGTCCATCAAATCGCAACCACGCGGAGGATCGATATCATGAGAAGCATATACATACAAACGTCCATCCGCCCATACATGTGCCGAAGGATCGGCTGTGTACATATGCGTGATAAATGGATTGGGAGCCATACTGTCAATACCGGCTGTTTCTTCTTTAGCCGAATTGCTTTTAGGGGACTGACAAGAGAACATAGCTCCTACCAGAAATAATGCAAAAATAGAATAAAAATGTTTTTTCATAAGTAATGCGTTTTATATTAGTAATTAATAGCAACCGTTGCTATTGATAATCGATTGTAGCTTTATAAGTTTTCCCTTTCTTCAACTGAATAGTACGATCATACGTCTGACCGGCTTTCATTCTTATTTTCCGGTCTTTCGCTGAATACAAGGTTACAGACACCTTATTTTGTGAAAGATTCCATGAAAGATGTTCGATGGTAACTCCGCAACGAGTCTTTATTCCGCTGATACAACCTTGCCGGATACCATCTACCAAAGCCGGCAATAAATCAATACCTTCTTCATTGGAGCCAACCAGCATTTCTATCAGTACACCGGGTACGGAATGACAAACATCAGTACAGAAAGTCCCGTGGTTCGGATAATGTGCGGTAGACAAACTGTTATAATAGAAATCCTTCTGAGTAAGCGTCATCATTTTCTTCTTTAGCGAAGAGGCATCATGCAGTCCGGCAGCAATCAAGGCAGCGTGAAGATAGCCGTGACCGGCATTCTCGTAATTGTATTGATCACGCATTTGCAGCGCCTTATGAGCAGCCTTATAAAGTTCCGGTGTCTTATCTTCCGAGAATTCCCGATAGGGCCATACCATCATCAAATGACTGGAATGACGATGATTATAGCTCTCCTCAAGTCCCGGCCAGCCCCACTCTTTGATGGCGCCATCCTTATTAATCCGATAGGGAGGCAATTCATTCAATAAGCGTTGCCAACGGACTTTACCACCATTTATACCCTGTTCTTCACCCAATAAATCGCATACCTTAACCAATGTAGACAGCAGGAAACGGGCTCCGGAAAGATCAAAAGCGGAATTATTAAGCAAAGATACCCGCAAATTGGACGGCTGGTTTTCCGGTGAAACAGATCCTGCAATAATGTAGTGTCCTTCATCATCCTTGTACTTCAGGAAGTCTTCATAAAAATCTCCCATACACTTCAGCAAAGGGAACAAACGATTTTTCAGGAAACCTTGATCTTCCGTTATCAGATAGTGTTCCCAAAAAGGATAAAGTAACCAAGCTTCTTCACCTGTCGCATAATGGTAAGGGTAGAAATCATTGATAGAGGCCATCAGTCCTGAAGAAAGTCCGGGTGTGTTTCCACAGGCCAACATTCCCCGACAACCCAATAGTTTGGCAGCATTGGTTTCAAAGTCTTTCCGCCAAACCTCATTCAGATGGAAATAGCCTTCCATCACTTCAGGCATGGCACCCGTATTGCCACCACTGACTTGCAGATTCAGATTGGCATCCAAATGATAGTAACCACCCCATCCGGCATTACAGTCGCCAGTCCAGATTCCCAACAAATCAGGAGGAGTCAGTTCGTTTCCAGAAGATAGGAAATGATACCTTCCGGCATCAAAGATACGCTCCCACAAAGCCAGTACAGGCTGGTCGGTATTCTTTTGCTTCTCCAACAGCTCTTCGTTAGATAGTGAGCGTTCCTGAGGAGTCGCGCCCAAATCAATCCGCACCCGGTTATAAATAGAGGTGTGGAGAGCTTTATGAGCTTTCAATAATCCATTATAATTGGCACGAATCGCATCGAGTCCTTTTTTCAGAAGTCCTTTATTCCATTCAGCCCCGCAATTCTCCGGATACTTTTGAGTTCGGGACAGTAAAAGGATTTCCGAGGCATCCTTTATGTATAAGGTATCGTTACGCAAAAAAGAAGAGCCTCCTTTCTGTTTCACGCGAATACCTCCTTCATAGCCTATGGTATCCATAGGTGCAGCATAGTTCACACGGATATTCAGATAGTCTTTCGTATGCAGACATTTTGTTTTCAGTCCTTTCGGAAAATTCATCTCTGCGGGCATTTGCAAACTGATGGCACAATTCAGTTTACCAGCAGAGGATGCCTGTAGCTCAAAGACTGCAACATCGGCATCTCTTGAAACAAACGACCGACGCTTCCATGCTCCACGCTCATCACTCCACTGGACAGTAATTTCACCGGTTTCATAATTACAAATACGGCGATAATCTCTTACCGCTCCGGATGCATCCATATCTATTTTAAGTGCAAAGCCCAGATGTCTTCCACCCTCTCCCCCGTCCTGCCAATGCGAGGTACGGACAGCCAAATCATTCGCTTCTTTAAACTTCCCGGTTGCGCAGTACTTCTTTATCAAATCGAGCGTATCACGGGGAACCTCCGCAAACGTGCGCGGGTTCTGCCGTGGAAAGTTGAAAGAGCGATCATTGAATACCACCGTTTCGTGCAAAGGATTTCCAAAAACCATGATACCCATCTTACCGTTACCTGCCAGCAGAGCTTCCTGCCACTTCGCATAAGTCTCAGGAAAATGAATGGAATATCCTTGACGTACAGCCGGCTGAGCGCATACTCCCAGCGATGCTATACCGATTAATATGGAGTATAGTATCTTTTTGTTCCACATAATGACCTTATTTATTTCAGTGTGAGTAATCTGCTGCGCTTTAAATTATACCCTTCAGCAGAAATGGCGACTTTTCCCCGGGATACATATTCCACCGTTACCGTTCTCTTCTCTCCCGGTAACAGGTTAAAATAGCCGTCGGAAGCATAAGCCGGCAAAATACGTTTATCTGTATCCGCCTCACGGACATTGAGTTTCAGAGCGAGGGCAGGCATTGCTCCGGTGTTCTGTAATTCTATTTGTATCTGACTCTCCTTTTGCCGGATTAGTTTACAGTTTATGGAAGCTTCTTCCAAAGCATTGAATCCCTGGAAATCACCCTCACCGTTATCTTGCCAATAATCATTGATCGAAATAACCTTGCCACGCTTATCCTGAAGTATCAAGCGTTCCATATATACTCCGGATGCAGAAATTGGTTTATCTTGTACGAAGCACTCGGTCAATCCATTAGCCAATACATTCAGCTTGGAAGTGCGTTTAAACAATGACTTACCTTCAAGGGAATAAACTTCATATATAACTTTAGCCCCCTTTATTTCTTTTAAAGAAGTATTTACAACCACTACTTTCTGATCATCCAGATTCTTCTGAATATGAATCGGCTCACACGCTTTACGGCATCCATAGAAAGAACCGAAAGTTTCATAATCCCAGGAATAAATCTGCCAAACCATACTGGGCCAAGCCGGGTGACTCATCCACAGCAACAGCCCACTTGTGCTATTCCACATTTTACTGTTCCAAGCTTCCATCATGGCGCGGTGACTGTCGTAATTGACAATCTGTGCTTTCCGGCTAAAATCTTTCAGGTCCGTCGGCTTTCCATATTTCCGGTCTATCGCCTCCATAAATTCTCTTTGCCCCCCATGTAAATCATGGTAATACCACACATCACTGATGGGCCAGGCATCTTTCACATCCATCATAGCCAGGATGGATTCTTCCGTAGGAATGGAAGTTGAACCTTGTTCCGTATTGAACCCATGTGCCCGATCGCGATAGTAATCCACCGGATTCTTATGATAGTTCCATGGTCCGCTTGGTCTCAGGTTGCAATGGGTAGAATTCGGACTGTAATAACGGGTACCGTCTTTCTCGGCAATCATCTTTGCCAGATGTTCTTCGATATAAACAGGTGCAAAGCCTTCATTCCGGGGATTCCAGACAGCAATGGAAGGATGATTGCGGAAACGTACCACTACATCTTCTGCATTCCGTAAGAATAGGTTATCATCATTTACCGGCATATTGTAGCCTTGCGTACTCAGCCAGAAGTCATTGAAAACCAGCATACCATACTCATCACACAATTCATAGAAGCTCTCTTCCGTACTCTCGCCCGTCCAGTTGCGAATCATATTAAAGTTCGCTTCCTTGTGCAACCGGAAATAAGGTTCAAGATGTTCACGCGAAACGCGCTTCATGGCATCATCCATTCCCCAGTTTCCTCCTTTACAGAAGATACGCTTGCCGTTGACTTTTATAACCATATAATGCTGCATGGCTTTGTCGGGTGCCGGCACAAGAATATCAGAAGAAACATTCTTTTTCAGACGAGGCATACACATGCCTCCTTCTATATATTTGCGGTTTATATTATCAAAGATAGGTTCGCCCTGCCCCATAACCGTCGGACGATATTCCACCCGGCGGATAGAGTCATCGGGGAAACAAACTTCCAATTCATAAGAAAGCTCACGGACTCCGAAACGAACTTTCTTAGAATCAGAGGATACGCCTTTTTCCGCTACAACCACATCCATCGTATAAAGCTCCTGACGACCGTAATTATTCGGCCACCACAAACGGGGAGACTTCAGTTCCAATGTCTTGTGAACATCCGGAGTAAAGACAACCGTTTTCCGCTCCTTCGGTGCAAGGTTTACTTCCTGAGTCACCTTTTTTCCTTCAAGATTCAGGTCAACGGATACTTGTTTGGCTATCGGTTGCAGGTTCTCCACTTCCGTACGTACGGTAATTTCAGCGACCGTAGTATCTGGTAATGCCAGATGAGTAACTACCTGCGTATCATGCAGACGGATGCCGTTCGTGAAACGTAAATGTACATCCTGCCAGATTCCTATATTCCGGTCACGGATACCAGGCACCCAGTCCCAGCCCTCTGAAGAAATAAAGGTAGGTCCGTCCAAACACAATTGTCCGCCATTCATACCGTTTCCGGCGGATGGAGATTGTTCGTGAGGAATTCCTGGGTTAGGCGGTGGAAGAATACGAACAACCAACGTATTCTTGCCATCCACCAAATGATCCGTTGCGTTAAATTCACCCCGGATAAAAGCACCTTTCATTGTACCCAGGCATACATCGTTCAGCCATATCTCGGCTTGATAATTGATACCTTTGAAAACCAGCCAGGCTTCCCGGCCTTCTGTAGGAACAGGTGAATTGAATTCCAAACGATACCACCAATCCATCCTGCACAGAGTGTCGGGAATTGCCAGATTATTCAGTCCATAATAAGGATCGGGATACACCCCCTGATCCACTAAAGTAGTCAATACAGTACCCGGAACGGTTGCATTATACCATCCATTTTTGCCATCTGTCAGTTTCCAGCCCCGGTTCAACAGGAAATCATTCTCCCCAATCTTCTCTACCACCGCTTCCACCGGTGTCTGCGTTTTCGGGGTGGGCATCATGATTTGCGCTTTCGACTTCGGTAACGTCTCTTTCGGCTGAGGATGAGTCAATCCCCAATTTGCCACATTCTGCGCTACCAATGAAGTAGCACAACCCAATAAGAGACAAAATATCCACTGAAATTTGGCATTCCGTTCCATACTTATTTATTTTTCCGAGTGAGACATTGGATAATTATCTTTCTGTAATACCGAAACCACTTTCTGTAAACGAATATCAGCAGAAGAAGCACCTACCATGATCGTATAATCACCGGAAGGATAAACAAACTTGCCTTTCGCTTCATCCCAATAGCGTAACAGATCTTTACGTAATTTCAAAGTCATTTTTTTGTTTTCACCACTCTTCAATGCGACACGCTCAAAACCTTTCAGTTCTTTGACAGGCATTACTTCATCCCGTTCAGGCAACTTCACGTATACTTGAGCAACCTCATCACCTGCATATTTACCTGCATTCTTCAGTTGGAAGGAAACATTTATTTCCTCTTCACCATCTGCCACTTGCAGGTTGGAATACTTGAATGTGGTATAACTTAAACCATAACCGAAAGGATACAGGACATCCCCTTTGAAGTATTTATAAGTACGTCCCTTAGTTATATCATAATCATCGAACGGAGGGAGTTCATCCAGACTTCTGTAATAAGTCAAGGGCAGACGGCCACCCGGATTATAATCACCGAACAGGACTTCCGCTACAGCTTTACCTCCGCTTTCACCGGGATACCAAGCATTCACAATGGCTGGAACATGTTCATCCATCCAGTTGACAGCCAACGAACTGCCGGCAACCAATACAACAACGATATTCGGATTTACTTTGTAAATTTCCTGCAAGAACTCCATCTGGTCTGCCGGAAGCTGAATATCATATCTATCTTGTCCTTCACGTTCTATCGACTTATTGATTCCTAATACGGCAACTACCGTCTCACACTCACGCACCGCTTTTCCTGCTTCACCATACAAATCCAAGCGAGTGACTTTGCCAACCTGGGGAACCCGCCATTGCAGTCTCGCTACAGCATAATCACGATTGTCATAGTACTCTGCTTTCAACTGGTAATCTTTTCCAGCTTCCAGATAAATAGTAGCGGTATCAGTCCGGACAGCATGTCCCCGCCATGCATCAATCAGCATTTTTCCATCAATGCTCAAGCGACAACCATCATCCGATGTGAAACTAAGTGTATATTGTCCGGTAACCGTAGGACGCAATTTTCCTGTCCAGCGAACTGACAAAGGAGATTTAGGTAAGAAAGGATCGGGTGCCTGGTTGGCTGGCTCAAAGTTAATCCATTCTTCTTTGCGCACTTTCGGAGTCCCCTGTAACTTGGTATTGTCAAAATACTCTGCCTTCAATCCTTCCGGGAAATTGACTCCCTGTATGAGTTCCATACCGTCTACAGCTGATTTCCAAGGAGCATATACCACTTTCACACCATCGCCTACTCTATCTTTGATACCCTGCAACACTGAGATCGGAGCAATCACTGGCGAACCACTATAATCTCCAAACTCACAATTACCGGCATTGATGCCTACCACAGCTATTGATTTCACCTTTTTGGCATTAAGCGGCAACATTTTCTTCTGATTCTTAAGCAATACAATACATTCACGTGCTGCATTCAAAGCTACTTCCTGATGCTTTGCCGACCCTATCACAGCCGGAGATATTTTCGTATAAGGATTCTTTTCTCCGCTATCGAACAACCCCAACTGCATACGTGCCCGTAACACACGATAGGCAGCCGAATCTATATCAGCATTCGTAACCATATATTGACGGTAAGCACTCAACAAAGGCTCATCAAATACATCATCACCACATTCCAAGTCTAAGCCTGCTTTTATGGAAAGGGTAGCCGCAGCTTCTTTAGTCTTCACATATTTATGTGCATTCACCAACAAGGAAGGTCCACCGCAATCGGAAACCACATATCCTTTGAATCCCCAGTCCTCACGAAGTACTTTCGTCAATAACCAGGCGTTCAAGGTACAAGGCACATCATTCAGCGCATTATACGCTGACATGATGGAAGCTGATTTACCATCCTTCACGCACGCTTCAAAAGCCGGAAGGTAATATTCACGTAACTGTTTTTCTGAAATCTGCGGATTACATACAAAACGATTATGTTCTTCATTATTGGCTGCGAAATGCTTAGGAGTCGACACAATCTTCAGATAACGGTCATCATCGCCTTGCAGGCCTTTCACAAAAGCAGTACCCATGACACCACTTAAATAGGGGTCTTCTCCGTAAGTTTCCGGAGTACGTCCCCAGCGTGGGTCACGCGCCATATTCACTGTAGGAGACCAGAAGGTCAACAAGTCACTAAACTGACTTTTTTGTTCCCGTCCCTGATCCAGTTCGTTCCAACGGGCACGTGCCTCATCAGAAATAACCGTAGCTACCTGCAATTGCAATTCCGGATTCCAGGTTGCCGCCAGTCCGATAGCCTGAGGGAAAACGGTAAAGCGTCCCGGACGAACCACTCCGTGAAGCGCTTCGTTACCGTGGTAATATTTAGCCTACATTATTCATAGTGGATTCATTTCAGGTTATCAAAACAGATATGGGGA
>OGDY01002015.1_pt1 | contig 20169 bp, 9 predicted proteins | sample 1570341 | NCBI WGS metagenome assembly OGDY01 (sample SAMEA2581972, study PRJEB24529) | metagenome | biome: Human gut stool | place: China | collected 2011 | reverse complement strand
GAAAAAGGCGTCTAATTTTTAGACGCCTTTTTCCATAGAAATTATTTTTACCATCCAGGGTTTTGTCCTTTAGCCAAATCAGGATTTTTTTCGCATTCAGACAATGGGAATGGCCATAAGTAATCTCTTTCTGTCACAACACGTGTGTAATAAGCATTGTATAAGGCTATTCCATATACGGGGCCATTTAAAGTTTCAAGAAGTTTCCATCTTTTCATATCGCTAAAGCTATGTCCTTCAGCAGCAAGTTCTATTGCACGTTCGTGGCGCAAACGTTCAAAAACTTCCTCTTTTGTATTGGCTGCCATTTGTGGGGTACCGTTGTTGATTTCAGGCATATTTACTCCTTTTCTTGTACGTACTTTATTGATGTACTTCACTGCATTGTCTTTGTCAAAGCCAGATTCTGAGAAGATATAGCACTCTGCCAGCATTAGATATACATCTGCCAGGCGAATAAGTGGGAAGTTAATAGGGGTATCTGCACGGTTGTTTATTGCTCCATCCATATCATATTCTGCTACAAATTTCCGGAATGGATAGTATTCATAGTTTCCGTTGACACGTATGAATCCATTGGTCTCGTTGCAGATTCCGACTTCTTTTGTCATGACAAATTCTGTATCTTTAGCTTTATTGCTGACCCAACCTTTGAATTGAGTGTATGGAAGAATCACCGTTGACGCCATTCTTGGGTCACGATTTTCATACATGCTTAATAATTCAGCTCTGTGTGTTGTGTATTCTTTTACACTTTTATTGTCTTCGGTAAGTTTGGAGTAGAAGACTTCTTCTCGCATTGGGTATTCTTTTTTCTTTGTTTCTGTATTTTCAACAGCATCATTATAGGTTGGATATCCATTCCAGCCGTATGAGGCTTTTGCTTCTGTCCAGCTGAAAGGTGATCCATCTTTCCATTCATAAGAATCTACAAGATTGACCGAGGCCATTACATTGTTCCAGCAGCTACCAAATGCAGCTCTTGTTCCCATGTAGAAAGTGGTTGGCATACCGAAGTCCTGTCCAATTCCACCAATATTCTGTATGGCAAAAATCATTTCACTACTTTCGTCGCCACCAGGTTTGAACAGGTCTGAATAAGGGTTCTCACCTTCTTCGTAGAGTTTATACACTCCTGCATATTGAGAATTTTCTGTTTCACCAATAAGTTCTCTGAAGCATTTCTTGGCTTCATCATATTTCCCAGCATAAAGAAGTACTTTCCCTTTTAGTGCAAGGGCAGCTCCGGATGTGGCTCTTCCTTTGTTGGTGCTATCCCATTCGACAGGCAGTTTCTTTATTCCTTCTTCAAGGTCTGTCAGGATAAATTGCCTTACAGTTTCAATGTCACTTTTGGGTTTGAGCATGCTCATAAACTCATCTTCTACAATGGTAGTTTCATCGTAGATAGGAACTCCTCCCCAAAAATCCATAAGAGTGAAATAATATAATGCACGCATGAACTTGGCTTCTGCCTTATACCGCTCTTTTAACTCTTCTGTCATATCACATTTGTCTACATTCTGTAAGACGATGTTGGCGCGAGAAATTCCTTCATAAAGTTTCTGGAATTTGTTTGTAACAAATCCTTCGCTACTAGTATAGGTGCCTCTTGCGATGGTGGCATATGAAGCTGGGTCGTAACCGCTGCCAACACCTCCTAAGCAATCAAAACCAAATTGTCGGCCAAAGACGTCTTCGTCTGTCATCAGGCTATAAACTCCCATCATGGCTTGGTCAGCATGGGCTTGAGGCTGGAAGAAAGTAGTAGAATTTAATTGATCTTCCGGAAAAACATCCAAATCATAACATCCTGTGGTGAATGCCATTGAAGCAGCTAAAACTGCAATTAATTTATATTTTTTCATAATGGTAAATCATAAATGGTTATAAAAACTATGTTAGAAAGATACGTTAATACCTACTACCACATTTTTCATGGTCGGATATCCCAGTGTTCCTCCTAATTCAGGGTCAAATCCTCTAAAAGAAGTAAAGGTGAAGAAGTTTTCCAAACTTCCGTAAACACGGATACGTTCGAGAGAGGTTTTGGATACAATTGATTTAGGTAAGGTATATCCTAACTGAATATTACGTATTTTTAAGAATGAAAGATCTTGCAGATAAAAATCGCTCATCTGTTTGTTTTTGTTATTTGAATATTCAAGTAGTCTTGGATATTCGGCAGATGTAGTTCTTCCTTCATACCATCTTCCTTCTACAACTTCTTTATTCATCTGATAACCATAACGTACAGAAGCCGTGTTGGCTAAATCATTTTGCCAGTAGATTTTTGCTCCAGCCTGACCTTGGAAAAGAACAGAGAAATCAAGCCCTTTGTAAGATGCATTTAAATTAAGTCCGAACTGGAACTTAGGATTAGGACCGTCGCTCACAATTTCTCTATCATCCAAGTTAATCAGTCCGTCTCCATTGGTATCTTTGTATAAGAAGTCTCCTTTTTCTGGCTTACCTGAAGAGAATATTTGATTTTCTGCAATGTTGTTACCATATAATTGTTTTGCGTTGTCTATAATCTGTTGAACAAGTTGCAGGTCTTCATCTGTTTGGATGATGCGGTCAACTCTCAAAAGATATTGTGAGTTGATGGAATGGCCTTCCCAGATAACGTTTGCGCCGTCAATACTCATACCACCTTTGTCTCTTCCTTTAAATTTATTGACAATATTTTTTACATAAGTGAAGTTTCCATTGATGCCGTATGAGAAGTCACCAATCTTATCTTGCCATCCTAAAGTAAATTCAACTCCTTGGTTAGTTACAATAGCACTGTTTTGTTTGGGAATATCGGTTGAACCATGTACCAAAGGAGCTGGTAGTTCGATAAGGATATCTTTGGTACGTTTGTGGAAGTAATCAATTGTTCCAGTAAAACGGTTATTGAAGAACCCAAAGTCAACTCCGACATTTGTCATATAAGTTGATTCCCAGGTAAGTGCCCTGTTGGCCAATTTGGTTTGAACAAGTCCTTGCACTAGCAGGTTGTTTAGTGAATAGTTACTGTTATCAATTGCGTAAGTAGCAAGCGCATCGTAGTTGCCTACAGAATTGTTCCCTAATGAACCGTATGAAAGGCGAAGTTTTAAATTGCTAAGTCCTTTTTCTAATGCTCCTTTCATAAATTCTTCCTGATCGATTCTCCATGCAAAAGAACCTGAGGGGAAATACCCTGTTCTTTTATTAGAGAGGAAGCGTGAAGACTGGTCAGCGCGAAGGTTTAATTCGAGCAGATATTTGTTGTTCCAGTCAAGGTTTACACGTCCGAAGAAAGATCGCATAGCCCATTCAGTACTTGATCCAGATGCACTGGCGTCTCCTGTGGCTCCATTTATCACGTTTAGACTATAGTCGATTAAGTCATACTTGGTCGCTTGGAAGTTATGTTGGTAATATCTTTCCTGGCTGGCACCAATCATTGCATTCAGCCCTAACTGATCATTGATGAAACGGTTTTCATATCTGGCTACTACATCATTGAAATAGCGTTGTGTTTTTCCGTCGTAGTTCATGATGCTTGATTTACCTTCTGTGGTACGTGTAATCAGTTCGTCTCTGAAGTTCCATTGTTCCAGGATGACAGGCTTACGTTTTCTTTCTTCATCTACAACATCATATGAATAAGAACCTGTGATGCTGAATCCTTTGAATGGTTTTAATGTAGCTACAAAACGAGTTCTCAAATTGTGTTTTGCAATGTTACCGGCTACTTGGTTAAGGCGTACTAGTGGGTTATTGACAGCGCTCTGTGCATCGTCTTCTGGATTATTCATCGCACCAAATCTTCCGTCGGGTGCTTGAAATACCATGCCTGGAGTAGTGGCAGAAGCGTATGTGAATACGTCATCTACAGAGGTTGATGTGCTTGAGGTATCTGTATATTTGGCCGCAGGATCCATGTTTGATACATACCCATTTACGTATGCTCCTAAAGTTAGCCAAGGTTTGATATCTGCTGTAATGTTGAGTCGACCGCTATATTTTTCAAACCCTGTATTATCCATGACTCCCGGATTGTTCTGATAACCAAATGAAGAATAGAATCTTATTTTCTCACTTCCTCCACTCATTGAAATTACATGATTGTGTGATACAGAGTTGTTGAATGTATCATCAATCCAGTTTGAATTTGGATAGCGCAAGGCATCTTTCCCTTCATTGTCTCTCCATTCTTGAATGGTCTGTGCAGAGAACTTTTCGGCCATTCCTGAGTTTCTATATCCTTCATTGATATATTCCATGTAATCTGCATAATTGGAAACAGGATCCATAGAACTTGGAATAGAAGGAGAGGTAAATGATACATAACCGTTATAGTCAAGTTTAATTTTACCTGACTTACCTTGTTTGGTGGTTATTAAGATGACACCATTGGCAGCACGTGAACCGTAGATGGCAGAAGATGCTGCGTCTTTCAATACTGTCATTGTTTCAATATCCTGAGGATTGACGGTATTGATACTGGCTTCAGCTCCATCTATGATTACAAGAGGAGAAGAATCATTAAGTGTTCCTTGACCGCGTACTTTGATGGAGGCGTCATCATTTCCTGGCTGGTTGCTTGACATCTGGACACTGACACCGGCTGCAAGTCCTGACAATGCATGAGATACGTTTGTGATAGGACGGCTTTCTGTTAATTCACTTACATTGATGGTAGAGAGAGAACCTGACAGGTTTACTTTTTTCTGAGTACCATAGCCCACCACTACGACTTCATCTAGCAATGTTATATCTTCTTCCAATGTTATTTGAACCAATTCTGTAGTATTCCCAATCTTTATCTCCTGCGGTACATAACCAATATAGCGAACCACTAATATATCACCAGCATCCGCAGTCAAAGAAAATTTTCCATTCAAATCTGTTACTGCTCCTTGAGTAGCTCCCTTTATCAATACAGTGACACCTACCAAAGGCTCTCCTGATGCATCAGTCACAATTCCACTAACTATATTTTGATGTATTTCCTGTTCTTTCCTCTCAACCAAAATTATATGATTACCTTCTATCTCATAAGTAATAGGAGATTTGGATAGTAAAGTAGACAAGACTTCTGTGACCGTTTTATCACTCACATGAATGGATTTTCGAACTGTTACATCCAGGTTTCCCTTATAAAGGAATAAATAATCTGTTTGAGATTCAATATCATTCAATATAGATTCCAATTGAACATTATTACGATTAATTGTTACTCGGGCATTCTGCGAATGACCACTCTCCGCCATCATACCAAGAACAGAGAAGAATAAAAGGAATATTGATATTCGCATAATTCTAAATAATTGTTTTAAGGACGGATATTTAGGGTAACAAATATCCGACAAAGGAATGTTTTTCATATCTTTGCAAAATAAGTTATTAATACGATTTATAAAATAAGTTGTGTTAATCTGAGCCGATAGATGGGGCAAACATCTATCGGCTTTTTGTTTCCCATCAGTATTGCTTCATAGGCTAATCTTTTATTTTAAGTTGGTTAATACTACGTTTACTTTATATAAATGACGTCATTATCTTTATCTCTCCGGTAAGTAAAGGCTACATCTTTCTGCAAAACACGCAATGCATAATCTAACCCATCGGATATACGAAACTTTCCGGTTAACACCACTCCTTCTATGCTCTTTTTGTCCAACTGAATTTTCAGATCATAATATCTTTCCAGATCTTCCATTATCCGGGCAAAGGGCTTATTCTTGAAGCAATACAAACCTTCTTTCCAGCGGTACACATTATAATCATCAATCTTACTCACCACCAGTTTACCATCCTTCAGAACCGTTTTATAATGTGGGAGAAGCACTACGGCAAGCTTTTCATTAACAGGAGACTTCACCCTCACCTTTCCCTGCATCAGAGAAGTTGCGAAAGTGCGCTCTGCCGAATAAGCCTCCACATTGAATTTTGTTCCCAATACCTCTATATCCATCGCATGTGTACGCACCACAAACGGACATTTCTCATTACGTGCCACTTCAAAATAAGCCTCTCCATCCAGTATAACTTCCCGCTTATCTTTCATAAATGAAACAGGATATTGCATTCGGGTTCCGGCATTCAGCCAGACGTTTGAACCATCGGGTAAATCGAGGTTCACTCGCTGGCCGGCCGGTACGGTAATGGTTTGCATAGCTACATTCACATCGTCCTTATCTTTTCCTACTGAAAACAAAGCAGCCGTTACACCTACCGTAATCACTACAACAGAAGCTATCTTCAGGAATTCCCTGATGAAATAATTCTTCTTCTTGGCAGTTTGCCGTTCCATTCTTTTCAGGCGTCCCGAAAGAATAATCGCATTGAACAACTTGCGCTCCCGGCGTAACAGCTTACTGTTCTCCTCAGAAGTTTCAGCCCATTCTTTTATCGATTTCATCTCTTCCACAGAAGCATGACCTTCGAAAAAACGGTATAATAAATCCTTATCCATACATACTCTTATTAGTGTATCTATAGTAATAGCGGGTCATGGGAAATTTTCCCTAGTAGAAAAAGAAACTTTTTTTTAGTTGAGATAGAAAAAAAGTAGAGAAACAGGCAGGTAATCCTTTAAGGCAAGACGTAATACTTTGGTAGACTTAGCAATATGGAACTCTACACCTTTAGTGGTCATGCCCAGCAAAGCGGCTATTTCCTTATGAGATTTATTCTCATAACGACTCATGATAAAGATACGCTTTGTCTGCTCAGGCAAACTTTCCAGAGTCTTATCTACGATCTCTTGTATTTCTGCCGTAAACACTTCATTGGGTTCAAAATCTTCCAACGTAATAATCCGGTCAGACAACTCCCAGGCATATAACCGTGAAAGCTCATCGGACGCTTCCTGATGTACCTGCTGATGACGCAAGTGATCTATACATTTATGTTTGATGGTAGTCAGCACATAGGCCGGAATATTGGTATCGGCAGGCAAACGATCCTTATTTTCCCAATAGTACATCATAGATTCAATGACAAAGTCTTCAGCAACAACCTCATCGCGTACATAGGTACAGGCGAAGTGGACGAAACGCTGCTGATACTCTATAAAGAACTGATTAAAAGTATTTAGATCTATTGTCATCGACTGCCAACCGTATTAAATTAAAAAGGTATAGTATTGCAAATGTACACTTTCTATTAATAACAGAAAAACAATCTTCAAAATATAAATTCTATCCGCCCGAGAAGCTCCCCCCGGACAAGCCATTGGATATATAGATCCAACATGCTGGAGATATGCAATCTACACTTATATATAAGCCCTTATCCTACGATCCACTTACTGCCCGGTATGAATGAGATAATCTTCGTAGCGATGAAACAGCTAATGAATGTAGTTACTGCAATACAGGGTATAGCAGCAACAGTAGGCAATGCCAGGTTATGCTTGAACACAGTTACCCATAACCCAAGCCAGAATATGTGCATAAGGTACATACCATAGCTGAGCTTTGATGTTTCTGTAATAACCTGTGGCGGATTCTGACGGTTTATACATGTGAAAAGAAGGAATGTACCTGCCGTAAGGAGCACACAGTTGATAGTACAGAAAGCCCATCCGATCTCTATTTCAGGAGTAACAAGAATTTTTCCGGGAATGGCCTGGACATAAAATGAGTAGATCGTCCATACAGCACCGACCACCATTAAAATAGTTCCTATAGTGAGACGCTTGGAACGGTTCCATGTAAGATGTACACGTATATAATGCGCCATTACAAGGTATCCCAAGTAACCGGAGAAGTACCACAACATATGGTATTCGTTCCAGAAACATTGTCCCCATACTTCACCGAACCAGCGGTTGAGATAAGGCATACAGGTCGAAAGCAGGAACAAACCAATGAAGAATCGTTCTTCTTTAGCCGTAGCTTTACTCAACCACGGCGATATGATGGGGATGAACAGATAAAGGCTGATCAAAGGATACATGAACCACAAGTGTCCGGCCAGTGACGGAAAGTTCAGGAGTATCCGCGACATATCATTCAATGATGTTTCTCCGTTTATCTGTCCCCACAACATCGGAAGCGTACTATACAGTATCATGAATATGAAGAATGGCGGCAAGATGCGAATGGCACGTTGACGGTAGAATTGCCACATGGTCTGTTCTTTCTTCATCGGTGCAAGAAGAAAGGCAGAGACAATCATAAACAGTGGCACCGCCATGCGTGAGAAACCGTCGTACACAGCTACCCATAGCCGATCCGCCTCACTACCCAAGTAGGACTGCGGCCCCACCATATCCGTAGCTCCGGCAGCACCATAAAAGTTTTCACTAGCATGGACAACCATGACAAGAAAGCACGCAAATACACGCACATAATCCAAAAAAACAATACGCCTCATCTTTTGTTTAGTATTAGAGATAACTATTCAATTGCAAAGATAGGACATGCCACACAAAGGTATAGGATAGAATCCTACCAAAAAATGCCACTTTTAAGCCAAAAGCTACAAATATAGTAATCGCATTGCAGTATTAGCCTACCACAATGCGATTACACGATAATCTGAAAAGACAGATTCGACTGACAAAGAAAAATTAGTAGTCCGGATTCTGTATCAGCAGTTCATTCTTCTGTATCTCGTCCAAGAGGATAGGCAGGAAATAAGATTTGTTCTTCCATCCCCGTTCCTGTACTTCCGTAATTGAATAAACCTGTTTGCCGTCTCCATAAGGATAACGGATATCAATGCCCTGTGCATTCTTTATCACATCGGGAGCAATCATCCACCTGCGGATGTCAAAGTAACGATGCTGTTCATAAGCCAGCTCAATCTTCCGCTCATTGCGGTAACGCTCCACCAGCGCGGCACCGGTCACTCCCATCGGAATATCTGGCATTCCGGCTCTGGTACGGATTTTATTGATATACTTCACAGCTTCTCCTTCATCTCCCAGTTCAAGGCAAGCCTCAGCATAGTTCAGCAACACTTCTGCATACCTGATTTGACGGAAAGGATAGTTCTGGCGGTCATACTGATGATTAACAGCGGGATCAATAAACTTACGCATATAATATCCTGTGTATGTCCCGTTCCAGTCTTCTATCGGCCCTTGGCGGGTATCCAGCCCCGGATTATAAGAACCATTTGCATTCTCATAGAAGCCCGTCTGCACAATTCCCTCCGGATCGGAACCAATCACGTCATCAGGACGTTGCCTCCATTTCGCTCCATCATAAAGCACACAGGCATAAAAACGCGGGTCTCTGTTCTTATAAGGTTCCGCCTTATGTTCCGGGTTGTCCCAACTGAACTTGCTGCCATCAATCATTTCATAAGAATCTACCATCTGCCCTGTAGGCACATTGCCACCCCAACCATGGAAACCGTTGGGAGAGTTGAACAAACCGAGACTCGGGCACTGGAAATCCCCGTTGTTGCTATTTACAATGTCATAGTATGTCAGCATAATATCTTCATCATTTCCATTATTCAAGAAGAGATTCACATAGTTGTCAGTCGCTTCTTCCGCCGTTGAGAATCCATTTTCGCCGTACAAACGATAGATATTAAGGTCCATCACATCCTTTGCCGCCTTCCGGGCTGCTTCCCAACGGGCTTGCCGGTCACCATCCACATAGCTCACTAACTCCGGATTCTTGTAACCGGATGCCCACGATGCCTGAGAGTTGTACAGGTCGCTTGCCGCATAAAGCAGCACCCGCGACTTCAATGCCAATGCCGCACCTTTAGTGGCACGCGCCTTATCACCGCTCAGAGGTAGCAAGCCAGCGGCAGCATCCAGCTCCTTCACAATATAGTCAACCGTTTCTTTCAGTGTATTCCTCGTCACCAACAACTCGTCCGAAGGTGAATAAGACTTGTCGATAAGTGGCACACCGCCCCAGAAGCTCATCAGCCAATAGTAGAAATAACCGCGCAAGTAGTGCACTTCTCCCCGCAACTGGTCTATGTCATTCCCCTGCAACTCGTACTTCTCCACATTCTCAAAGAAGATGTTGCAAGCACGGATATTCTTATACAGCCTGTTCCACGTGACGTTATTGAAAGCATAAATCCAGAACCCGGGTCCCAGGATGCCCAGATAACTCGGGTTAATCTCACTCTTCACAACGGGCTGGCTCTCCCAAGACCATACTTCCATTGCTTCATCGCAAAGGGAAGAGAACATCACGGTGTGGAAGCCATAATACTGCCCCTGATAGATGTTGTTGACAAACGAAGTCACCAGCGCCTTGTCCGTCCAGACCGCAGCATCCGAATAGCGGTCCAGCGGGTCTACATTGAGGAAATCATCATTACATGCCGTGAACATCAGCATCATCAGCATAGCGAATATCTTAAACTGTTTCATAACATTTCAATTAAAAGGTTACATTTACTCCAAAATTCAATACTTTGTTCAACGGGTGGTTGTAGCCGGAACCACTCGTATTCTCAGGGTCGTAGTCCTTCATGTCGGGACTAAATGTCAGCAGGTTATAAGCGCTGATGTACACGCGTACTCTTTCGATGCCGGCTTGTTTGGTAAAGACTTTGGGCACGGTATAGCCCAACTCAATGTTCTTCAGGCGAACATAGTCCGTTTTGTGCAGCCAGAATGTATTAGGCTGGTTCACCCAGTATTCATTGCTACGGTTGTAGGTACGCGGGAAACTGGCTGTAGGGTTATCTTCCGTCCAGCGGTTGTCATAGAAACTCTTCAGGAAGTTTCCGAAGTCACCCGATTCCGTGCTTTGCTGGAATACACCGCCAAATGCACCCTGAAACAATACGGAGAAGTCGAAATCCTTATAGGTAAGGTCAACGTTCAAGCCGCCCGTGAAGGTGGGAGTCTTGGTCTTGTCATTCCGCACACGGTCGTTGCCATCAATCACTTTGTCACCATTTACATCCCTGAAAATAATATCTCCGGGACGGGCGCCTGCCCAGTGCGGATAGGATTCCACGTGAGCTTCGTCTTTGAAGATGCCGATGGCCTCATAATAAAGTCCGGCATCAATGGGCATCCCCGTTGACTTCTGATAATCGGGAGCACCCGGAGCTTCATCCCAAAAGAGAATTTTATTCTTGGCATACACTCCGTTCAAGCCTACTCCCAGAGAGAAGTCTTTGAAACGTTTGCGATAATCTATGCTGAAATCAACACCCTGGTTCTTCACCTTTCCGAGGTTTTCATCGGGTAAAGTGAGTCCCGAAGTATTGGGAACAGAAGCATTCCGCTTCCAAAGGATGTCTTTCCGCTTATTGTAGAAGTAATCGACGGTTACAGCCAAGTCGCCATTCAGGAACTGCAAGTCTAAACCGATGTTTTGTTGAGTAGCTGTCTCCCAGGTTACATTGACGTTGGGGGCTACGTTTTCCATCAGGGATTGATTGGCAGTTACACCGCCATTCGTGAGGTACATCAGGTTGTTGAAGGTATAAGAAGCGAGATACTGATACGGATCGATCATATCGTTGCCCGTCTTTCCCCAGGAAGCACGGACTTTGGCAAAGTGGACGAAAGGCAGCGCCTTCTTAAAGAAGTTCTCTTCGGAGATGACGTAACCCAATGAAACACCTGGGAAGAAGCCGAACTGATTGGAATGGTCGAAGATATATGAGCCCTGGTATCTCCATACAAATTCGGCCAGGTACTTGGACTTATAGCTGTAATTCACACGGCCGAAGTAGTTGAGACGCGCCTCTTTATACCCCTTACCGGTATTATTTATTTCGTCCTGTCCACCGGCAAACAGTTCATCAATGGCAGTGGAAATGAAATATCTGCGGAACGCCTCAAAGGAGTCTCCCTTACCGGTGATTCTTTCTGCACCCGCCAGCACATTTACAGAATGGTTCTCAGCAAAAGTACGGTTATAGTTTATAATGCCGCTGAGCAGGATATTCTGGTTGTCTTCCATAGACTCCCTGAGACGGGGATCGCTGAAACCTTTCTTACCTTCTACCAGAAGAGGATTATTGTTTTCATCCATGGATGTCCCGTCCCATGAGTACAAAGTCCAGGGGGTCTGCCATATCTTGCGGAAACGGAAGTTCTTGTCCAGTGAGGCAGTGGCTTTAAGAGTGAGTCCTTCCACATAAGGAACATTGATGTTAACGCCGAAGTCTCCGTTCAGTATGTAGCGTTTGTCTCGCTCGTAGCCTGTGGCGTCGGTGGCAATCACTACCGGGTTATCACCAAACTCGATATCGGGACCCGGGAGCCCATTGGGCCAATAAGCAGGCATGTTGGGCTTGGACCTCATCAGCATTCTGAAAATATTCTCGGACGAACGAGTGGGATATTTACGGTCTTCCATACGCCCCGTGAGGTTCATGAAGAGGTTGATGTACTTATTGAGTTTCAGGTCCAGATTCGATTTCAGGTCGTACTGGTTGTACTTGGTTCCGCTATTGCGGTAAAATCCGTCCTGGGTTTTAGCAGATACACTGACGAAGTAGGTCATGTTGTCCGTACCGCCGTCGATAGTGGCATTGGCATAGGTCTGGGGAGACCAGGGTTTCAAGGTTTCTTTGAACCAGTCGGTGTTGGGATACGACCAGGGATCGGAGCCATCACGGTATTTCTGAATATCTTCCGGGGTATAGCGTTCTTTGTTGCCTGCGTACTTATCAATCTCATTCAACAAAGTGGCGTATTCGGAAGCATTCGCCATTTCGGGGATGACGGTAGGACGGGATATACCGTAGTTATAGGAAAGGTTTACGGTGGGTTTACCCTTTTTGCCCCGCTTGGTGGTAATGATAATTACACCATTGGCGGCCTGTGCACCATAGATGGCAGCCGAAGCATCCTTCATGACGGACATAGTCTCAATGGTGCTGGGGTCGATACGTTCAAGCGAGCGTCCCGGAACGCCGTCCACTACCACCAACGGGTCGGCTTTACCGAAAGTGTTGACACCACGGATTCTGATGGTAGCTCCATCGTAACCCGGTTCTGCCGTATTGGAGATGGCAACCACACCAGGCAGCCGTCCGGCAAGTCCCTGACTGACATTAGTTACAGGGGTGTTTGCCAGCTTTTCGCCGCCGATGCTGGTTACAGAACCGGACAAGGTAGCTTTCTTCTGGACACCATAGCCCACGATTACCACTTCGTCCAGCATTTCAGTATCTTCCTTTAGAAGCACTTCCAGGCTTTTTCTTCCGTTAAGAGGGATTTCCTGTACCAAGTATCCCACATAAGAGATGCGCAGCGTGGCGCCTTCGGGCACGGAGAGGGAGAAGTTACCGTCCAGGTCAGTCACCGTACCGTTAGACGTGCTACCCGCTTCCAGAACAGAAACTCCTATCAGAGCCTCTTTCGTTTTCTCATCCAATACTTTTCCTTTGACAGGTTGGTTCTGAGCCCACAGCAAACCCGGGCTCACGAAGGCAACAACAACAAACAGAAGGAAATTCAGACATTTGTTTTTCATAATAATATATTTAAAGTTAAACGTATATATATGTGTGTTTAAAGAGTGCGACGGCACCGCTTCTATCATTCGGCATGTATCAGTACAGAGGCATCCTCCATTCCTTCGGCAGAGACCGTCACCCGTATTTCACCCTTTTCTTCCGTGGGCTGAACAATGGCGATGGCTCTTCCCCGGAATGTGTTGGGGGTAAGCGAACGGAAGCTTTTCATGTCATCATAGGCAGCATTTCCACTGGCAATAACGGTTCCCTTGCCACTGCATGCTATCTTGACGGGCAAGGACGTATCGGGAACTACATTTCCGTCTTTGTCTACCAGCTCTATCTTCACGTAAGAGAGGTCGTTCTTGCAGGCTTTGATGGTATTCCGGTCGGCAGTCAGACGTATGGCGGCAGGCTCTCCGGCTGTCTTCAATATGAATTCTTCCTTGCCTTTTGAATTCACCGCTTTCAGAATGCCCGGTTCATAAGGCACCTCGAAGGTGGCTGTATAATTCTCCTTGCCGGTTTCTTTCTCACCTATCAGCTTGCCATTCAGGTAGAGTCTCACTTTCGGGGAACGGCTGTATACGTTGACTGACAGGGTTTGTCCTTCCAATCCTTTCCAGTTCCAGCTTACAAGTTCGTTGGGCCATCCCCAGCCATTCACCACTTCTTTCTTATTATCGGGAACGGGGGCATGTACGGCCATCGTCAGCGGACGTTCCCGCCAAAGCACATCACGATAATAAGATTGGGGCTTCTTGTCACCGCAAAGGTCGATGTCGCCACACCAGCCATTATACCAGGGCCAACCCATGAATTGCGGATTGTGTTCGCCCTCACCCAGGTACAAGGCATGAGCCAGTCCGGCTTCACCCAGATAGTCGATAGCCGTCCAGACAAAATCGCCTATCACATACGGATGCTTTTCTACAAGATTCCAGTTCTGGGCGGCTTCTTTCGGATAAGACTCGCTGCCATAAATGACGCGGTCGGGATAGGCTGCATGATCACTTTCATATTTCCACCAGATGTAGTTGTAGCCTGCCACATCCAGGTTCCGGAAGATTCTATAGGAGTCTTTATCCCAGGTGAACTGGCGGCGGTCCCAGAAATCGTTTGACCCTATGGTTGTGAAGCGGGACGTATCGTATTTGCGGATGGTTCCGACCAGTCTCTTCGAAATCAAGTCTCCTTCGGGTTCATCGGCACGCTGTGCCACCTCATTTCCGATGCTCCACATGATGATGGAAGGATGGTTGCGGTCGCGGCGGACAGATGCGGACAAGTCTCTGTCGCTCCATTCATCAAAGAACTGATGATAGTCTTGTTCACGCTTCGCAGCTTGCCATTGGTCGAACGTTTCGTGAATGACCAGCATGCCAAGCCTGTCGCAGGCATCAAGAAAGTGTTCGGACACTTGGTTGTGAGAGCATCTGACGGCGTTGTAGCCATTGGCTTTCATAAGTTCCACCTTCCGCTCTTCGGCACGATCTATGGCAACCGCTCCCAGCAGTCCGTTGTCGTGATGGATGCAGCATCCTTTCAGTTTCACAGGTTTGCCGTTCAGCAGGAAACCTTTGTCGGCAGAGAAAGAGAGGGTGCGGATGCCGAAAGGAACGGTAATCTTATCATATTCCTTTTCGTTGGAGAATAGCGATACTTCTGCCGTGTAGAGCACCGGTGTGTCTACCGACCATAACTCGGGCTTTTTGATGGAGAAAGATGTTGCTACCGGAGTCTCTTCGGAGAGCAGCACGTCCTGTGAGGTTGAAAACACTTCGTTTCCGGCAGGTGAATATATTTTAATACCTATTTTACCTGATTTATTTTGCAGGGCCTCGTTGTGTATGATAGTGGAGAACTTAATCACAGCGTCCTTCTTTTGCAGTTCGGAAGCATCGACAAAGGTATCCCACTCGTCCAGATAGAGCTTCTCCGTCTTCATCAGCCACACGTGGCGGAAGATGCCCGAACCGGCATACCAACGGCTGTTGCGCCCTGCATTCACCACTTTCATGGCAATGGCGTTCGGGGTGCCGGGAGCATTCAGATAGGGGGTGATGTCTACCTTATAAGAAGTATAGCCGTAAGCATTGAAGTTAGCCTTTTTGCCATTTATCCAGAGTTCGGATTGATTGTACACTCCTTCGAAATAAAGGACAATGCGTTTGCCGGCATCGTCTCCGGAGAGGGTGAATTTTTTCCGGTACCAGCCTTCACCGCCCACGGTCTGCCCGGTGTCGATGTCTCCTTCGCTCATGCGCGAGAAGGGACCGACGGTGATTCCTTCTTTCTGAAAGGGTAGTGGTTCTACGCTCCAGTCATGGGGGAGGTCGAGTACTCTCCAACGGCTGTCATTGTATTCCGGCTGTTCGGTATTGGCCGCAATGCCCAAATGGAATTTCCAATCCTTATTGAAAAGGATTTTACGCCCGGATGCACGAAGTGTACCGCCCGAAAAGGTGGTGACTAACATCACCATACACAAAAATAATAGCTTGCTTGCTTTTCTCATAATAGTTATGACTCAAGTTTAAATTCTTGTGACAAAACAAGCTATATTCAGTAAAGGAGAGGGGACAAAAACAGGTCGCCGGAGGGGTAAATTCCTGTCATGAAACGTTTCTATACCCTGATGAAAGGATTTTATACCCTAAAGAAGAGGCATAATAGTAAAATAGCTCCGCTTAGGAATTCGTCTCTCCCTGCCTCTGCAAATATTCTGTCGGCGTAACACCAAACTCTTCCTTGAAACATTTAGTAAAATATTTAGGACTACTGAAACCTATGGCATAGGCAATCTCCGAAATATTTAGTGTCCGGGCAAGAAGCATCATACAGGCACGTTTCATCTTGACATTCCGCACGAAATCTAAAGGCGTCATTCCGGTCATGGACTTTATTTTGCGGTACAGGGTAGATTTGGACATATTCATTTCTGTAGAAAGATGTTCAAGATCGAACTCCGACTCTTCAAGATGTTGTTCTATGCTATCGATAATAGATTGCAGAAACTGTTTATCCGCCGATGGATAGGCAAGTCCTTCCAGATTGATATTTTCTTCTTTACGAAAAGCGGCCTGACGCATCTTTGAAGACCGTATCAGGTTATCCACGCGGGCAAAGAGTATCTTCAATTCAAAAGGCTTGGCAATATATCCGTCCGCACCGGCCTCATAGCTTGCCACCCGGTCGTCGATACCATTCTTCGCTGTAAGTATGATGACAGGAATATGATTAAAACGCATATCCCCCTTGATACGTGTGCAAAGCTCCCAACCGTTCACGTCGGGCAGCATGACATCGCACAGGATGACGTCTACCTCATTGTTATTCAGCTTTTCCCAGGCATTCTTCCCATCTACAGCCGTCAACACGGTGAACCGTTCCTTAAATATCTCCTTCATCATAAAGAGCAGTTCGGTATTATCGTCAATAAGCAACAGTGTGAGCTTGTCCGTGTCATCGGACAAAACGGCACAATCTTCGGAGTACTGTTCGTCCGGAGCAGATGATGAGACCATCGTTTCATCCACCAGTTCATCCGCTGCGTAGCTCTCCTTATCAATAGGCAACTTTACCGTGAAACACGTGCCTTGTCCTTGAACACTTTCTACCATGATAGTACCGTGGTGAAGATTCACCAGGTCTTTCGTCAAAGAAAGCCCGATACCATTTGATTCAATTCCCCTGTTTTTACGGCTACTATAGAAGCGGGTGAAGACATGCTCTATCTCTTTGGCAGGAATCCCGATACCCTCATCTTCCACCTTCAACAACAACATTCTATGATTTTCTTCACAAACTTCAGTCCGTGCCTCGACGATAATCCGTTTATTCTCCGGGGTATACTTAATAGCGTTGGACAACAGGTTATGCAATATCTTATCCAACTTGTCAAAGTCCAGATATCCAAATTCTTCTTCTGCCCGAATGCGAGTTTCCAATGTGATATTCTTCTTTAGGGCAAGAGGAAGGAAGTTTATCCGACAGATATTCAAGATGAACTCATTAATCTCTCCTTCAGAAACATTCAACTTCAACTTCCCCACATCCATTTTCCTGAAATCGAGCACCTGCTGTATCAGCCGTTTCAACTTATCTACATTGGCTCTCAACATTACGGCTTGTTGCTCCATATTCGGTGCTTTCTGGTCTAAATAATCAGATATACAGGATATAACGGTGAGAGGCGTCAATAATTCATGGGAAACATTAGTGAAATAAGTAAGTTTCGTACGCGTTAGTTCTTCTTGCAGCTTGACTTCACTCTTCAACCTGATGCGGCGCATGTAGAGCCGGATTACAGTATAGAAGCAGAGCCCGATTAAGAGAGCATAAACAAAATATGCAAACCAAGTCTCATAAAAAGCCGGTTTCTTCTCAAGAATCAGCAATACACTGTCTTCAGTCCATTTGCCCTGTTCATATTCCAGTTTCAACCTAAACTTATAGGTCCCTCTTTTCAACTGATTGTAAAAAGCCGAATATTTATCATGATTCAAAACAATCCAGTCTTTGTCAACCCCTTCCAGTTTATAAGCAGCCCGGCACCTGGCATTGAGTGAATATTGAAGAGGAGAAAAAAATATCTCTATATTCCGGTCGTTCGGATCGAGAGATATATTTTCCACTGTATTCTCCTCCGAAGTATAAGGGAAGAAAATACTTTTATCCCCTACCTTGACATCCGTGATAACTGGATTGGAATAAGCTTTACTCTCCTGCGAAGTACCAACAGAACGTATATGTGTAACCCCACGGTGTCCACCGGCATACAATCCCCCCTGACTGTCTCCACTAAAGGCCCTGTACCTGAAAACATCTACCAGCATATTGTCATCCGAAGTAGTGTAACCTGTATAAATCTTCCGACGAATATCATAACAAAGTATTTTTTTATTCGTAATAATCCAGACGTTTCCTTTATTCGATAATAACCCGAGTACGGAACAGTCATCAATGACATCATCCAAACACATATTTGCTAATGTCTGTTTATCTTTATCAGACTTGAAAATCTTTCCCAAAGAGGAGATTACCCACAAACAGCCTTCTTCATCTACACATATATTCTTTACCTCTTCTTTCTCGTAGAAATAAAGCATAAGGTTTCCCTTCTGTTCATAACTGATTTTATTATCAGCATAATGCAGCCGATAGACCTGTTTATCTGCTGATATCCCCCAGATTCTTCCCTGCATATCACAAGCCAAAGAAGACATTAGCGGAAGAGCGGCATCCTGGTTTATCAAGTTCCGAACATCAGGACACTTTACATATATATTATTCCACGTAGTTATCCACAGATTACCGTCACCATCTTCCACCAGCCCCTTTATCATTTCTTGTTTCTTTATCAATTCTGACAGGTCAACATCTTCTGCCACCTGTACTCTGAGATTCTGGTTGGTAAGCCGTATCAAGCGGGTAACACCACGGATACTGGCCCACACTCCGGATTTAGAACAGGATTTTATCAGAATATCTGCCTCTCCCAAATTCCCCGTCTTACTGATATCTGCAAAGGCATCCCGGGACAAATCGTACAGGCAAAGTCCATATCTGTCTTGGCTCATCCATAAAACATTATCTCCATCCAAGCAAAGATTAAGTAGATTGGCATCCCATCCTGTTTGTTCCTTAAACTGACGCAAAGGATAATTATCTATATTCGAATTATCAAAGAAAATGGTATAAGCCATATCATAAGAAGCCAACCACAAATTACCTTCTCTGTCTTTTCGTATTCTGGTGTACATCATCTGTGTATCTACCAGATCGTGTATATCGACCTGCTTCAATGTCCCTTCGCCTGTATATTCTAACGCATAGAGCCCTCCATAAGATAACAGCCAAAGATAACCGAAAGTATCATCCTGGGTCATACTGAAAAAGATAGGTTCAGTCTCACCGCTTCGGGGATTCAGTACATGGTGTCGCTTATAACATTCTTCTCCTGCCTTATCCGGGAAAAACTGCCACAATCCTTCTCCCCATGTGCCTATCCAATAGTTTCCCGAGCTATCCTGGAACATAGTAAAAAATGAGTTCCCTTTTTCAAGTTGCGGATAGCCTACGAAAGAGTCAGTATGCAGATCATATTTGAACAAACCTGCATAGGAAAGTACCCATACCGATCCTCCAGAATCTACATATATAGAATTTACAGTAGGGCTTTTACCCGATTCAGAAGAAAGTTCATATTCGCGTATAACATGAGCAGTGGAGTCACACTTATAGATTTTTCCTCCGGAGGCTATCCAGGAGATTTCGTTTTTATCAATTACTATATAGTCTATTACCCTATTCCGGAGTCTTTCATCAGGGAATGGTATGACCTGGCAAGTCTGTTTATTATAGAGGTTAACACCTTTTCTCGTCGCAATCCATACATATACATCATTATCGGTTATGCATACGATAGAATTGTCACTTAATAAGTTCAGGTTTTTATAGTCGGAACGGAAAGTCTGTAATCCATAACCGTCATATCGTGCCAGACCATTCGTAGTACCAATCCAAAGATAACCTGTGCGGTCCTGATAAATATCAAAGATTTCATTGGAAGACAATTGATAGAAGAAAGGAAACTGTCTGGAAAGCATATGCTGTGCACATACAAGCAATTCTCCACATAATAGGAACAGACATAAAATAAGGTATTTCATAGCATTATGACATGGTAACGCAAGCAAAGATATGAAAAAATATCGTTCTACAGACGACTCACATTAATAAATGATATACTCCTCCCACCATTGCACGACCCAC
>OGDY01002013.1_pt1 | contig 20181 bp, 32 predicted proteins | sample 1570341 | NCBI WGS metagenome assembly OGDY01 (sample SAMEA2581972, study PRJEB24529) | metagenome | biome: Human gut stool | place: China | collected 2011 | reverse complement strand
TCTCCATGTTTCTCTCTGGCTCTTCTGCATAAATCAAGAAGTTTCTTCATATGACCATTGGCTATATCAATTAGAACCCATTTAATCCTATCATTCAAGAATTCATCAGATAGGACAATATAGGATTCAAATTCAGATAGAGACATGGCTATCCAAGTTCTGTAGATAAGATCTAATCTAATCTCTAACTTGGAGGTTCTAGGTATGATTGCATCAATTCCTTGATTTGTAAATACTGTAAAGTTGGTCTCATTCACCACTGAAGCCATGGGAGCAGTGAACAGAGGAAGCTTTCCATCACTATACCTTACCGAGATATCTCTGCGATGCTCTACATCAGATACCTCCTCAGGTATTATACATATATCATTTAGTCCGTATAGCATAAATGTTTAGTTTGTTATCATTCTATTATCTAAATCCTGCATCAAACGTAAATATTGGAGTAGTATAGCAGTCGTCCTTCGATAGTTCACTACCATCAGGATAATTTATACTAGATATGGTAGCATTATAAATGGGAGCTAGTAGCTCTATACCAGTGGCATTAGTTTCTAGAGTAGCTAGTAACTGATCAATGCCTACATGATCCCCTACTACCATCTCTAATCTAAGCTCGTTATAATCGGATGCTCCGTAATTTGAATCCCATACTTCTGGATTATCAGTGATACCAATCTGGCAGGATTTCTTCCCGTTATAAAGACTATACCACATAATTCCTCCAGGTCCTACCATATATGGTTCCATATAAGGAGTGAGTGGACTAGTCGGAACCTGAGTACCATATCTACTATTACATTCTGACGCAGTCATCTCATTATTATACATGAGGAATTCTGTTATCTCAGGAGGAGTAGCCCCCCCCCTTTGTTCTGAATAAAGAATGATTTGTTCATAATAATTACAGATTATGATAGGAGAATGCATAAATGCATCCTCCTACCTAGTTAATTTAGGCTATTTAGAGTCCTCTTTCCTAGTGAAGAGTCCTGCAATTGTCTTAATGATAAACATGATCGACTCAAGCAACTTCTGAACGTAAGGTACGTCATAGAGTCCATTAGATGCAAGACCTACACCAAAACCTGTAAGAACTGTAAATGTCCATCCTTCCCATACAGGAAGAGTGGTGAATACTTCGAACAATCCATACCCACCTATCATACCTACTACAGATATGAGGATAGATAGTACCCATGCAATTACTTGCTTCCAGGTACCATTGGCTTTGAATAGTTCTACTATCCAATTAGTCACTAAGGTGACTACACCCACCATCGCAGCAATGGTAGCAAAAATTTCAACAAATGATATCATAATTAATGTCATTAATAGGGATTACTTTCCAATAATTCAAAGGATGAGCTTAGATCATCCTATTATACTAAATTAATATTTATTGTACCAGAAATCGGATTTTCTATCATTGAATTAGAGTTAGGAGCGTTGATATTGAATATCAGTAGAGTATTCGTTCCTGCTAATACTCCTATAGTATACACTCCATTGGAAATCATAGGGAATTCAGTCTCTATGGACTCAGATCCTAAAAATTCAGTATACGAAGGATTAGTATCCTTAGGATTCAATGTAATTTGTACTGAATCAGATACATTACCTAGGAGGAATGTGAAGGTAGGAGGTCGCAGCTCAGGAGGTATATTACCGACTTGAAGAATAATCCCGTTCAGATCCTTTGGATGAATTATCTGAATGACATCATAACTCAGAAGAGAATGCTTAATTCCCTCAGCAAGATCGATTATATATGGAGTCTTCTCTCTTACTATATTCTGGCTATTAAATAATACTTCGCTCATAAAACTTTGGAGTTAATTTTATAACAATTCCTACATACTGATTTATACTTATCATTACCTCCTATATCCACTGTAGATGATGGATTAGGGTTTATACTACCATCTTCTCTCGTCCTTGCATTGAAGATAGTCTTGTTTCCACATTCACACATTGACTTAAGCTCCTCAAGAGTATCTGCTAATTCGAATAATCGTTTTGAACCTTCAAACATCCTAGTATTAGCTGCGGTTCTTAAACCATAACAGACGACAAAATGACCTAGATCTGCCAACTCAGCTAATTGCTCTACTTGAAATTCAGTAAGAAATTGAGCTTCATCAATGAGAATAGGCTCCCTTACGATTTCATAATCCCTAGGGTCATTAAGGAAGAATACTGAATTAATAGTAGTCCTGGATCCATCAGGATTCTCAAAGATCAATCTTTGATCTCCCTCAGTGAATCCTAAAAACTTCATCGCAGAGGTCGCTTTTGTATTCAGAAGATCCATTATAGAATCTTCTGGTTTAATCATTATACAGTCTTTCTCAAGACCTGGAATCCTAGAGGAGATCTTAGATCCATCCCTAGTATCGATTGAAGGTTTCATGAGGATAGGATGCTTCCCCTTCTCCTCAAAATTATATGCAGTCATTAGGAGATGGGCACTTTTAGATGATCCCATTGTTCCGTACCTAAATAATAATTTTCCCATCTTTCGCTAATTCTAAATATAATTGTTCTACCTCTGATGTATAGAGATTTATAAGAGACTTCAGTTCATCCTGGCCTCCTATGATGACCGGATTGATGCACTTTATCTCTATATCTACTCCTTTGTACTCAGGTGAGATACAAGTAGCTATAAGATTTAATACATCATCTCCGCATCTTTCATCCATATTTGATCTGTATACATCTATCACTCTGGATATACTAGCCCTATCTATACTACTGGATATTCTGATGTAGTGAACTAATATAGTCTTCATGACTTTTCAATATTATAGTCGCTACACTTCAATCCACAGAATAAAAGGAACATACTAACTTCCTTCTGAGCAAATGACATAGAGCAGTGGAGAACTTTCCTTACTCTCGATATAGCCCAAGTCTTAAATTCGTTCTCCTGAGCCATAGTCCAAGTATAATGTTGATACCATGGTTCTCCTTCTATCTCAGGGTTATTGACTACATACTCATAGTCAACCTCATACGGCTCTAGCATTTTGTTTACTAATTCCACCGTCAGTTTGTGATACTTCGCTTCTCTCATAGTTGGATAGCATTATAACTCGATCACGAGTTAGTTTGTCAAATAGTTCATCAGGAATATTGATAGATTCCCGATTCTCTGATACAAATATTATTCCATTAACCAATGTCCTATATCTGAATCTAAACCTAGAAGTTATCCTGCAGAATTCTCCTGCATGATATCTAGTATCAGTATAGCACTCGATGTAAATCGGATGGTCATCAGTCGATGCAGGTGCCTTCAACTTTAACTTATTGAATTTCTCCTGATCTACTTGGAGCACTTCCCTAGGATCCTCGATACTATTAGTACACCAGTAGGAGCCGTTGGCTCCCTCGGTCATGATTAACTTCATCAGTAATGGTATTTATTTTAACTTGATAGTTTTGAGTTCGTTTCTGAGTATATCATATACTATCTTATTCCAAGTTTCATATGAGTACTCTCCATCCTTCAGGTCAGATCCTCTAGTCCAAGTTTCTCCTGGTAAGGACTTCCTACAAGAACTGAAGGCTCCCATATACTTATCACTAACTACTATAGTATACTCATGTGATTCAGTGAAGAATTTTATCCTATAATGTTTAGGATCCACTTTGGTCACTAGATCTGGTAGTTTCTTGAGGATCAATACACATGAATCCACATTACCGTATCTGACCAAAGATTTTAGCCAAGATCTTAACTCTGGATACTCTCTATTGAGATCTTCGTTATCTGAAGTTATAATAGCATAACCTCGTTCTGAATAGTAACCTCTAATGCTATTATACTTGTCCTGTTCAGTAGTACCATTAACTGACTTATTCGACATAATGATTTGTTTATTAACGATTATTTAAGTAAGAACTCCTTGCTTCAGTAGTAAGGGTCAAAGCCTAGCAGAAACCTCTTTTCATCGAATAAAAAGAAGTACTAACCGAATTCGGTTAGTACTTAATTTCCGGACTTAATCCTCATCCTCCAACTTGGAGTCGAGTTCGTTCAGTCTCTTCAGGATATCATCCTGGCTCATGTTCTTCTTGTTCTCGAGATCCTTCTGAGCAAGGATATCCATGAGAAGTCGACGCTCCTCAGATACCTTACTACGAGCTTTGAGTTTTTCAGCTTTATCGAGTTTGTACTCGATAACTCTCTTCAGAATATTGAGTTTCAGTTCCAGCTCAGAGTCAGATTTCGACTTCCTGTTGATGAAAGATTCCTCCTGGGACTCCTTCAGTTTCTTGTTCACTAACTTGGCCAGATTGTCCAGAGAGTCCAGTGATAATCCCCACAGATCCTCCGTGGAAAGTAATCCTTTGTTAGACTCAAATCGTAATTTAAGTCTTGATGCTTTTTCAAACATGCTAAGTTTAATTTAAAGTTTGTTACTGTATAGGTTATCCTACATTTACTTTCAAGGTCCTCTTGAATGCTCCTTCTACTCTTACATAGAAGCTAGTCTTCTTAGTATCCGAGAATCCCAGTCCGCTGAGCTGATTATCGCTATCTGAAACTTTCAGTTTACTGCCTAGGACCTCGAATGCTCTCTTCTGCTTGAGGAGGTCGTCAATCAAGAACTCATTGAAGATCCCTCGAGGATTCTCATCATTCTTGCAGTCCTCAAGGAAGAACATATAGTGCTTATTCCCGATTCCTGGAGTAGACCAGTGATTAGGGGATAAGCTGATCAGTCTCACCTTGTGGTACTGATTAGTCTTGATCCCCCATTTCTCCTTGGTCGGAAGTTCTGACTTAAAGTCAGTGACCATGGTCACTCCACTGGTTTTCGAATAGTCGAAATAAATCGACTTATGGAAGGATTGATTCTTAGGAGAATTTTTGAATTCATAGTGATAAGTCTGTCCTTGGCACTCTACTTCCACGATGAATCCTGTGTCCACTCTCTCACGGAGACAGAAATTATGGATCTTGATCTCGTATCGTCCTTCCAGCATCCTAGACTTATTGGTCCAGATGACATTCTCTACAGCATTTCTGGTCATACCAGATCCTGCGTTCATATCTATATCCAGTTGACCTCCCGATCTGTTAGATGTCTTATGGTTGAACATGATCTCTTCTCCAGTAGGTTCTACTACATGAAGATCAAGATCATCATAGTTGAACCATGACAGAGATACTCGAAGCTCTCCTTCCACATTCCCTCCTGCAGCCTTTACTTTCTCCTTGATAGAGTCAGTAACTCCATTCGTATATGCCCAAGAGAAAGGATTCTTCCACTTGAACATGGACGGAGCATCAGCATTCACTGCAGTGATGAGGCTCACTAGATTATTCATATGCTGATTCTCGAACATCACTTCGATAGACTTGCAGGTAGGGACTACCTTACTGAGGAAGTCACCGATAGAGATCTCCTCAACTTTCGAAGAATTCTTGGGAGTAGCTGCTACAGTGGATTTGGACATCTCATTGAAGATGTCTTTCATGTTACTGATCTTATCTATGAATAAGACATTATCAGTCTCCAGATCCTCAGGAGTAGCGAACCTACGATCTAGAGAATCCATGAATCCCATAGATTCTACAAGCTTCCTAGATTCCTCTACCATCTTTTTAGTAATGATGGGTGCAGGACGCTTGTAATTCGTAGGAGCTACTACTGACTCAAATGCGGATACTGCCCGATCCAGTTCCATCCCTTCTGATATATTTACCAGAAGAGTACCAATCGAGGTATTCTTAATCCTGCAGATAGAGTCATGAGTAGCATCTGACATCTCCCAGCAGTATCCATCTTTCTTCTCCTCAGGGAGTTCCAGATACTGAGTCTGAAGTTTCTTGAAGGATTCTACTAGTCCTTTGAATTCATTCCCACGATAGAGTGAGTTCTGAGCGATCAACTCCAATACAGTATCTACTGCATCAGGAGTCAACTGATCAAATGAGTTCTTCAGGACTTCTTTCTTCGATCTGAAATTGGCCTTGTCAGAGTCTACTGTAGTCGAAGTACGATGCACGAATCTCTTATCCAGTTTGAGGAATAAGTGATCCCATGTGGTAGTGGTCCCGTCCTCATGCCTCTGGATACTACTGAAAGTTCCTAATTTAGGAAATTCATTCAGGAATACATTTGAGATAGGAAGAGAGTGCACGTACTTTCTGAGATTCTCTACTGACGGAGCGTACAGTTCATCTACTTGCAGGTCATCCCAGATTGATACTATTTCATAATTCTCTATCACTACAATCCCTCCATATTGTCTCAGGAAGGATTTGCAGCAATTACATGTATGACCTTGTCTCTCATCGGGATCAGAGAATCCGTTCAGATACTCCTCATAGATACGATCTCGATCTACGTTTACTTCATACAATCTCGACTTCCCTTTGGACAGTCGTTCAAAATTGGAAATTAAAGAATCCCTGAAATCTCTGAATTCTGACATACTAGATCTAGTTTATAATTATAGGTTGTTAATATCTTTTATCAAAGAGTCTCTTTCTTGACTGGTGATCATACCAAATCCTGATCTGATAGCAGAGTAATAATCAAACTTCAAAGTCCCTGTATCCTTATTAAATCCACAATAAACACTACAAGGTCGATAAGGACCTGCATCGATCTCCACTACCTTAATCTTAGGATTGTCTACTTTAGTCATCAATTCCTTGGTGTACCTCTCAAAATACCCATCAAAATCTCTTATAATTTTATACTCAATCATATAAATTGGTTAGGTTTATTCATTCAAAGGTAAGGGTTAGGGGGGGTCACTAGGAGCGGGAGTCAAAAGAAATAACAGAGCTCGTATGAGCTCTGTTATAAGAATCTAGTCACTAATAAAGTACTGAATAGCGACCAAGATGAAGGTAAAGTCAAAGACCAGTTCTTCCTCAAAGACAAAGGCGAAGTCATCTCATGCATTAGTGTATAATCTCCATAATTATAGTGTAATAGCATAATTTGATTTACTTTGAAGAACCGACAGTGAAATGTTATAATTTCTCACTAAGTCACATACGTGAGGGTAGCGAGACTCTTCATAATGGCTAGAATTTTGCAGATTCTAAATTATAATAAGTCAGCACTTTATCAGCACAAAGATCAAGAGTGGTACTAGAGTCGCACCACCGCATGATCACCTAGAAAGTAGTTAGAGATTATTGATCTTCTCAAATGTATCCTTGAGGTCATTTGGGATAATAATCTTGAGATTCGATACTCTGACATACTCAGTCTCAATAGCTTCCTGAGCCATTTCAGTTAGCTTATCGTTATACTCGTTATACTTATCTCGTTTCTTACGAAATTCGATAGTAGATGCGTCATTAGCCTCCTGACATGCAGTACGAACTTTCTGACGGAGTGTATTCAGTCGAGCTTCGGTTGATCGATGGACTCTCTGAAGTTCATAGAACTTTGATTCCAGAATCTCCTTATCCAGAGATGGAGTCGAAGTAACTGCTACCAGAGTTCCATTCTGCTCACGTAAAGTAGTAGGATTAGAGATGCTATTCCTGAGTTCCTTACGAAATTTCTGGAATGGTTTATTAGGATGGATGTAGTTTCCGATGACTGCCGACTTTGAATTGAGAGTAAAGTACTCGTTCAATTCCTTAGTGGTCAGGAACTTCATTTTCGATTCAATAGAATCCTCATCCCACATCTCAGGAGACTCAGGATCCTCAGGACAGTCCTCAGTGAGAACCTTTTTATCCAGGTACTCCATCTTGACAAGAATCTGAGATGCAGAACGTTTATGTTCACGAAGAAGGGTCAACTGATTATTCTTAACTTTCACCGCCTCACGTAACCATGCGATCAGTGCATGAAGTTTAGAAACCTCCTCAAGATCAGATGCAATACCCTCCAACTGATCAGACTCCATACCCATACTGATGACAATATCATCAGAGGATCCAGCAGCCTTAGCAGTTACATTCACGAATCCCAGATTCTGATACTTCTCTAGAATCTCATCAGCTTTTTCGCCTGCTATGTTGCAGAGATGAGTAGCTGAAGTCATAGTAATACCATCAGTTTCAGATAGAAACTTTGATAATAGTTCGTTGTTCATAGTTTATCTATGTTAATGAAAAATTACTCAATCCTAATTTGTCGGCCTCTTTAAATTGATTACATCGAGCTACTCTATGAAGAACTCCATTCTCATCAATGAATCTGGCTCCTGTCTGTTTGAACCAAAGAGGAATTTGATATCTATCCAGATCATCCTTTATCCTCTTTATCCATTCATACCTGCATTGTCTAGCTCCTGAACCTGACTCTCCTCCAGATACTACATACTCAATATTAGAGGAGGGCAGATATGATGTGAGATCTACGTATTCAAGTAGTGGTTCTAAACATAAAGAACGATGCTTGATAGGTAGATTTAAGAAGATAGGCATTCTATAATCAGTCATCTTCTGATTCTCAATAGTGCAAGTTACGTGAACATTATCCCATCCATTTCCCCAATCATCAGGAATACATTCCAAGAATCTATCGACCCTTTTAGTGATGAATGAGAATTGACAGTCAGATCTTTCTCGAATACACTCCCACGCCACTTCCCTGAATTCGTCAGCCTCCTTTAGAAGGAAATCAGATGTAAAACAAGTCATAACAGTGGATCCTGGAGGAATTCTATACTTCTTCTCAGACTTCTTTCTACCTACCCTCCAGATAGGAAGATCCAAAGTCCCTGTAGGAGTGCATATTTCTGGATTCCTACCGAATCTTTTGTCCATTCTATATACATAACAATGCTGACATCCTGGACTTACCTTAGTACATCCATGCCAAGGATTCCAGAAGATTGAGATCTTTTCAGGGATTCTCATTATTGAATATTAGTTTGAATAAATATTTAAGATCAAATTTCTCCGAGAATTTCTCGATGCTAGGTTCTGGATTACTTATGATCTCAGATAGTTTCGCATCTCCTACTCCAACATCCAAATGATTCAAATAGTAATTGTAAATAGCTATTATTGATTCCTCGATATCCTCATCTTCAGCGATGATCTCTGATAGATATTCTAAGTTATCAGTTATATGATCATGTATCTTATCTATCTTCTCCATCCTTATGTAGCAGATTGCTAAACAATTAAGATTGATAGTAAGAGCTGCATTGAGAGCTAATAGTACCAAGCTGAGTATAACTGAGATAGTATCATTAATAGCAATAGTAAGTACTAATATGACGAATGCTGTCATCAAATTATAGAATATAAAATTCTTCTTCAGCATGCTGATCTCTTCAGTCATATTATCTTTCATGGTAGTAGAATTTTGTCGGGATGGTGAGATTCGAACTCACGAAATTGTCATGCTCCCAAAGCATGCCGGGTAACCTGGCTCCCGAACATCCCGATTTCTCCTCATTAGGATTCACCATTTATTATATTAATAATACAGTCCTGATAAGGAAGATTTATAAATCTCTTATAAGTTGAGATTACTACTCTGCCAGATTGACTAACTGCTGGATTAGATAAAGTGAAGTTCCCTTTAAGTCCTGGGATACTCCCATTTATCCTATCTCCGTATAGAGATCCATCATTCTGATTCAAATTGAATGATAGTACTTGAGTTTCTGATTTATTGATAAATACATATTTAACATCAGAGTACTCTTCTACTGAATTATCTCTTACTAGAAGGTCGGAATCAAATGGATAATCGATAGTCACCTTACTAATGAACTCCTCAGGAATAAAAACTCCAAAATTGGCACTATCGATCAATTTTGACACGAATATATTAATCCTTATATAGTCCATTAGTTCTTAGGCAGTGACTTCACCAATCCTGTCACTATCTCTCTCACGGTATTTAGTTGACCAATTTGATCTGGAGCTAGGATAGAGTTAATCACTACATCGGATTTGATACTCATAAGACTTTCAGCTGCACGATTAAGATAAACTTTCAATCTCCTAATAGCTTCAGCTTTCAGATCATCTTCACTCGGAACTTGAACTTTAGGCTCTTCGTTTACTACCTGTACTTGAACCTCCTCAGTGAGAACTTTAGTCTTGAGTTTAGTTGACGACTTCTTCTTAGATGAAGTTATACTAGACTTTGATTTAGTACTCTTTATTCTCTTTGCCATATATTAATAGTCTTTTATATGTTCCCACATATTTTACAGTAGACTTCTCCATGCTCAACTCCAGTATGATGATCAGAATAACCATCATATACTACTACTTCATGAGTACAATCCTCAGCAAAGATAGTAGTCTGCTGGAGATAAGCTACTAGCAATCTCTCCTTATACTTAGGAAATTCTGCCAGTATATAATCAACAGTTCGTTTTATCTGTCCATCAGGGATCCATGGAGAAGCTTCTCCTAAATGATCCATCATGGATGATAATTCTTCGAGTGATTTTTTAAAATCAACTTCTTGGTTATATTTATTCTTATTTAATTCTATTACTGACATAAATTTAGTCTCTTCAGTGTAATAAGAATTACAGACTGAGGAGTATAAATTCTATACTCCTCAGTTTCGACTTTATATGTAGTCACCTGATCAGGTGGTTATGCAGAGGATGTCCGATTCGAACGGACGAATCGCTATTACACGATTGTCGGTTTTCCTTACCACTATAGTTTTCACTACCTTGGAATCCACTCAAGTTTGTGGTCTGGACTATCTCTTCATCTGAGGGAGCTCAGATGGTCCGTATATAGTCTCTACACACTCCGATCATAAGATCAGATTGGCACGGGATTAGCGTATCTGATGACTTAGCCTTCCCCGTTTAGCGGACTTCTACTCTCAGGATCACTCCTGAGGCACTCGAATTTATAAATCAAGACCGATGGGTTAAACCTCTCCCCCAATCCTCTATTATAAAGAACTCAAAGTGATTACACTGGCTGATACATTTTACAGTATCAATTTAAATGCGAAGGAATTCGCCACCTCACTTTCCTCACATACCAGTGTCACCGATGGCACCTGAATGTTTATCACCTTGAGTAGTCTAATGAACTGAATGCTCATCAGTACAGATTTCATCTGTAGACTAGAGATACTTATATCCCTAGTTTCGCATTATTCATTGATAAGGTTCCTCAGCCTTTAGAAACCCTCTTTTTTATTTAGAATAAATAAATATTACCTACGCATGACTCATACACTACTGATCCGTCTTCTCTACGAATCCTATAGTAATAATCCTCAAATGATGCAGTTATACCTTCAAAGATTCCAATAAATTCTCCTTGAACATTACGAGCTTTCTTTCCTACATCCTTTAGTAGGCCAGGTAACCATTCAGGGAATTTCCCCAGTAGAGGATGCTCACCTTTCTTTATGTCCTCCTCTGTGAGATCAATATCTGCACCTTCATTAAATTCAGTATTCTCGATCTGTCCGTACTTCATACGGCAGTACTCCTCAAATACCTCCTTCTGCTCCTCAGGACTAAGGCTCGTAATATTCCTCAACTTGTAAGGAGTCAATCTCTTTCCACAGAAAGGACAATATGATATAGAGATGCACTGAGAAATCTCATCACGATCTGATTTAAGATCAGCATTTAGTGAAAATTCTCCATCATACTGATCAATATACCAATCTCCATCTCTAGTGTACAAATGGGCTCCTTCTCTTATAAAAAGTTTACCAAGGTTGCAATACTTACACATTATTCGAATAGTTTCAGTATATAAAATACTAGAATTAGATAAGGGATTATACTAGCTACTATTATTCCCCAAGATAAGGCTAGGTATCTGCAGACATCATATTCCTCATGAGTTCTGATAGCTCGTAGCACTCTAGGTATAAGATATATAAGAGCTGTGAGGATTGATAGAATTAAAGCATAGAATTCCTCCCTAGTCATAGTTCACCTGGATTTCTTTTGAACCTCCTCTTAAATAATTCCTCATCATAGATATCTCCATCCTCAGTTCTAAATCTCCATCCTTTTGGAGCTAGGCAGATAGTCCTCATGCCTAGGTAATCACCCACTTTCAGACCTGATTCATCTACTCCAGTTTGACCTCCACTTCTAATAGTACGAATGTCACACCCAAAAGATATCATAAATGTTATCAGATTAAATATGACAACATCTATAGTTCTCTGTGATATTCCATACTTATTAAATGTATAGATCCCATTTCCTGCTACATTTAAGGATGAGTACCCTTTGAACTTAAATTCGTCAATGAATCCCTGCAGCTCAGGTGAGATATTCTTGAATAATGTAGAATTCAGATCTATCTTCACTTGAGCGAACAACTTCCCTTGAGTTATAGCTGCTTTCTTTGTAAGTTTCTCTCCAGCTGTATCGAAATCTATGGCCACCGCTATGGTAGCATCAGCTTCTCCTGAGTTCCTCCAAGTTCTAGGAGAGTAGCTGGATGACTCATCCTCTAGGAATTCTATCATTTCTTAGTCATGACTAACTCGTAGTACCCATAACTGGAGACATTATACCAGTATAAATACTCAGTCCCATCTATTTCGCACTTATAGATAGGTTTCCCATTAACTGTGGAGATGGGAGTGGGAAGGTTACTAGGAGCACTTCTATTAAACACTCCATCATCCATCTGGACCATACCATTAGTTTGATCAGAATAGCATCCAGTAAGAAAGATAATTACCAGTAAGATACAGAAATATCTCATAATATTATTAGAATAAGTAAACTCATTTCTATATAGAAATGAGTTATAATGATTATTTGCTTTCAATGAATAGGACCTTACCTTCTATCACTCCGAATCTGCTATTTTCCTGGAAGGTCTTGGTCTTAGGTACATACCCTTCTTCCATAGATTCAGTAAGATACCAAAGTCCAGAATCTTTCCAGGTAACATGGACTAGCTTCTGACCTTTCTCGAGTTCTACTCTCATAGTCCCTCCCCAAGTCTTTGCTCTTCTATTCTCAGTGCAGGATCCTAATAGATACATTGATACTACTACAATAATCATTATAGGGATCCATCTCATAAGACTTCTAACAAGCGATCTCATATTTTTAGTAATTAATTTATTCACTGAATTCTGAATTCTTATGATACTCATCCACTTCCTGCATGTAATCCTCTGTGGGGATACCTCCTTTCAGTTCAGGGATTGAATTCATTACTTCTCTTATTTTATCAGGAGATGTACTTTCAATAAAATTTCTCAATATTCCAATTGAATCGTTCTCTTCAGTATAATCTTTAATCATAGACTAGAAGGATCCTACGGATACATGTAGGACTGTATCCATCCTTCTAGTTTCGAACTCGTCTGAATTCAAAAACGGAGGTGTGACTTCCGTTATGATCTGGCTTTATGACTGATCGTCTTCATCACTCTCCACTTCTCAGGATTCTTCGGGAATTTCTTCACATCATCCTGATTATACACTTTCTGAGTGTAGGGACGATTACAGAATTCTCGTTTGTCAGTCAAACGCTTCTCTTCTAGACGCATTAGTCGTCTTACTTGTCCAATAGTTGACATAATACTAAAGTTTGTTTAGTGTAATTATTTAGAAAATTCCAAATATTTTCTTGCGTTTCTTCTCAACTGGAGGAGTGAGATAGACTACCATAATAGGAGCTCTAAGACCTCCTGAAGTTATTTCCTCCCATCCAGTTCTTACATAGAACCCCTCACTCACAAGAATCTTAGCAGCTCTATCACGTACTACTTCTCCTGCACTATAGGATCCATCATAGACTATTACTTTGGCATTGTCAGGTCTCCCTGATCTGATATTATACTCTATCTTCTGTTTAGCTTCATCGACGTACTCATTTACTTTCTGCTCTAAATGATCAGCTCTGGATAAGTTTAATAATTCATCTCTAGTTAAAGCCATAGTCTAGTTTAATAAATTTTTGAGCGGAAGACGAGGCTCAAACTCGCGACCCTTAGCTTGGAAGGCTAATGCTCTATCAACTGAGCTACTTCCGCAATTTTATTATTTACGATATATCTCATCCTCATGAACTGTAATAGTGACCGTATTATTCTCAGGAGAAGAGAAGATGGTACCAGCATACTTCCCAAGCTCACCACTCTCTTTATCAAAGAAATACATTTCTATCTCAGTTCTACCTTCTACGGTATAAATGATATATGAGTACTCAGGATCTTTGTTTATGAGGTCATTTATCATACCCTCTGCATCTAAGATCCTAAAACAATCCTTATACTCATAGATATATACCATACTTCTTTATAGCCTAGGATCCATCTCCTCACAATGAAGGAGATTGATAACTGTCAGTCCTTTAGGTGACGAGAATAAGTCCCTGATACTACTCTTCTTTCTAATCAGAATAGGACCTGGACCGTCTGTGACCTCTAGGACGTAATCTTTCTTCATAAGTACTTCATCAATCATCATATCTTCATCGCAGATGATTCTGTAGTTATCCTTATATTCTAATATGTATATCATTAGTTAAATAAGTTTCAAAAAATTATTTCAATGAGTACAATCAGGTGGTACCTAACCATATCATCTGGAATGGAATCTGTCAATAAGTAGGCTGGCAATTGACATCCTCTCCACTATCCAACCTCCCATCTTGGCTTGGGAGTCCTCCTGTTTCTGCCACTCTATATCTTCTCTAGTTTCTACTTCTGCCATACAAGTACAGTTCTCGTAGTCTTCGCGATATAGATCCAAGCGCAGCATTATCAGGGTGTGGAAACCAACTTTTAATCAAAGATTTCAGTCAACTCTTCATCGAATCGATTGATCCGATATTGAATGTTACTGATATCTCTTCGGTTGATCTTGTTAATATCTCTCAGTGAATCAATACTTTTCTGAATCGACTCACCATAAGCTTTCAGTACAGTTACTTTAGCATCCAAGGACTGAATATCAAGTTCAATATGCTTCAGTTTGTAGTCTACGTACTCTTTCAGTTCTCCCTTGTTATTTGCACTATATCCGATCGTAATCATCATAGCAATTAATGTCAGGAAGAATGTTACACAAATGATTGCAGTTACTCTTACTACTGTTTTGTTAGTTGTATTTGCTGCCATTTTATTTAGTTTGATTATAATTTTAGTACTCCCAACAGGATTCGAACCTGTGACCCACAGCTTAGAAGGCTGTTGCTCTATCCAACTGAGCTATGGGAGCAATCCTCTTATAATTTAGATACTTTCACGTATTTCATAAAAGTCTCAGTAACCACGTCTATATTCATTTCAATCTGATCCCAGATATCAATCTTCTTATCTATATCTTGATTTGGCCATGATTGAAGAATAATCTCATACTCACACCGTGACCAGAACTGATACTTTCCTTCACTAGTTATGAATTCTTTGAACTCATCAAAAGTAGTGAGGCGTTGTTTCTTTTTCTTAGTCAGTTCTTTATACCTATCTCCAAAATAAGGTAAGACATCATAAGGAATAAACTTCCTCTGATTGACATCATAGAGAATTACATTGTACTGTAATTTCTTCATAACTTCTTTGAGTATTTGTACTCGAATACTACTAATGCTACTAGTAATATAGTAGTTACTACCGCTATTCCTATCATTATTATATCATTCATACATTAATAAGGGGAACGACCGTCCCAGGACCGCGTTTTATTCTTACTGCATTCTGATACAATATACTTCATAAGCCTATCGAGATGTAGTTTACTTATATATTCGAATGATCTCTTATGATCCTCAGTAGGTAGAATTACAGCTGACCTAGTTACTACTTGATAACCTCCTGAAGGATTACTAACAGCTACCATAGTAAAAGTCATCACTGCTGAATACGATTCCTGGGATAAATCCTTATCTAGAATCTCTATTACTGCAGCATCCATTCCTAAGTCATGATCCTCCATAGGGAAAAGTTCTCCCAAATCTATAGTTTGATTCCTAAGATCTTCAGTTATGAATGGATTCGACAGATCAGGATTCAGGAAGATATTCAATGACCTCAAATTGTCAATTGATAGATTCTCAATAGGCAGAACTTTGAGAATTGATACTACATCATCTAATTCATATGGGGATTCGTTCATCATATCAACAACTGATTTTACTAAGTTCTTAGCAAATTTAAGGTCATTTAAATTATACTCAATTAGATCCTCAGTAGTCATACTTTCGATCCTCTATAAGTTTTGAAGTACTCCAGTATGCTCATCTCACTAATAGGGGTTCTATCTACTGACCTACTAGTGGGTGCATAAGTCCCTTCGACTGCATCCACGTACATACTGTAGGTAAACTCATCTCCCATGTAGAACTTATCCCAGTCTGATTGATCTACGAATAATCTTTTAGGATTCAGCTGTTCTATAGATAAGTTATCAAAAGAAATGACAGTATCAGATGAAAGATGTATCAATTTAGAGAGAGATACTTTCCAATCCCTGATATTAGTCTCTATCTCCTGATTATGATTCAATCGATAGTCCATACCTCGTCCGAAAGTCTTGTACCCTAAGAGCAGGAACTTTCTAAATCCCTTCTCATGAAGAGTTATAAGATCCTGTACCTTATTCACTCCTACTATTAAATGCATTACGTAGTCACTCATAAGTTCTGATATATAGTACATCGAATCTGGATCAACCACAGATACTCCTACACCATGATATACTGCAGGACTTATGATAGAAGAAAAGATAAGACTTCCTACTTGAGTCTGATGAATTGTGATATTGGATATGAATCCTCTCTTATAGAATTCATACAATATAGTACTAAGGTATGGATGACTTAGTGGATCTCCTCCACCGATAGCCACCTCCACTCCTCTAGGAAGTCCATCTATTGCAGTGAGGATCTCTTCTACTGAAGCTGCACGTCCTTGAGAATTACTCCGTTCATGACAGTACTTACATCCATTAGTGCAGTAGTTCGTGATCTTGAGATCTATACTCTCAGGAAACTCAGGATAAGGGAGCTCTCCCTGAGGATACTCCCTTATCTTAGTCCCATCTTTCAGTATCGTTACTTGAAGATTTCCGTTCTGATACTTAGTGAGGATATCTTCAGGATTACATGTTATCATTTGAGATAATTAATTCTGAAGTGCTCTTAAATATAAATTCCTTGATGAGGTAGGGATCGTTCAGAATATCAGTGAACTCACCAATACTCTGATGATCGATACACCCATGATCATAACCATACTTATCCTCACTAGTGAGGATCCCTCCTGAGATGATCACCTTATCTACTCCAGTGACTTCTTTGAGGACTGACTTTATAGAGTCGATATGGATAGATCCTCGAGAATCTTCTTCATACAGAGCCTGCATGATCAGGTACTGAGCCTTCGTATAAGGATCAGTATACTCTTCAGGTCCCCATCCGAATTCTCCATCAGGAACTATCACTAGTACTCTATCGTCGATGTGACTAGCCAGATTTCCTACATCGATAATTCCATCAGAATCAATGCTGATAGAGTGCGAACTGCTCGAATTAGTCTCGAATACAGATCTTCTAATTTTGATTAAGTTTGTCATAGATTTAATTATAGTTTATATCATCAGCCAACTGCTTGACCAATTTCTTACTACCTCTTCGCTGAAGTTTGGATACCCATCTCTTGATAGGTTTCCTATAGGAGGACTTTCTCCTCCAAGATACTTTGCTATCTTGTATGGTCATATATAGACCTTTACGTTCTATAATTTTAGCTATTTTAGGATTACTTTTATCCATAATACTAACTTTACTTCAGAATTAAGGTTGGAAAGGGTTTAGTAGGGTGGTAGTATAGTAGAGCTGAGGAAAGAGTAGCTATATTCGTGGTGAATCGAGGTGGGCGTGCGCCACCCATTAGCGTAGCGGCAGCCATTTATGTGTGTAAGGCAGTGTAAGCTGCATGAAGAGATAAAATAGGTGATTTAGTTCAGACATTTCATTGAAAGATTGAGTTTAGTACAGAATAAAATCTGCATGAGATAGGGTAGTATAATCTGAAGTAAAGATAAAATAAAGATCTGGAGTCAGATAGGGTAAAGTAATCATACTTTATCAATCTTATCCAGATCTTTATGGTAGTTAGGTGGTATCTCTCTTCACTTGGTCCCTCGCTTAAAGTTCTTCCTAACGTAAGAACTTGCTTCGCTATCGCTCAGCTCGGTCCTCAAGCTGATTAGAAGTAGAGGTAGAAGTTTATTAATCCTCCTTATTCTAGAGGGTTTATAGACTTTCTTAAGAGACTTAATAAAGTGATTGAATTCTCGCCCCTCTAGAACGTAACACCCTAATCTGCAGCTTATTATAAAATTTTCTAGAGGCTTAAATAATTTATGAAATAAACTAAAGGAAGGGATTAATCCCTTCCTTTATTATCAGATTTAGTAGTAATATCTACGTGAATACTGAATGATTTCAATAGATCTAGTAATTTCTTATATGATCTAACTTTGTATTCAGATCTTTTCACGACTTTATAGATATCTTCCAACTTCACTCTATAGTTCATAGCAGATCCATCTTCTATAGCTCTTATGACTCCTGGTAGAATTTTCTTATCATCCAGTATCATAATCTCAGTTTTGTATGGTTCTCTAATATTCCTGAGAGGACTATCTAAGAGATTAACTTTCTTCTCGTTATTAACGAATAGTGATGAATCACCTGTAGTCAAGTAGGCTCCTAGGAATTTCATTATTTCATCATCCCAATCAGATGAGTAGTAGATATTGATCTTCTCTCCTTGGTGACGTCTAATGCGAGTCCTACATACAGCTTGAACTAGCTGGTACATGAGGTACATCTTTGGAGTGGTCTCACACTTGAATGTATCATTGAACTCCGCTACTGCACTATTGGGAATATGAAATTCACCCAAGAATACTATTGAGTCGAAGTCTATGAATTGATTTGTAGCCTTATCCTTACCAGATTGATAATGTATGATATCATAGTTCACTCCTTTGATAAGTCCTTTACTCCCTAGAAGTGACTCATACATATCAGTAAGTGACTTTGATTCATTTACCTTATTTATAATGATTGGGAGCTCGTCCTCATCATCTGATTGATACTCCTTTAGATTTTTCCAAGTCACTACCAAGGTCTTGTTGTTCGATCTTATTATTCTTTCCAGTTGATCTACATTCTTTTTGATTCCATCTAATACTGTAGAATCGTATGATCCTGCTAGTATCCTCCTCTTAAGTGTAGTATCAAATTTGGTGATCGATATTGGAGAGTTGTACTTTCTTTGACCTTCTGCTAAAGTCCTAATCTCAAATACCTTAGATCCAAAGAATGTTATGTCACCTGTCCCATCGAATAAAAGAACTGATGACTCTTTACCAGGACCTACAGCATTCATAAAACTGACGCTAATTCTCATCTTAGGATCTTTCTCTCCATTCAAATGACGAGTTTCTAGCTCACTCCAGATGCTACTCATCCTATCATAGATAGCACTGAGCTCTAGATCTATTCTTACTTGATCTATGGTTCTATCATCCATCTTGGATACTTCTCCTGGAGATATCTGATACATCTGAGGGAGAGTCTTCCCTGTCAACCTTGATGATTTCTCAACGAATTGACGATAATCATCAACTACTCTGTAGATAGTACCATTGGATACTGTCAACATAGTATTGAGATTCCTCCTTTCAGGTTCAGGTATAAGATTCTCAATTCTTTCACTCATACTATTATTGAGTAGAAGTAGTTGATTTCTGGATACCTCTATCATTCTAGCTCCAGTGGTTGGTAGCTCATCTATAAGGATGAATCTCCTAGGTTTCAGTACTTCCACTTTTGATCCTGGAGATGACGACCTCAGTCTACTTCTCATGGATCTGTCAGTGCAACTTCTCTTAGTTTCCTCGTAGGTTATGACATTGAAATTAGCTGCAGTAAGGATATCTGGATCCTCGTTCATTAACTTATGATGAGTGCAGATCACTATCTTCTTATCGGCTAGCTTCTCTGGGTGATTAGTCCAAAGATTAGTATCAGTACCTTTGGAGGATCTACTGGAGTTCAAATTGATAATATCTGAATCCTTTAGTATACTAGGATCATTGATATCCTTTACTAACTCCATACAGAATTCGTACATCAAGTCACACTCCTCAATAGTGAATGCTGAATATAGGATACCATTATCAAAGTTATCTCTTATAATCTGCTTGATAACTGTAGTTTTACCTGCACCACATCCAGAT
>OGDY01001994.1_pt1 | contig 20390 bp, 10 predicted proteins | sample 1570341 | NCBI WGS metagenome assembly OGDY01 (sample SAMEA2581972, study PRJEB24529) | metagenome | biome: Human gut stool | place: China | collected 2011 | reverse complement strand
GAAACACTTCAATGGCGCAGGCCAGGTCGATCATGGCGTCACGCCGATCAGGCGTCACGTCGCCGGCAAGAATATCGAAGGCGTCCAACGCGAGCAGCGCACGCAGTCGTTTGCCTCCTTGGCTGGAGGAGGCGGCTTGGTCCACAACCTGTTCCATCACCGGTTTCAGGGCGTCGGCAACCTCGTCGGTGGCGGGGGCGGCAGTCAGTTCCCGCACCAACTGAATGATGCGTGGCTCGATGATTTCGCGGTTGTTAGCAGTTGTGCACATGCCTAATAACTTATCCACAGGGTTTGAAGAACACAAGAACGTTGGGAATCAAGGGTTTTGAAGCTAGAACCACAATGGTCGTTTTTTCCTGCGTCATACGGCGTTTTCAGCCATAGTGGGCACACACCCCCTCGGCGCATGAGCTATCCGGCTCGGCGCGCACCACAACACCAATAGATTGCACACCATTAGTCAAGGAGGACATGATGAACAACAACACGCCGCACAAGCCGCGTAAGAGCCGACACGCCAAACGGCACGCCGCCGAACAGACGGAGCCTTTTGTCTTTGACGAGTTGGAGACGAGATCACAGGAATTTCGCAATGATCGACGACTTCGAGGCGCGCAACAGGCTAATGCCGACTGGGTGGCCGAACCATTGGACGAATGGCTGTCTTGTCTTGATGCCGGGAACACCGACCTAGGCCGAGAGACGATGGCCGCGTTTGCGGTGGGCATGCGTGAGACCTTATCGATTCGTGATGCGCTGATTCTCTCGTTGGTTATTGATGAAAGCCGTTGCCCCAAGTCATGGCTTATGGAATTCGCGGCGCGACCGCATCTGGCGCGTACGAGAACACGAATGGGCGAGCTGCTGACTTGCGCATTCGAGGATGAAGGCATGATGCCGGATAAGGAGCGTTGCCATGCCGGCATCGGTATGTTGCTCGATATCGCCGAAGCCTCACCGGTGCCGTACTGCATACAACCATTGGCCGTAATCGCCTACACCTTATGGTGGCTGGGCGATCCGCGAGCAATGGTGTTCGCCTTGCGATGCCTGCTGCTCGATGAGGATTGTTCGCTGGCGGCGATGATATTCTCAGCCGCCGATCGAGGCGTGGCACCGGCATGGTGCTCGGGCTGAATGAACAGAAACGGCGGATTTCCGAGGTTTTATGCGCGATGCGCGGAAGGAAAGCGTGTGGTGATCGGCAACACGTCGGGCAACGATGTGGGAATAATCGTCCGTGGAGGGTGGTTTACTCACATAGTTGACGATTTGCCCTTGCCAGAAGTGGGCCCGTGTGGTATATGCACTTCACGGCGAGAGATCAGAAGGAGCAGTTTTGGCCACGAAGGAAACGACGGCAACCAAGCAGACAGCCGAGTCCAGCGAGGAGACCGAGACCAAGAAGAAGGCCAGCTCTACGACCACTGCGCGCAAGACTTCTGCCAAGAAGTCCAAGTCCGCAGAGCCCTCGAAAAAGACCACGCGCAAGTCCGCCGCGAAGAAAACCGCGAAGAAGGCCAAGGACGATGAGCTCGTCAAAGACGAGGACACTCAGGTCGATGACGAGCTTGATGACGATGCCGAGGTCAACGACGACGATTTGGATGTTGACCTCGGCGAGGATCTTGACGACGTTGACGAAGGCGATGCCGACGACGAAGACCTCGATGAGGACGATGCCGACGACGACGATGTGGAAGACGACGAGGACGAGGAAGAAGCCAAGTCCAAGGCACCCGAGCAGCCCAAGGAAAAGGGTGCCTACGTGGTCTCCGACACGGATGATGAGGAAGAGAACATCATCCCTTCGGGCAATCCGAAGCGTCGTGTGATCGCGGCCGGCGCAACCGCCGACCCGGTCAAGGACTACCTGAAGCAGATCGGCCGTGTGAGCCTGCTGAACGCCGAACAGGAAGTTGACCTGTCCGAGCGCATCGAGGCCGGCCTGTACGCCCAGCACCTGCTCGACACCGAAAGTGAAGGCATGGAGTTCAAGCGCAAGCGTGAACTCAAGTGGGCCGCCGCCGACGGCAAGAAGGCTAAGGACCATCTGCTGGAAGCCAACCTTCGACTCGTGGTCTCTCTTGCCAAGCGCTATACGGGCCGTGGCATGCTGTTCCTCGATTTGATTCAGGAAGGCAATCTTGGTCTGATTCGTGCCGTAGAGAAGTTCGACTGGAAGAAGGGCTTCAAGTTCTCCACGTACGCCACATGGTGGATTCGCCAGGCCATCACCCGTGCCATGGCTGATCAGGCCCGCACCATTCGTGTGCCTGTGCATATGGTGGAAGTCATCAACAAGCTGTCCCGCGTGCAGCGCCAGATGCTTCAGGACCTCGGCCGCGAACCTACACCGGACGAACTGGCCCGTGAGCTCGACATGCCGGTCGAGAAGGTGCAGGAAGTGCAGAAGTACGGGCGTGAGCCGATTTCCCTGCACACGCCGCTGGGCGAGGATGGCGATTCCGAGTTCGGTGATCTGATCGAAGACACCGACGCCATTGCACCGTCCGATGCCGTCGCCTTCTCGCTGTTGCAGGAGCAGTTCAAGCAGGTGCTTGAAACGCTGTCTCCGCGTGAAGCTGGCGTCATCAAGATGCGCTACGGTTTGGAGGACGGCCAGCCGAAGACGCTGGATGATATCGGACGTGTGTATGGCGTGACGCGCGAACGTATCCGCCAAATCGAATCGAAGACCATGTCCAAGCTGCGCCATCCGTCCCGTTCGCAGACGCTGCGCGACTTCCTGGACCAGTGATAGTAATCAGACGCGAGTAAATGAAGTCGAGAAACCGGCATGAACGCAGGGTTTCTCGACTTCATGTCTTGTAAGGCGACAATTGAAAGGGAACATGGCTAAGGATAATTACGGTGCTGAGAGTCTTACCGTGCTCGAAGGCTTGGATGCGGTGCGCAAACGTCCGGGCATGTACATCGGCACGACCGACAGCCAGGGCCTGATGCACTGCCTGTGGGAGATCATCGACAATGCCGTCGATGAGGCTCTTGCGGGAGCCTGCAACCACATCATCGTGACCTTGCATGACGATGGTTCCGTTGAAGTGGCGGACAATGGCCGAGGCATTCCGGTGGACGTGGAGCCGAAAACCAAGCTCACCGGCGTGGAAGTGGTGCTGACCAAGCTGCATGCCGGCGCCAAATTCGGCAATTCCTCGTATGGCGCTTCCGGCGGTCTGCATGGTGTCGGCTCATCCGTTGTGAACGCATTGAGCTCCCGTCTCGACGTGGAAGTGGATCGTGACGGCAAAACCCACCACATGGCTTTCCATCAGGGCCACCCCGGAGTGTATTCCGACGTTGATCCGGAACACCCGTCTCCCGATTCGCCATTCAAGAAGACGCGCAAGAATCGTCCCACCGAACTTGAGATCATCGGCAAAGTCAGTCCGAAGACCACGGGTACCCGCATCCGCTATTGGGCGGATCCGGAGATTTTCAACGACACCGCTGAATTCAGCTATGACCAGCTCATCGACCGTGTACGGCAGACCAGTTTCCTGGTGCCAGGGCTGAAAATCACCGTCATCGACGAGAACATTCCCGAAACCGGCGACGAGTCCATTGACGAAATGCTGGAAGTCGATGACAATGTCATCGAACAGGTGACGGAAGAGAACACGTCCGCTGAAACGGATGATATCGGAACCTCTGCCGACATACTGCAGGAGGATTCAGCCGAAGCTGATGAATCAGCCGAATCGCAAGAAAACGATGCTGCCACGCAATCGCAGGAAACCGTTTCCCAACCCGTGCAGCCGAAATATCCGCATGCGCGCGTCGAAGAATTCTGCCATACCGGAGGCGTGAAGGATTTCGTCGACTTCCTGTCCAAAGGCGAAGCGGTCTCCGATATTTGGCGCATCGCCGGCGAGGACACGTATGTTGAAGAAACGCAGGCGGTCGGAGACGATGGTGAACTGCATGCGCAGAAGGTGACGCGTGATTGCGCAGTCGATATCGCCATGCGATGGACCAACGGCTACGACACCACCATGCGCAGCTTCGTCAACGTGGTGGAGACGCCCGGCGGCGGCATGCACGTGGACGGCTTCCTCCAAGGCATCACCAAGCAGGTGCGCAAGGCCATCGAGGACAACGCGCGCAAACTCAAGGTGAATCTCAAGGATTCCCATATGAAGGTGGAACGTGACGACATTCTCGCCGGTCTGGTGGCCGTCGTCACCGTCCGCATCGCCGAACCGCAGTTCCAAGGCCAGACCAAGGACGTGCTCGGCACCGCGCAAGTCAAGCCGATCGTCTCCAGAATGACCGATAAGCAGTTCGGTGAGATGATTACCGGCTCCAAACGCGGTTACAAGGAACAGTCCGGCCGCGTGCTGGAGAAAATCGTCGGCGAAATGCATGCCCGCGTGCAGGCGCGCAAGACCAAGGAAGTCACACGCCGTAAGAACGCGCTTGAATCCGCGTCCATGCCGCCGAAACTGTCCGACTGCCAGCCCGGCAATGACGATGTAGCCGAACTGTTCATCGTCGAGGGTGATTCCGCATTGGGCACAGCCAAGGCCGCCCGTAATTCCGGTTTCCAAGCGTTGCTGCCGATTCGAGGCAAAATCCTCAACGTGCAGAAGGCATCGCTCGCGCAGATGCTGTCCAACAAGGAATGCGCAGCCATCATCCAGGTGGTCGGCGCAGGCTCCGGCGCAAGCTTCGACATCGAACAGGCCCGATACAACAAGATCATCATGATGACCGATGCCGATGTCGACGGCGCGCACATCCGCATCCTGCTGCTGACGCTGTTCTACCGGTACATGCGGCCGCTTATCGAATACGGTCATGTGTATGCCGCCGTGCCGCCGCTGCATCGTATCGCGTTGACGGGTACGCATAAGGGCGAGTACATCTACACGTATTCCGATGATGAGTTGGCAGGCAAACTCGCCGAGCTTGATAAAAAGCACATCGGCTACAACGAGGACATCCAGCGTTACAAGGGTTTGGGTGAGATGGACGCCGACCAGCTGGCCGATACCACCATGGATCCGCGCACCCGTATGCTGCGCCGTATCCGCATGGAGGACGCCGAACAGGCCAGCCACATCTTCAGCCTGCTCATGGGTGATGACGTGCCGCCGCGCAAGGCGTTCATCGTGGAGAACGCCGACGATTTCGACCGTTCCAAGATCGACACCTGATCTTGATTGCATGGGAGGTAGGTTCCGTTCCGTCGAAACCCGCCTTCCGCATTTTTTGCCGGAACCAACGCCTGCTCGCTTCTTGGAACAGGACCGAAAACAAGACCGAATCATGCTTCGACCGGAATCAGACGTTGAATCGGTACCGCAAATCGCTAGTTACCGTTTGGTAGGTAACTGCGGGTAAACTGTATGACGAATTCGGACCATCGCGTCCATGGAACCATCAAAGGAGCTGATTCATGGCTAATCTGCTGCTTGCCGTGATTTATGTGGCTTTCATCAGTCTGGGCTTGCCGGATGCCGTGCTCGGGGCCGCCTGGCCGACGATGGGCACCGATTTGAATGCGCCTGTTTCCTGGGAGGGTGGCATTTCCATGACCATTTCGGCGGGCACCATTGTGTCCGCGTTGCTGTCCGATCGAATGACTTTGCGATTCGGCGCGGGCAAGGTCACTGTGGTATCCGTGGCATTGACGGCGTTCGCTTTGTTCGGTTTCTCGATCGCGCCGAATTACTGGATGCTGCTGTTGTTCGCGATTCCTTATGGATTGGGAGCAGGCGGCGTCGACGCCGCGTTGAACAACTATGTCGCGATCCACTATGAAAGCCGTCACATGAGCTGGCTGCACGCCATGTGGGGATTGGGCACGCTGCTTGGCCCGTACATCATGGCGTATGCATTGGGCGCGGGTCAAGGCTGGTCGTGGGGATACCGGTACATCTCCATCCTGCAGATAGCGCTTACCGCGGTACTGGTTTTCAGCCTGCCACTGTGGAAGACACGCACCGCACAAGACACCGAAGAGACAACTGAGGGTGACGGACCGCGTAAGCCGCTCGGTATCCGTGGCGTGCTCGCGATTCGTGGCGCACGCGAGATCCTCGTCATGTTCTTCTGCTATTGCGCGCTCGAATCGACCGCCATGTTGTGGGCCAGCAGCTATATGGCGCTTGGCAAGGGCATCGACAAGACCACGGCGGCCATGTGGGGAAGCCTGTTTTGCATCGGCATCACCGTCGGACGTCTCGCCAGCGGTTTCCTGACCATGAAACTGAACGATCCGGCCATGATTCGTCTTGGCCAGGCGTTGGTGCTGACCGGCATCGTCATCATGCTCCTGCCGTTGCCGCACAATATCGGCACCATCGCGGGACTGATGGTCATCGGCCTGGGATGCGCGCCGATCTATCCATGCGTCATCCACTCCACGCCGACCTATTTCGGCAAGGACAAGTCCCAGGCCATCGTCGGCATGCAGATGGCATTCGCCTATGTGGGGTCGATGTGCATGCCGCCGCTGTTCGGGCTGATCGCGCAGCATGTTTCGGTCAACCTGTTCCCGTCCTATCTGGTGGTGTTCCTGGCGCTGATGGTCGCCATGCATGAGACTTTGCGCCGCAAGTGCGGCGACCGTGCGGCCGCCTGACGACGCCATATGTGAGACGCTCGAATGTGTCAGCCGGGCGGTGTGCTCGAATGGGTTGACGACGAATGACGGGGTTTCTGCCGGTTGTGGATGATGTCTGAAGGCGATGCCATAATCGAACGTATGTACGAATGCATGGACTTGTTCTCGGAGGCTACCAATGCCTGGTTCAAGCATGCGTTCAATGCTCCGACGGAGGCGCAACGTTTGGCATGGCCGGCCATCCGCTCCGGCGAGAACGTGTTGGTGGTGGCGCCCACCGGCTCCGGCAAGACATTGTGCGCCTTCCTTTCCGCAATCGACCGTCTGATGACGAAGGAGGGCGATGACTTATTGCGGACGTCCGGCGGTGGGGACGGCACGGCTGAATCCGATTGCAATGCCAAGAAACGTAAACCCGTCCGCGGCGTCAAGGTCCTGTATATTTCGCCATTGAAGGCTCTGGGCGTGGATGTGGCCAAGAACCTCCAAGCGCCATTGGCTGGCATCGCCGGACAGTGCGAGGCGATGGGATTGCCATCGCCGAAAGTCAGCGTGGGCATACGAAGCGGCGACACCACGCCGCAGGAACGCCGCAGAATCGTCAGCCATCCGCCGGATATCCTCGTAACCACGCCAGAATCGCTGTTCCTGCTGCTCACCTCCAAGGCGCGACGGATACTTTCCGCCGTTGATACCGTTATCGTGGATGAAGTGCACGCCATCGCGGGCTCCAAACGTGGCGCGCACCTGGCGCTGAGCTTGGAACGATTGGAAAGCCTTGCCGGCCGGTCTGTCCAACGCATCGGGCTTTCCGCCACTGTGGAACCGCCGGCCGAAGCCGCACGTTTCCTTGGCGGCACGCGGCCGGTACGCGTCATCAGACCCGAATCGCACCCCGACATGGATCTGAAAGTGGTGGAACCGCTTTCGGCCATGCGCGATCCCGTCTCCGACGACGCAGGGCGGAGGGCAGGCGCCGTGAAACTTCCGAACCGCCATACCACGCATATTTCCGGGGTGAGTCCTGCCATGGAGGCATTGGCGGAACGTAAAGGACTGACTTCGGTCGGGGGAGACGAACATACCTCACGGGTTTCGACCGGAGGTTCGGTATGGCCGGCCATCGAACGCAGCGTGCTTGACGAAGTGCTGAAACACCACACCACCCTCGTGTTCGTCAACTCCCGTGGCCTTGCGGAAAAACTCACCGCACGGCTCAACGACCTGTATGCGCAATTGCGCACATCCCGGAGAACTGGGTCTGAAACCGCCGTCAAAGCGGACGCAGGGCGGGATGCGCTGTCCGACCGTAGGCTTGGCCGAACGGACTTGAGTGTGTCGGACAACGCATCCCAGCCGGAGTCCACAGCCAGTGATTCCACCCAGCCGTATCCGGATCTGGGCTCCCCGGAAGGCCGTGAAGGCTTCGCCAAACACTACGATTCCGTGGTCGGATCCACCACCATGCTGGTCTCCTCGCATGCGGACGCCGACGCGATCGCCATGGCGCATCATGGTTCCGTTTCCAAAGACCGGCGCAAACAGATCGAAGAGCAGCTCAAACGCGGCCAATTGCGTTGCGTGGTCGCCACATCGAGCCTTGAACTCGGCATCGACATGGGTTCAGTGGATCTGGTCATCCAGATCGCACCGCCATTGTCCGTGTCCTCGGGATTGCAGCGGGTGGGGCGCGCCGACCACAAGGTCGGGGGAGTCTCGCATGCACTGTTCTACCCGATTACACGAGAGCAAATCATCGGCACGGCCGCAAGCATCGAATGCATGCGCTCCGGAGACATCGAAACACTGACCATTCCATGCACCCCCTTGGACGTGCTTGCCCAGCAAACCGTCGCCGCCGCGGCGATGGATGATCTGAAACCAGACGACTGGTACGTGACCGTGCGCAAGGCCGCGCCATTCGAAGATCTCGACAGAACCATGTTCGATGCTGTGATGGGCATGATGACCGGCGCCTACAACGGCGAGGATTTCTCCGCCTTCCGGCCACCACTGCAATACAACGAAGAGGCGGGTCTCATCTCCGCGCGCCCTGGCGCTCAACGACTGGCCGTGACCAGCGGAGGCACCATACCCGACCGAGGAACCTACACCGTGGTGCTTCCCGAAGAAGGCTCCGGACCGGGCCCACGCAAAGTGGGGGAGCTGGATGAGGAAATGGTGTACGAATCCCGGGTTGGAGACGTCATCACCCTCGGCACATCGACCTGGCAGATCCAGGAAATCACCCGGGACCGTGTGGTGGTGGTTCCTGCTCCAGGGCGTACCGCCCGACTGCCGTTCTGGCATGGCGAAGGCGACGGGCGGGACGCGGCATTCGGACGGTCCCAAGGCCGATTCATACGCGATATGGCGCAAGGACTACGCGCGGAAGTCTCGGATGGCATCGCAGGAGACAAGACCAGCCGATTCGACACGACAACAATCGCACGTCTACGTCGTGACGGATTGGATGACAACGCCATCGGCAATCTTGCCGACCTGCTTGCCGAACAGCGCGCCGCCACGGGAACGATTCCCAACGACCGTGAGCTGGTCGTCGAACGCTGCCAGGATGAAGAAGGCGATTGGCGTGTGATCGTCCACTCGCCATACGGCAGACGCGTGCACGAACCATGGGCCATGGCCATCACCACATGTATCAAACAACGATACGGGTTCGATGGGCAGGTATACGCGGCCGACGACGGCATCATCATCCGCCTCCCGGACGGCGACGGCAACCTGCCGATCCGCGAGCTGCTGCTGTTCGACATGGACGAGCTGCAACGCATCATCGAAATGCAAGTCGGCGAAAGTGTGCTGTATGCCGCACGATTCCGAGAATGCGCGGCGCGATCGCTGTTCCTGCCACGCGCCAACCCCGGCAAACGCGTCCCCTTATGGCAGCAGCGGCTGCGCGCGGCGCAACTGCTCAACGCCGCCCGAACTCGGAAGAACTTCCCGTTGCTGTTGGAAACCGCACGCGAATGCCTACAGGACGTGTACGATCTGCCCGCGCTGAAACATGTGATGTCCGGATTACGCTCCGGCGTCATCTCTTTGAGCGAGACCGTCACGGAAACGCCGTCGCCGTTCGCGGAAAACATGCTGTTCGGATACGTGGGCGCGGTCATGTACCAATACGACGTGCCGCAAGCCGAACGCAGCACGCAACTGCTGTCCATGGACCCGGAAGTGCTGGAACGTCTTCTGGGCGCCACGGACATGGCTTCGCTGTTGGATGCCGACGTCATCGCGCAGGTTGGGAAGGAGCTTGCCGGACGGACGTTCTGGAACGATTTGGACGAGACCGACATTGCCGGCCGTGTGGCGCGATATGCCAAAACGCATGGCCCATTCACCGCGGATCAGATGATCGCCGAACTGGGATTGGACGCTGTCCAAGGCGTACGCATGTTGGATGAATTACATGCCAAAGGCGAACTGCTGAAAGGCCATTTCGTCGATGATGCGGCCGGAGTGGACGCCAATGGTTCCGATGATTCAGCATCGGAACGGTCACCTCGGCAAACGCTCCAGCAATGGCTCCACAAAGACGTGTTTCGGCGTATCCGCGCGCTTTCGCTTGCCAAGGCACGCAAAGCCATCAAGCCGGTGGAACCGGCCGTCTATCAGGCGTTCCTGTTGGACAGACAAGGTGTCGGACCTGTGGGTGGCGCCCGATATGAAGGCGTCGACGGGCTGATGCGTGTGATCGAACAGCTTGAAGGCATATACCTCAACGCCTCCGTTTGGGAATCCTCGGTCTTCCCCGCACGCGTTCGCGACTACCAACCGAGTATGTTGGACGAATTGCTCGCATCCGGAGACGTGGTATGGGTCGGCTCCAAAATCAATGGTTCCAACGCCAAGGAAGCCGGCGGAATCGCATTCCATCCAGCTGATTCACGGCTGCTGGTGAAACCCGGCGAACAATCGCAGAACAATGCCTATAGTGCCGGAACCATGACCGTGCCGGAGACGATACTTGCCGCATTATCGAATGGGGGAGCCTTCCATGCGCGGCAGCTTTCCACAGCCGCCAAAGCCATCTGGCAGGAACATGCGGAAGTCAACGTGAATCCTGAAACAGGGGAAATCATCCTTCCCGCATGGGGCGAAAGCCAGTTCGAGGAAGCCTTGTGGTCCTTGGTATGGCAAGGCAAAGTGACGAACAGTTCATTCGCTCCCGTTCGGGCCTTGGCTCAAGGCACGGTTTCAGTGCGCGCGCCACGCACTGCCGCACGCAGACGCGTACGGATCCACGCCTCGACACCGGCGACGCTCGGTGGATTATGGTCCGCGGTCGACTCGTCCCGGACCAGTCCAATGGCGATACCGGATCAAACGGACGATACCGCCGGCAAACCAACAGCCGGCATCGAGGAATACGACATCGCATTGATCGAATCGCTGCTCGACCGATATGGCGTGATCGCCGCTCCGCTAATCGACAAGGAGCAGGTCGCAGGCGGATTCTCCGGACTATACCCGGTACTCAAACGTATGGAGGAACACGGCAATCTGGTCAGAGGCATGTTCGTCAAAGGATTCGGAGCGGCCCAATTCGCCGGACGTGACACAGTGGACGCCTTGCGCGGCGACGACGAGGCGCGCAGCCAATCCTGCGTGGCGCTCGACGTGACCGACCCGGCCAACCTGACAGGCTCCGCGATCACATGGCCCGAACAACACCATATGAAACCGGCGCGCAGAGCGGAATCGGTCATCGTGCTCGACCATGGCATGCCGGTGCTGTTTGCCGTGCCGAAAAGCCACAGAATCGTCAGCTTCACCGATGACGAGCGAATATTGCAGCCGGCATGTACGGAACTTGCCTATGCATTGCAGCATCAGTCCAAGGGCAGCGTCAGCTTCGCCGAAATGAACGGTGAATCATTGAAGGAACGCAACGAATACAGACGTTTGCTGCATGCTGCCGGGTTCGTGGACAGCCCACAAGGCATGAAGCTATATGGCTGAACCAAGCCGGAGGCACTTTCACCCAGCCTGCTCATTCAACCTGGCGGCCCAAGTGCGCAAAACGGGAAGGCCCTGAACCGGAAGAAGAATCAGTCCAGAGCCCCGCCAATCGATTTCGTCGAATCAGCCGACCACCGCAATCGGCGCCGACAGATCCGTACCGGAACCATCGCGTCGCATATCAGGCTTCGGCAATTCCACAGGAGCGCCGCTTTGCGTGGAAGCATGCAACGGATACGCGCCCACGAACGCGAGAATCAACGTATCCTGCCCCTTGAGGAATCGCTGCGAACGCACGCCACCCGTACCACGGCCCTTCGTCGGATACATCTCCAACGGCGTGACCTTCGCGGCACCGTTTTCAGTGCCAGGCAACGCTTCGGAATCGCCGGCAACCGTCAACACCACGGCTCCGGAAGCAGAGAACAGTCCATTCTCGCCTTCTTCGTAATTCCATGTCACCTTGCCGTCAGGCACCACCGCGAACGCGGCCACCGAACACCCCTCAGCCAGACGAATGCCCGCCATGCCGCCAGCGGTACGGCCCTGCGGACGCACATTCTTCGCTTCGAACGTCAACAACGAGGAATCGGTGGACACAAACACCAGACGATCCTCATTACGGGCTTCGGCAGCGGCAAGCACTTCGTCATCATCCTTCAAATCGATGACGCTCCACGAATCCATTGTGGTCGGAGATTCACGGTTCCAACGCTTGACCACGCCGTTGCGGGTGCCCAACGCCAAAGGAACAAGCTGACCGTCGTCATCCGTGGACGGCATATCAATCGCAGCAATCACCCGTTCGCCGCGGATCGGATCGGTGTTCTCCGTCATGCCCAGCAGTTCCTCGGCCTTCACACCACCCGTGACACTGAGCGGCCCATCCGCGGAAACCTTCGGCAATTCGACCACATGGGCCAGCACCAGACGACCCGCTGAAGTAACCAAGCCGTATGAGGAACGTGTGGACGTGCGGAACATCGAAACGATCTGATCATCCTTGGCGCGTCCGTCGGAAGCCGAACGATTCTCCCAACGTTCCACCGCATCCTCGGAAGTGCGTGCGATCAGGCCCGTGGCGGACAGCATCACCGCGCACGGCTCGTCATCAATCTGCAGAGCCGATGCGGTGGCATTCTCATCGCCGGCCTTCTTTGCGGCCTTTGCGGCTGCGGCGACATCGGCTGCTACGGAGGATACGGTCGCGGCGGCGCGCGCGGCAGCCATCGCGTTTGCAGAGACGCCATCATCGCCATGCGCCACAACAGGCGTCAAATTGCCTTCCTCATCCTCATCCAGCAGCACCGTGCGCCGGGGAGTGCCGTATTTGGCCACGGCGTCATCCATTTCGTCAATGACCACGCCGTCAAGCGCCTCATCGGAAGCAAGAATGCGTTCAAGCTCTTCGATACGCCGCTTCAGGTCGTCGCGTTCCGCCTCAAGCTCGATACGACTCATCTTGGTCAGACGGCGCAGCCGCAAGTCAAGAATGTACTGTGCCTGAATCTCGTCCAGATCGAATACGGCGATAAGCTTTGTTTTCGCGGCCTCGGCATCATCAGAAGAGCGAATCACCTGAATGACTTCATCGATGTCCACCATGGCGAGCAGCAAGCCCTCCACCAAGTGCAGCCGCTCAAGCGCCTTCTTCCTGCGGAATTCACTGCGTCGGCGGATCACCACACGACGATGGTCCACCCACACCTGAAGCATTTCCTTCAATCCCATGGTGTGCGGACGGCCATTGACCAACGCCACATTGTTGATGGTGAAATTGTCCTGCAACGGCGTGTGCTTGAACAGCTGCGCCAACACCGCGTTCGGATCGAACCCGGTTTTGATTTCGATGACGAGGCGCGTGCCGTTATGCCGGTCAGTCAGATCGATGGCACCGGAAATGCCGTCCAGCTTACGGTTCTTCACACCTTCGGAAATACGTTCCAACACACGTTCCGGACCCACCATGAACGGCAGTTCCGTCACGACGATGGCCTTTTTGCGAGCCGTCACGTTTTCGATATGCGTCACGGAACGCGTGGTCAACGCGCCACGACCCGTCTCGTACGCCTCGCGGATGCCCTTGCGGCCCACAATCACGCCGCCGCCCGGCCAATCCGGACCCGGCACGTAGCGCATCAACTCCTCTAACGTCGCGTCGGGATGGCGCATAAGATGCTTGGCCGCAGCCACCACCTCGCCAAGATTGTGCGTGGCCATATTCGTGGCCATGCCGACGGCAATGCCGGAACCACCATTGACCAGCAGGTTCGGAATCGCGGCAGGCAGCACAGTCGGCTCCTGAAGCTTGTTATCGTAATTCGGCGTGAAATCGACGGTATTTTCGGCGATATCGGCATTCATGCCCAACGCGGCCGGCGCCATACGAGCCTCGGTATAACGAGAAGCAGCAGGACCGTCATCGAGAGAACCGAAATTGCCGTGACCGTCCACCAATGGCAGCCGCATCGCGAACGGCTGCGCCAAACGTACCATCGCCTCGTAAATCGCGGAATCGCCATGCGGATGGAGCTTGCCCATCACTTCGCCAACCACACGCGCCGACTTCATATACGGCCGGTCCGGATTGAGGCTCATCTGACCCATCTGATAGATGATGCGTCGTTGCACCGGCTTGAGACCGTCCCTGGCATCAGGCAGCGCTCGGGCGTAAATCACCGAATACGCGTATTCGAGGAACGACTTGCTCATTTCCTCGTTCAACGGCGTTTCGACGATGTTCTCCTTGACCGTACGCGGGTCAAAGGCTGGTTTTGCCGGTTTGCGGTGCGACACCATGCGGTGGTTCTCCTCACGGAAAGGTTATGGTAATCAACCTAGCAATATTACCAGCTGGTACTGCCGCGGTGCTTGAATGGGGACCATGAGTGTTGAAGTGCCCGAAATCGACCAGCTGCTAGCCATGACCAGTCCGGCACGATATGGCGACGAACTGCCGGATGAGGGCAGCCGCGGCGGTGCTCTCCACCTATCCTCGGTACTTCCCGCCATTTCCAGCGCCATCGGGTATCCGATTCCAACGGCCATCCATGCCGATCCGAAACGACTCCAAGAGGCACTTGGCCTGCCGGACGCGCGTTCGGCAGTCGTGGTCCTGGTGGACGGTCTCGGATATTGGAACATCAATATGAGATTGGGACATTCACCCTATCTACGGTCGCTGATGGCGGATGGCGTTAACCAGCGGCCAATCGCCACATGCATGCCCAGCACCACCGTGGCCGCCATGTCCACGTTCGGCACCGGCACATGCCCCGGATTAACCGGCATGACAGGGTATACGCAGCTCAATCCCGACAATGGCGAAATCTGCCAGCTCATCTCTTTCAAAAACGCGCCCGCACCGCTGAAACTGCAACAGCAGCCGACCATATTCGAACGATTGGCGGAACAGGACGTTCGCGTCACCAGTTCGGGACTGCCGAAATTCGCGTTCTCCGCGTTGACTCAGGCGGCGTTACGTGGCAGCGACTACATCTCCAATGACGATCCACGCCGACGTATCATGACCGCGGCGAAAGCGGCGAACACGCCCGGACTGACATACGTGTACCTGCGCGACGCGGACAAGATCGGACACAATTACGGCTGGGACTCCGACAAGTGGATCGGCACATATGAGCGTATCGACGCCCAGTTGTCTTTGCTGCGTCGAAGTGTGCCGAAGAACACGCTGATCGTCATCGTGGCGGATCATGGCATGATAACCGCCGACCCGGAAGCCTGCATCGACATAGCGTCCGAACCCCAGCTGATGCGGGGCGTCGCGAATGTCGGCGGTGAACCACGCTGTGTCATGCTTTATGGCGAGGATGGCGAGAATCCGGAGGACATCGCCGCTCGTTGGCGACGCCCCGGTGCGCACCCGCCGGCAGGCAATCGAGGAAGGCGTCTACGGACCAGTCGATGAACGCGTCAAGTCGATGATCGGCGATGTGGTCGTCTCCGCTGCGGGCTCTACCACCATTGTCGATTCCCGCACACAGGCGGAGAAGGCGATGCATCTACCCAGCGTGCACGGGTCGCTGACCTACATGGAATCTGATATTCCATGCCTGATTGACGTGGCTTGATCGAATGATCTGAACGTCTGAACGGATGTTGCCGTGGGATGTTAGGGAACGTTAATCAGTCACCGAACAGAATTTCATCCCAACTCGGCACTGCGGAGCGTCCTGCACGGCGCTTCGATTTGGTGGTGCTCTGACTATGAGGATCGGATGATGCCATCTTGGACTTATCGGGCTGCTGCTCGCCGGCGGATTGCGTGTTTTGCGAGTTTTGGGCAGGTTCCGTCGTTGAAGGGGCGGGGTACTGCGTCGTCGCGATTTCCGGACGGTTCGGCAGCGGAACGGTCGCCGATGACTGAGTCTCAACGGTGGTCTTGATATTCGTGGCTTGTGGTGCAACCGGTTCCGGAGCATTCCAAGCGGACACCGTCTGTTCGATACGTGCGGAACGTGCGGAATCGCCCGGCAAATTCAATGATGCGAGAAAACTCTGGTCGACCTGCTTCTCGGCGTGTCCTTCCGTCGGCGTGTCTTGTTCGCCGATGAGCTTGCGTGCCATTGTGTTCAGACAGTTGACCGCGTTGTCATGCATGTTCCAAGACCATTCCGCACGGGCGGCATGACCTGCGGAATCGAACTCCGCGGTAATCTTCCACGGTTCCAAACCGCGTCTGGTGGCCTTCCACCGCACATCCTCCAACCGTACGTGGGCTGCGGCGAAAGTGCGTTCGATCAGTTCGGAAAGCGTGCGCACACGGCTTTCCTTCGGCGCGGGAACCGCCAGGAACTGTTCGATCGCATATTGCTTTTCGGTTTCCACCGCCGCCGAGAAACGCCGAACAAGCACTTCGCTCAACGAATATCGCTCCGCCACGCGGGTCGGATTGGCTCCGGCTCGAATCAAGGATTGGATTTGGGAGATCGGCAGCGTGGAAGGCGCTTGCTGCTGACGCTCCTCTTGGGTTTCGGTGCGAATCTGCTTTGCCTCCAAAATGGCTCTTTCAAGCGCTTCATCGACCTTGACGGCGAATTTGCCGGCACCTGAAACAAAGACGAGCTCACCGGTTTCACTCACATGATCGAACCGTGCATCTTCGAGCGCATTCTCAGGCACAACACACCACTTTCCCTTAGATTTTTCTATTAATTCTATTGTGCCCCACGTGTCGGATTTTACGAGTATTTCAATTCGTGTATCCTAGCGGGGGAAAAGTCATGTATTCTATGGCGCATAAGCACCATAGATGACGAAAGGAATCTCGATGGCACAGGATTATGATTCCCCGCGCAACAAAGACGAGGACGAGGAGTCGCTCCAGGCTTTGAGCAAGGGTTCTCAGAACAATTCCAACGATATGGACGATGACGAGAACGCCATTGCCGAAGACTACGAGCTGCCGGGCGCCGATTTGAGCAATGAGGACGCTTCGGTGACCGTCATTCCGATGCAGGGCGACGAGTTCATCTGCTCCGAATGCTTCCTGGTGAAGCATCGCAGCCAGCTTGCCTACACTACCGACGACGGACAGCCGGTATGCAAGGAGTGTGCGGCCTGATGGCGTTCGACGAGGCATACAACGAGCCGGAAAACGTCGAGGTTCTGGTAAAGTCGCTGGATCCCGGGCAGCCGGCTCAGCTGCATTACGCCCATGCCGGAGACGCCGGTGCCGATCTGCGCACCACCGAAGAAGTGACGTTGAAGCCGTTCCAGCGGGCGCTGGTGCCCACGGGAGTGGCAATCGCATTGCCTGCCGGCTATGTGGCGCTGGTGCATCCGCGTTCGGGACTCGCCGTCAAGCAGGGCGTCACGGTGCTTAACGCGCCGGGAACCATCGACGCTGGATACCGTGGCGAAATCAAGGTGCCGTTGATCAACCTCGATCCGGAACGCGCCGTGACGTTCCATCCGGGCGACCGCATCGCACAGCTGGTCATCCAACGCTACGTCGAGGCAAAATTCATCGAGGCGCAGACCCTGCCCGGATCCGACCGCGCGGAACGTGGCTTCGGATCAACCGGCGTTGCGTCCTGACGGGACTGCAATGCACAAAGACCGAGGATGTATCCGGCCGTGCAACACGCGGCCGGATACATCCGTCATATGGTGATGCGCGGGTACTATAGGGTACATTCCAAGCGAGGAGGAGCGAAATGAGCGACATGGATCATGAGGTTCGTTCGGCCAGAATGTTGGGCTGCGAGATCAGCACGAATCCGCTTGACCCGCTTGAACCAATCCTCAAGATGTGCGAATACCACCATCCCGACGAGGACATGAGCATTCTCGCGAGAGCCTACCGGCGCGCCGTCAACCAGCATTCGTCGCAACGGCGTAAATCCGGCGAGCCGTACATCATCCATCCGCTTGCAGTGGCGCAGATCCTCGCCGATCTTGGCATGGGGCCGCTGGTTGTGGCAGCGGGCCTTCTGCACGACACGGTGGAGGACACCGACTACACGCTCGACGAATGCCGCGCCGAATTCGGCGACACGGTGACCGGCCTGGTGGACGGCGTCACGAAGCTTTCCAAAATGGAATACGGCGATTCCGCCCAGGCCGAGACCATCCGCAAAATGGTGGTGGCGATGAGCCGCGACGTGCGCGTGCTGGTGGTCAAGCTCGCCGACCGTGTGAACAACGCCAGTACATGGCGTTACGTCAAGCAGTCGAACGCGCAGAAAAAGGCACGTGAAACGCTGGATGTGTATGCGCCGCTCGCCAACCGTCTTGGCATGAACGCCATCAAAACCGAGTTGGAAGAACTCAGCTTCAAGGTTCTGTATCCGAAGATCTACAACGAGATTGTGGTATTGGTGGCCCGTCGCGCCGGACAACGCGACGTGTACCTGAAGCAGATTCTCGCCGAAATCAATGAGGATCTCGACGAACAGCACATCAAAGCCTATGTGACGGGCCGTCCGAAGGACTACTTCTCCATTTACCAGAAGATGATCGTGCGCGGGCACGATTTCGCCAACATTTATGATTTGGTGGGCGTGCGTATCATCGTCGACACGATTCAGGACTGCTATGCGGCGTTGGGTGCCGTGCATGCGCGGTGGAACCCGGTTCCCGGCCGATTCAAGGACTACATCGCCATGCCGAAGCTCAACATGTACCAGTCGCTGCACACCACGGTGGTGGGCCCCGGTGGCAAGCCGGTCGAAATCCAGATTCGCACTTGGGACATGCACCGCCGCGCCGAATTCGGCATCGCCGCGCACTGGAAATACAAGGAAAACGGCCAGGCCGGCCGCGCCCTGAGCTCGCCGGACAAGTCCGATCGAAAGCGTGATGAAAACAATCAGGAGCTTTCCGAGGTCGATAACCTCAAATGGATTCAGCAGCTCGCCGACTGGACCAGCGAAACCCCTGATTCCAACGAATTCTTGGGCTCGCTCAAGGAAGACCTTGGCTCGTCCGAAGTCTACGTGTTCACGCCGAAAGGCAAAATCGTATCCCTGCCCGCTCACGCCACGCCGGTCGACTTCGCGTACGCCGTGCACACCGAAGTGGGCCACCGTACGATGGGCGCGCGCGTCAACGGTCGTTTGGTGCCGCTCGACACCACGCTCGATAATGGCGATACCGTCGAAATTCTGACGTCCAAATCCGATACAGCCGGCCCGTCACGCGATTGGCTGAGCTTCGTCAAGAGTCCGAAGGCCCGCAACAAGATTCGTCAGTGGTTCTCCAAGGAGCGTCGTACTGAAGCCATCGAGGAGGGCCGCGACGAGCTGACCCGCGCGATGCGCAAGCGCAATCTGCCGGTCAACACATTGCTTACGCCCGAAGCACTGGTGGGTGTGGCCGACGACCTTAACTTCCCGAACGCGGACGCCGTGTTCGCCGCCATTGGTGACGGACAGGTCTCCACGCAGAACGTCATCTCGCATCTGGTCAAGGATGCGGGTGCCGACGAGGTCGATGAGGAAGTCGAGCAGGAAGTCCTGCCGCTGAAGCCCATGGAACGCAAGGCCTCCAGCAGCTCCACCGGCGTGTCCGTCAAGGGCGTGGGCGATGTGTGGATCAAGCTGGCCCGTTGCTGCATGCCGGTGCCCGGTGACAATATCATCGGCTTCATCACCCGTAATCAGGGCGTATCCGTGCACCGCACCGACTGCCAGAACATGATCGATCTGAAAAACAAGCAGCCTGAGCGTGTGGTCGAAGTCGAATGGACCAGCACCAAGGGCCTGTTCATGGTCAAGATTCAGGTCGAGGCGCTGGATCGACGAAACCTGCTTTCGGACGTGACACGTGTGCTTTCCGACCATGGCGTGAACATCATTTCCGGTACGATCGCCACCGGTTCCGATCGCGTGGCCACCAGCCAGTTCAGCTTCGAAATGGCCGATCCGCAGCATCTCAACTCGTTGCTGGCAGCCGTGCGCAAGATTGATGGCGTGTTCGACGTGTACCGCATCACTGGTGCCAAGGAATCCGCCGAACCTCGACTGCGCAAGATGAAGTAGGCCGTTACCTTACTCTGGCTCCCTCTCAGAGAGGGGAGCCAAGAACACGAAAAGGTCCTGACTGGAATACCTGAACTGCGCCCCGATTGTTGGACGTGGTTTATTAAGGGTACCTGATTAGGCTGTGAGGGACATGTTCCGGAATTCCTCCGGGGTGTGTCCCTCCAGTCGTATCTGGCGGCGTTTGGTGTTCCAGTGGATGATGTACGCGTCCAGTTCGTTCTTGAACTGTTCGTATGAGGCGAACTCGCGTCCGGCGTGGAACTCGGCCGTCGGGATGAGGCCGACCTTGAAATCCGTGC
>OGDY01001992.1_pt1 | contig 20402 bp, 15 predicted proteins | sample 1570341 | NCBI WGS metagenome assembly OGDY01 (sample SAMEA2581972, study PRJEB24529) | metagenome | biome: Human gut stool | place: China | collected 2011 | reverse complement strand
ATTTGTTTCACTTTGAGTCTTTTTATTGTGTCATTTTATTTTACAACTTTCCAAAAATTCAAAAAAGAGATGTTTTGACCCATAACCTGATTCGGATAATACCGATGTAGGATAATATTTCTATGCCAACGGCTTATGCTGTTGGCATTTTTGTGTTCGTTTAGTAAGTCGTGGTAATACCGTACAAAGATTGTACGACAGATGTTCAAACTGATTTTTGTCAGATTGCATAGAAAGTATGCAGGAATACTGGCATATTTCAAGAGTTTCTGTATGATATGACGTCAGCAGATGTTCTGCAAACATGTTAACTTTGTATAACATTTTTCGAATTCTATTGACAAACTCTTTATAGTGTGATATATTAAACATATGAACAAGTATTCAGATAAAGAGGAGGATTATTATGGAGAAATGTTATAATGTTGAAAATCTTGATTGTGCTCACTGCGGCAGTAAAATAGAAGCAGAAATTAATAAAATTGCAGAAGTTGAAAATGCTGTATTGATTTTTGCATCAAAAAAATTAAAAGTAAAGGGAAATATAACTGAAGATACAGAGAAGAAAATGCAGGCTATATGTGACAAAATTGAAAATGGAGTTAAAATAAGTCCATATAGCGAAAAGAGTCATGAGCATAATCATGAACATGAATCACTTTCAATTGCTGCACTTATTGCAGGTGTAATATTATTTGCCATAGCAATTATTGTTCACAAATTTACTGATTTTAATATTTTAGGAATTGCTCTTTATATTATTTCATATTTGATTTTAGGACATGAAGTTCTGATTGATACATTTAAAAGCTTAAAGAGCGGTTCTGTTTTTGACGAAAATTTTTTGATGACAATTGCAACAATAGGTGCATTTGTTTTGGGGGATTATTCGGAAGCTGTCGGAGTTGTGTTATTCTTTAACGTAGGAAGTCTTTTTGAACATTATGCTGTAAATAAAAGCCGAAAAGCTATCTCAGATGCAATTGACCTTAAAGTTGATGAAGCTGATGTATTGATTGATAATGAATTTAAACGCTGTAAAGCATCAGATATAAAGGTTGACGATACTGTAAGAGTTAAAAACGGTGAACATATAGCTGTTGACGGAATAATTGTATCAGGAACTACGAGAATTGATACATCTGCAATAAATGGAGAGTCAGTTCCGATAAAGGTTTCTGTTGGTGACAGTGTTGTATCAGGATGTATTAATACATCAGATGTCATAACCATAAAAGCCACTGCTACTGCTCAGAATTCCATGATTTCAAAAATTGCAGATGCTGTTGAAAATGCAGTATCCTCAAAACCGGGTATTGACCGTTTTATTACAAAATTTGCAAAAGTCTATACACCATTTGTCATTTGTGCAGCGTTTTTGACCGCAATTGTACCGCCATTAATTACAGGAAATTGGAGTTATTGGATATATACTGCATTGACTTTCTTGGTAATAAGCTGTCCATGTGCATTGGTTCTCAGTATTCCTCTTACATTTTTCTCAGGAATCGGAGCTGCATCAAAACGTGGGATTTTATTCAAGGGCGGCAACTCCTTGGAAGCTTTGAGTAAAATAAAGGCTGTTGTTTTTGACAAAACAGGTACTGTAACAAATGGTACATTCGAGGTAACTGAAATTGAATGCAGCAATAATATTACCAAGGAACGGTTGCTTTTGGCTGCTGCAATGTGTGAAGAATCTTCAAATCATCCAATAGCAGTAAGCATAATGAAATACTGTAAAAAGAATAATATTAAATTTAACTCAGCTGAAAGCGTAAGAGAAATATCAGGTCAGGGAATTATTGCAGAATATGAAAATCAGACTGTTTTATGCGGTAATTCAAAGCTGATGCAGAGCAATAATATCTCAATTTCGGAAGATAAAAAAAATGTAGGAAGCATAGTTTATATTGCTGTAAATAATATTTATGCAGGAAAAATAGTTATATCAGATACATTGAAACCGTCATCAAAAGACGTTATCAATAAGTTTAATAAATCAGGTATAAAAACAGGAATGTTAACAGGCGACAGAAAAGAAAATGCAGACAATATTGCTGAAATACTGGGTATGGACTTCGTTAAATCTGAACTTCTCCCTGAAAACAAGCTCGATGAACTGAAAAAAATACGTTCTGAATACGGTTCAGTAATGTTTGTTGGTGACGGAATAAATGATGGACCTGTAATTGCAGGTGCTGATTTAGGATTTGCAGTTCAGAATGGTTCAGATTTGGCAATTGAGGCAGCTGATGTAGTCTTGATGAATGATAATTTGAATTTAGCATATACTGCAAAACAAATTGCCGACCAAACATCTGTTATATCAAAAGAAAATATTATATTTGCATTGGTTATTAAAGCAGCAGTTATGCTTCTTGGGTTTATGGGCGTTGCAAATATGTGGTTTGCTGTTTTTGCAGACTCAGGAGTCGCAATGCTTTTGGTTATTAACTCAATAAGGATTTTAGGAAAAAATAAGTTCAGGTAGTTTCTTAAAGGCAACAGCGTACAAACTTTGTATACGGTGTTGCCTTTATTTTTTATTTCCTGACATAAAATGATTTTTTAATAAATAAAAACTTTACAATTTAACTTGAATATGATATAATGTTACCTGTGAAATAAAGAAAGCACTGTAAAATACAGTGTTTTTTATAAAATCGTTATTCTTGGAGGATTTACAATGAAAAAGGTAAGAATTGGTATTGCAGGCTATGGCAACCTTGGAAAAGGCGTAGAGCTTGCAATAAAGCAAAATGACGATACAGAGCTTGTCGCTGTTTTTACACGCAGAAATCCTGAAACCGTTAAACTTGCTACTGACGGTGTAAAGGTTTACAGCATTGATGATGCAGAAAAAATGAAAGACGATATTGATGTTATGATTTTATGCGGAGGAAGTGCTACAGACCTTCCTAAGCAGACTCCTGAATTAGCAAAGAATTTTAATGTTATTGACAGCTTTGATACTCATGCCAAAATACCTGAACATTTTGCAGCTGTTGATAAGGTATGTAAAGAAAATAATCATCTTGCATTTATTTCTCTTGGTTGGGATCCGGGACTTTTCTCTTTGAACAGAATTTATGCAGAGTCAATTTTGCCGAACGGCAATACCTATACATTTTGGGGTAAGGGTGTAAGCCAGGGACATTCTGATGCAATCAGAAGAGTAAAAGGTGTAAAACTGGGAATTCAGTATACTGTTCCTATTGAAGATGCAATGAATCAGGTTCGTTCAGGAAGTCAGCCGGAACTTACAACACGTCAGAAGCATGAAAGAGTGTGCTATGTTGTTGCAGAGGACGGTGCTGACAAAGCTGAAATTGAAAATTCAATCAAAACAATGAAGAATTATTTTGATGAATATAACACAATCGTTAACTTTATTTCGGAAGAAGAATTTTATGCTGAACACAATAAGATGCCTCATGGCGGTTTCGTTATGAGAAGCGGTATGACAGGTGAAGGTGAAAAAACTCATCAGATGATTGAATATTCACTTAAATTGGAGTCAAATCCTGAATTTACTGCAAGCGTCCTCGTTGCCTATGCAAGAGCTCTTAACAGACTTAAAGAAGAGGGTGCAACGGGCTGTAAAACTGCATTTGACATTGCTCCTGCATATTTGTCAAGACTCAGCGGCGAAGAATTAAGAGCCACTTTACTTTAAATAACAAGGTTTCCAAGCAGACCGGCTTTTATATCCTGCAAGTGAGAATCTTCACTTGATTTACTGAATTTATTTGAGGCACTGATAAGTAAATCTTATCAGTGCCTCTTGATATTTTAATTCGGTTCGCCGATACGTTTTTTCAAGTTTGCTTCTTTTATAATTCTTCCTTCTTTAATCAGCTTCATAAGTTCAGGTTTATTGTTTTCAGAAATAACTTTGCTGTACTTTTGAAGATTATTAATAAGGATATTAAGCTCTTCTAAGAGATTATCCCTGTTCTGTAAAAACAAAGTTGACCACATTTCTTCATTCATTGTTGCAATTCTTGTCATATCCTGAAAACTGCCGCCACTGAAGCCGCATTCTTTTTCAATAACCGGACTCTTTACATAGGCACTTGAAACTACATGAGCAAGCTGTGATGTATATGCAATCATTTTGTCATGTTCATAAGGAGTAGTCACTACAAGTTTTTTTGCACCTACTTTAATTGAAAACTCTTTAATCATTTTGACGGCAGTTTTGTCACTGTTTTCAAACGGAGTAATAATAAAATTAGCATTTTTAAACAATTCAGAAGAACTGTTTTTATATCCGCCCACTTCTCTGCCTGCCATTGGATGAATACCAACATATTTAAGCTTTTTTTGATTGCAGTAATCATTAATTCTTTCAGCAAAGTCTCCTTTAATTCCACAGACATCAGTAATAACAGTACCGCTTTTTAAGTTATCTCCGATTGAAAAAAGATACTTTTCAGCCGCATCAGGATAAAGACAAATTATAATCAATTCGATTTCCTCATAATTTTCGCTGAATGTATAGTCAATTGATTTATCACTTAAAGCAAGCTGTTCAACCGATTTGTCTGTATCAAGTCCTATTATTGTATTATCTGTATACTTTTTTAATGCCTTACAGAGAGAACCTCCTATAAGTCCCAGACCTACTACAAGTATATTCATTTTTCCTCCACCAAATTAAGCATATTTGAGAACCTGTCCAATGATATAACAGCATTACAGTGTTTTATTTTCAAATTCGCAAAGCTTCTTAACATCACTCATTATATCTGCAAAAGCAGCAGGAGTTACTGACTGTGCTCCGTCACAAAGAGCTTTTTCAGGATTTGGATGCACTTCAATCATAAGTCCGTCTGCACCTGCAACAACTGCTGATTTTGCAAGTGGCTTTATAAGTGATGACATTCCTGTAGCATGGCTCGGGTCCATAATAATAGGAAGATGTGTGAGCTTATGAATCAGGGGAGCTGCTGATATATCAAAAGTATTTCTTGTGGCAGTTTCAAATGTTCTGATTCCTCTCTCACATAAAATTACATTGTCATTTCCTCCTGACATAATGTATTCTGCACTCATAAGCCACTCCTCAATTGTATTTGCAAGACCCCTTTTAAGCAGAATAGGCTTATTGCAGTGACCAAGCTCCGCAAGCATTTCAAAGTTCTGCATATTTCTTGCACCAATCTGAATTATATCCACATCATTAAACAAATCAAGATGTTCAAGGCTCATAAGTTCAGTAACAATCGGAAGTCCTGTTTCTTTTTTTGCCATGAGGAGAAGTTCCAGTCCTTTGGCTTTAAGACCTCTGAAAGCGTATGGTGAGGTTCTTGGCTTAAAAGCACCTCCTCTGAGGAAGTTTGCACCTGCTGCTTTTACTGCTTTTGCACACTCAATAATCTGTTCCTCTGTTTCTATTGAGCATGGACCTGCCATAACAGCAAAATGACCTCCGCCAATTTTAGTACCATTTATGTCAATTACTGTATCATCAGTATGAAATTTACGATTTACAAGCTTGTATGGTTCAGAAACTCTCTGCACCTTTTCTGCAATTTCATTTGCCTGTAAAGCAGTTATATCCAACTTTGAAGTATCACCGACTATTCCAAGAATTGTTGAAAGAGTACCATTACTGCAATGTACCTTTAAATTCTGTTCCTCAAGCTCAGCAATAAGCTCATTGATTTTTTCTTGTGAGGCTGTATTTTTACAAACGATAATCATATTTTTTCTCCTATCTTAAATATTAAGGCAGCATCGAACAAATTCTGTGCGGTTTTGCATTGTTTTTGACAGACGTTTTTGTCTATACCACTTTTATGATTTAAAGTATACCACTTTAAATTGAAAAAGTCAATACCTTTTTAATTATTTTTTCTGCTTATTGAAAAGAAAATTATATTATGTTATAATTTAAATAGCAGTTTCATCTGAACTGCAAAAGCGGACAGATAAATTATAATGGAAAGTGATATTAATGTGTAAAACTCAATATCAGACTGATATACTTATAATTGGAGGCGGTGCATCAGGACTTGCCGCTGCCATTGAAATAAAAAGAATAAATCCTGATTTAAACGTTATTATTGCCGAACGCCTTTTAAAGACAGGGAAAAAAATACTTGCATCAGGAAATGGAAGATGTAATTTAGGCAATATAAATATAAATGAGGATTTTTTTCATGGTTCTGTTAAAAATAAAATGGATATAATAAACCAAACAGAAAATACAGAGACCTTTTTCAACTCAATCGGACTTATCTGTACAGCTGATGACTGCGGAAGAATGTATCCGTACAGCAATACGGCATCATCTGTTCTTAACTGTATGCGTAACAATATAATTGAAAATAATGTTACAGAGCTTTGCGGCTGTGAGGTAAAAGAAATAAAAAAGAATAAAAACATATTTATAGTAAGCGGGGATAATTTTGAAATTACTTCAAGAGCAGTTATTGTGTCAGCAGGAGGTTATGCCGCACCATCAATGGGAACTGACGGAAGCATAATTCGTATATTAAAAAAGGCAGGACATAAAACAGCAAAAATTTCCCCTGCAAATGCACCTTTGAAAGTAAATCCGACAGATTTAAAAGGCTTAAAAGGCGTAAGAATCAGGGGAAAGGCTTCGGCTTATTCAGATGGCAAAAAGCTTGACGAGGAATATGGGGAAATTCAGTTCAATGAAAATGCAATCTCAGGAATTTGCATATTTAACCTTTCATATTTGTATTCTGAACATGAAAATGATTTTTCAGTTTCCTTAGACTTAACTCCCGATAAGTCATTTGCGGAGCTTATTGATATATTGTCTGAGTTGAGAAAAATAAATGAGCATAATACTGCTGAAAACTATCTTACAGGTTTTTTTAACAAGAACATGGCTCATTACCTTATAAAAAGAACAGGAAAAGGACTTAATGAAAGCATTTCAGGCATGAACGGCAGATATATAAAGCAGCTTGCAGCGATAATAAAATCACTTGATTTCAAAGTGACAGGTTCATCTTCTTGGCAGAATGCACAGGTTACACATGGAGGAATACATGGTCAGTCCATAGACAGCAAATTGCAGTCTGTTATTTATAAGGGAATGTTTTTTTCAGGTGAAATTTTAGATGTAGACGGAATATGCGGCGGATATAATCTTACATGGGCGTGGTCATCGGGAATATGGGCTGCAAAAAATGCTGTTGAGTATCTTGGAGGATAATATGATCAGATTAAGCAATCTTAATGTTTCTTTGGATTTTGATTTTGACGGATTAAAAAAACTATGTGCGGAAAAGTTAAACATTCCTGAAACCGATATGAAAGAGGTAAGTCTTTCAAGAAAGTCGGTGGATGCAAGAAGAAAGAATGATATACATTTTACATTATCTGTTGATATAAAAGCTAAGCAAGAAAATGTGCTTATAAAAAAACATAAAAATGTATCACCTGTACAGCATTTTAATTATGAAATTCCAAGGATTGATAATATAAATAAAAGACCTGTAGTGATAGGTTTCGGACCTGCAGGAATGTTTGCGGCACTTGTTCTTGCAGAAAGCGGTGCAAAACCTGTAGTTCTTGAACGAGGTTCAGATGTTGAAACAAGAACAAAAGCAGTTAATCGTTTCTGGGAAAGCGGGATGCTTGATACAGAATGCAATGTTCAGTTCGGAGAAGGCGGTGCAGGTACTTTTTCTGACGGAAAGCTTACAACAGGAACTAAAGATAAACGCATTAAATATGTGCTGGAAAGCTTTGTAAGGTTTGGTGCACCAAAGGAGATTTTATATCTTGCGAAGCCTCATATCGGTACAGATAAACTTTGTACAATTGTAAAAAATCTTAGGGAATATATAATTTCGCTTGGCGCTGAGGTTCATTTCAATTGCAGATTTACTGATTTTACAAGTGCAGATAACAGAATTACAGGTGTAGTGTATAAGGAAAACGGACTTGAAAACCGCATTGAGCGCATTGAGTCAGATAATGTCATACTTGCATGCGGACACAGTGCAAGAGATACATTTGAGCTTTTATATGAAAAGAATATTAACCTTAGTCAAAAAAACTTTTCTATGGGTGTAAGGATAGAGCATCTTCAGTCTGAGCTTGACAGGGCAATGTATGGCAAATTTGTCGGGCATAAGGCACTTAAAGCTGCTGATTATAAGCTGGCAGTGCATCTGGATAACGGAAGAAGTCTTTATACTTTTTGCATGTGCCCTGGAGGATATGTAGTTGCGGCAGCGTCAGAGGAAAAAAGACTTGCTGTAAACGGAATGAGTTGTTATGCAAGAAACGGTGAAAATGCAAACAGTGCCTTGCTTGTAGGAATAGGACCTGATGATTTTGGCAGTGAACATCCTCTTGCGGGTATGTATCTGCAAAGAAGTATTGAAGAAAAAGCATTTATTGCAGGCGGTTCAGATTACAATGCACCTGTTTCACTCGTTGGCGACTTTTTGAAAGGACGAAAAACCGAAAGCTTAGGCAAAGTAAAACCGACTTACAGACCGGGATATTCTTTTGCTGAACCTGAAAAATATCTTCCTGAATATATCTGCGAAAGTCTTAGAAAAGGCATAGTAGAAATGGGAAAGAAGATAAATGGATTTGATGATGAAGAAGCTGTGCTTACAGGTGTGGAGAGCAGAAGTTCATCACCCGTAAGAATTAACAGAAATGAAAAACTGCAGTCGGAGTCTTTGGACGGACTTTATCCATGCGGTGAGGGTGCAGGCTACGCAGGGGGAATAGTGTCAGCCGCAGTAGACGGAATGAAATGTGCAGAGGCAGTAATTTCAAGTGAAAATGGAGTTAAATTAAATGGATAATCTGACAAATATAAATGTAATCAAAGGAATACTTGAAAAACATGGATTCAGCTTTTCAAAAGGGTTGGGGCAAAATTTTCTGATAAATCCTGATATATGCCCAAGAATTGCAGAAATGGGAAATGCACAAAAAGGTTTCGGCATACTTGAAATCGGGACAGGAATAGGAACTCTTACAGCAGAACTTGCAAAAAGAGCTGATAAAGTAACAGCAGTTGAAATAGATACCAGACTTCTGCCGATTTTAGATGAAACACTATCGGAATTTAAAAATATAAAAGTTATAAATGAGGATATTTTGAAATGTGATGTCAATAGTCTGATTAAAAAGGAGTTTCAGGGACTTGACGTTGCCGTATGTGCTAATCTGCCGTATTATATTACATCGCCAATAATTATGATGCTTCTTGAAAATAATCTGCCTATCAGGTCAATTACAGTTATGGTTCAGAAAGAAGCTGCACAAAGACTTTGTGCAAAGGTAGGGACAAGAGAATCAGGAGCAATAACAGTCGGTGTTAATTATTACGGAACAGTAAAAAAGCTGTTTGACGTATCAAGAGGGAGCTTTATGCCGTCACCGAATGTTGATTCTGCTGTTATAAGAATAGACATAAACAATGAAGGGAAGCTTGACGAAGAAACAGAAAAACTTTTTTTCAGTATAGTTAAAAATGGTTTTTCACAAAGAAGAAAAACTCTCGCTAACGCTCTTACAAATAAAATGAATATCAGCAAGGATACAGTTTTTAATGCATTTGACGATATAAATGCGGAAAAAAGCGTAAGAATAGAACAGCTTACAATGGAACAGCTAAAAAAACTTGCATATTCCATAAAAAACAACCCTTAACATGAATTACCGCATAATAATATAATATTCTGAAACTTTAAAATGACATCTTTTTAACCGTATACAGCATATAATGTATTTATCAAATATACAAGGGTGATTAAAGATGTTGAAAACAAAGGTATCAATAAAAAACAGGAATATGGAAATTCTGGCAGGTATCATCTTATCATTTTTGATTGGATTTTTATTGTCAGACGCAAAAATATGCGGTACTATATCTTTTGTTAATGTGGCACTGGCAGGAGCTTCAAATCCGCTTTCAGCTCTGGCGGTACTTGTTGGCAGCCTGATAAAATATGTGGTGACGTCAAGCGTACATAAAAATGTTATCGTAATATGTGCAGTGACGCTTATAATTGTATGCAAACTGATTTTTGATGAGAATTTATCAGCAAAGCAGATTGGAATTATTACTGCCGCATCAGTTTTCACATCAGGAACAGTTGTAGCTGCGGTTATCGGTGAAAACTTCATAAAAATTGTTTTTTACCTTGTTTACAGCATACTTGCAGGTTTTTCAGCAGGTTTTATCAAAATTGCGTCTGACAGCTTAAAGCATAAAAGGGTAATTGATCTGAAATCAGCAATAAGCTGTGCGTATGCTGTAGTTTTTGTTATTTTGACCGCATCATTTGCATCATTTGAAATCGGAAGCATTAATATAGGGAGAATTATAGGAGTAACGGTTACTTTGATAGCTGCATATCATTACGGTTATATAGGCGGAATATTATGCGGGGCATTGACTACTTGTGGAGCTTTTCTTGTTTCATCGGAGGTTGGTTTTCCTCTCACGCTTTTATCTGTATCAGGACTTTTAACAGGATATCTTTATAAAAACAGTTCAGCCATATTTTCAATATTTTTCATTTCAATAAACTTTATATTTCTTATAATTCTGGGTTTGCCGTCAGAGATTTTCGGATATATGCTTGAAATTATAATTGCTGTTGCATTTTTTTCAGCAGTTTCTCCGTTTTTTTCAGATAAATGGATACTTACTGAGAAAAATGAAAAGGGAATAAGTGATATAATATCATCTCAGATGTCATTTTTAGCGTCATCTATTTCAACGGTAAGAAACGACTCAAAGAAAATTGCGGAATATTTAAAATCGTCATGCAGTAAAAGTACGGAAATTGAAACTGCCTGTGACGCAGTATGTACAAATTGCTATAACAGACTTTTTTGCTGGTATAACAATTATGAAATGACACGTCAGGGATTTAAAAAAATGTCGGAAATGGGTGATCCCTCAATTGAGAAGATTCCTTATGAGCTTGAGGAATGTCTGTATAAGGACAAGCTTGCCCTTGAATTTGCAAAAAATTACAGGGAAAAAATAACAGCAAAATTAATGGATTTGCGTTTTTCAGACAGTCAGAAGCTGTTGTTTGAGCAGATAAAGATTACCGAAGAGATAATTTCATCAGCAAGTGAAAAGGTTGATGTAAGATACAGTGAGTCTATAAGCAAGGCGGTAAAAGCAAAATTAAGCAGATATAATTATAATGCCCAGAATGTAATTGCTTACTATAATTCGCAAAACAGGCTTTTAATGGAGCTTTATTTTAATGCGGCAGACGCTCCTAAAAAATGTGAAAGAATTTGTGATTTAATTTCGGACGAGGTAAAACTTTGCCTTGATTTTTCTGAGCCTGTACATTCAGGCAGGGAAATGAGAATAAGAATTTATGAGAAAACGCCTTATGAACTTGAAACATATCGTGCATCAATGTGTGCTGAAAATTCTCAGGAAACAGGTGACAGTTCAATCGTATTCAGTGATGGTGTAGGAAACAGCTATATTGTCCTTTCAGACGGAATGGGCAGTGGAAAAAATGCGTCACTTGAGTCAAGAATGGTTGTAAGTATGTTTAAAAGGCTCATCATAAGCGGAGCTGATTATTCATCTGCAATCAAGCTTATAAATTCGATTATGCTTACCAAGTCGCAGGACGAAGCATTTGCAACTCTTGATGCAGTAAAAATAAATCTTGATACCTGTAAACTTACGGTTATAAAATCAGGAGCGTCAGCAACTCTTATACGACATAGAAATCAGGTAATCAAGGTAAGCAGTCCTACTTTTCCAATTGGAATAGTTGAGGAGGCAGATACATTTTCTCGAGATTTTGAATTTGAAAACGGAGATATAATAATCATGCTGTCAGACGGAATAAGTGAAAATGAATATCACTATATAAAAGAACTTCTTTTGCAGAGTAATAATATAAAAGAAATAGTAAGTGAAATATGCAGAAAAGCCGATGTTTTTTCAGAAGTCGGAGGACGTGATGACGTTACAGTTATAGGATTAAGAATTTCGGAAACAGAATAACAACTGCACCGCACATTTGGTAGGTACTCATATAGAAGTTTTCCACCAACTATGATGAAAGACATAGATTATGTAATCTGATAAAAAGCCGGGAAAGTTTGAAAAAACTTCTCGGCTTTGAATCTTTCGGGAAATGGATTTGCCTCAAATATATAAGTTTTTGCTGAAATAACGATCTCCTCTATCGGGAAGTATGACTACAATATTTCCTGTTGCACCTGATTTTATAAGTTTTTTTGCTGCTGACAAAGCTCCGCCTGATGATGAACCGGCGAAAATGCCCTCCTTTTTTGCCAATTCTCTTGAACCGCCGAAAGCATCATCATCCGTTATTTTTATAACTTTGTCAACGAGTGACATATCCATTGTATCAGCTATAAAGTCATTACCGATTCCTTCAATATTGTAATCACCGTGTTCGCCGCCGCCCATCGTAGAACCGACGGGATCGGCAAGTATTCCATTGATTTTAGGATTTTTTTCTTTCAAATAACGCATAATTCCGCTGTATGTACCGCCGCTCCCGGCTCCGGAAACCAAATAATCAATTTTTCCATCGAGCGCAGAGTATATTTCAGGACCTGTGGTTTCATAATGAGCGAGCGGATTTGCTGGATTTTCAAATTGTTTTAATGAAACAGCACCGGAAATGGATTCCTCCAATTCTTTTGCTTTTGCCGATGCACCCAGCATACCGTCCTCTCTCGGAGTATTTATTATTTCAGCCCCCAGCGCTCTCATAAGTGTTTGCTTTTCCTCAGAAAACTTTGTAGGCACAACAAAAATTACACGATAACCTTTGTTTAATGCGGCGAATGCGATACCGAGTCCTGTATTTCCCGCTGTTCCTTCAATAATCGTTCCTCCCGGTTTCAAAAGTCCCTTTTTTTCTGCATCGGCAATCATATACTTGCCGATTCTGTCTTTAACGCTGCCCGATGGATTATATAGTTCGAGTTTTGCAAAAACATTTACGCTTTCCGGAAAACCCAAGTTATTTAATTTGACAAGCGGTGTATTTCCAATCATATCCTGCATTGAATTATAATATTGCACAGTTTATTCCTCACTTTCTTTTATCGCTTGACTGATATCTGCAAGAATATCATCAATATTCTCAATTCCGATGGAAAGTCTTATAAGTTCATCGGTTATACCAACCTTTTGTCTGATTTCATAAGGAATAGAAGCGTGCGTCATACTTGCGGGATGGCATACAAGTGATTCGACACCGCCCAAGCTTTCAGCAAGAGCAACCAACTTCAATGAAGAGAAGAATTTCTTTATATCATAGTTGGGGTAAAGCTCAAACGAAATCATTGCACCGCCGTTTTTTGCTTGACGCTTATTTATTTCATATCCTTGTGCATTCGGAAGTCCGGGATAGTATACATTTTTTACAGCTTTATTATTTTTAAGATACTCTGCGGCTTTTTCGGCATTTGACACGTGACGATCCATACGCACACCAAGTGTTTTTATTCCTCTGATAAGGAGAAATGAATCAAATGGACCTAAAATACCACCTGTTGAGTTTTGAATAAACGCTAATCTTTTGGCAAGTGTACTGTCTTTTACAACAACAAGTCCTGCAACAAGGTCGCTGTGACCGCCGAGATATTTTGTGGCACTGTGTATAACTATATCAGCACCGAGATTAAGCGGTCTTTGAAGATAAGGTGTCATAAAGGTGTTGTCTACAATAGTAAGAATGTTATGCTTTTTCGCAAGGCGTGAGATTGCCGAAATATCAGTAATTGTCAAAAGCGGATTAGCTGGACTTTCTATTAAAACAGCCTTTACATCAGATGTGATTTTACTGTCTAAGGAGTCTATATCCGTTGTATCTTCTATTGAATATGTAATATTAAAATTATTAAATACCTTATCAAGCACACGGAAGGTTCCGCCGTACACATTGCTTGATATAATAATTTTGTCCCCAGTCTTAAAAAGGCTCAAAACTGCTGTGATAGCAGCCATACCTGAACCAAAGGCAAAACCGTTTGTTCCGTCCTCAAGCTCGGCAATCAAGCTTTCAAGTGCCGCTCTTGTCGGATTTCCCGTTCTTGAATACTCCCATTCGGGCGTACCGCCGAGTTCTCTTTGCTCATAAGTTGAGGTCTGATATATTGGAACATTAATCTGACAATAATCTCAACACTGTGTGAATCAAAACCAAGCTCCGAATGATTGTATCCGATTTTATATATGGCATTTCGTACCGTTTGTTCAATATTGATGGTTGCCGAGCTTGAAATTTCTCCGGCTAATATTACGGTATTGTTTTTAACCATTGTTTCCACTGCAGTTCTTGCGTTTTTGTCCTTTTGTAATTTTAAGTATTCGCCAACACCCGACAATGTACTGCCCGTGCCTACACCTGCAACAAATATATCAACCTTGCCGTCCGTATCTCTCCAAATTTCAGGGCCCGTTGTGCTGCGGTGTGCAGCAGGGTTTGCCGCATTTGTAAACTGACTAGGAATAAAGCTGTTTGGTATTTCAAGTGCTAATCCCTGTGCTTTACGACAGTAGGCATAAAGAAGTTTTCAGACAAACATTGTAAGACAGGTACAGCAAGCTAAAAAATAACCGAAAGGGTGCTTACAATGATTGATATGATTTACAACCTCCGTGTGGGTGATATTCACGCCGCCGAGTTCTCGGACGAGTTTAACAAGCTCTGCATTCCCTTTGAAAACTCTCTGAGCGAGGATCAGATTGATGTGTTTCACAAGATACTCGACTGCGTGAGCGATACTGCCGCCGCTGAGATGAGAGCTGCTTACAAGGTCGGCTTCAAGGACGGGGTGGCTTTGATGAGAGAGGTTCAGGAGTAATCACATTCACAATAGTCTTATCCTCATGCGGTATGGGGATAGGACTATTCTTGTTTTGTGGTTGCTTTTCATCTACAACAAATGAAAAGAGTGCATTTATTGCCTGTCTGTATAATTTGCACTAAAATATACAGATAATATATGGATAAATTCAGCAAAATACTTGACATAAAGAGCAAGATTATGGTATAATAAACAATAGGAGATAGGATTTTCGGATAGTATAGTAATTCAAAACGATGAGGGAGATATAATGAATAACAACTTTGTAAGTGAAATAAAGCCCGATTTCTATTGCACCCAATCGGAATCGGTATTCGGTTCATTATTCAAAGAATACGAGCGCGTTGTGTTTAGAAGCCTTATATCATCTTTTGGGTTAGATTTATTCATAAGAGATCAATACGGCGGCGATGTTGATACCATTCATAATGTGAGACAAATTGGTGATGGTAGCCCCATGACTTATAAAAATGGAGCAAATGCCACTGCCTACGATAACCGTGGCGTTTATTCTCATAAAGATGTTGAGGGAACTGGTACAAATTTTCAGACAATAAAGCACAAAGCTCGTAAACGGTATGGTGAGGATAACAATAACACCGTTCAGGATGCATACGAGGATAAGCCTCTCGGTTTTCTGGGCAAAAGTAAAGGACACCCAACTGACAGAAGTGCTGAATTAGACCATGTGATTTCTGCTAAGAGCATTCATGATGACCGTGGCAGAGTATTATCAGGACTATCAACTGCGGAGCTTGCTGATGCTGAGGACAACCTCCAATGGACAAACGAACACTTGAATAAGTCAATGGGAGCAGATGAAATACCTGACTATATAGAAGCACACCCTGAACTTCCCGAAGATGTAAAAAAGAGAATGATGGATGCTTATAATCGTGCTAAAGCATCCTATGAAGATAAGATAAACCGAGCATATTACTTTGATTTTAGCAATCCTAATTGCAGGCAATTTTATAAAGACACTTTCACTGCTGCTGGAAAACGTGGTGTTCAAATGGGTCTAAGGCAAGCGTTAGGTTTTTTGTTGACTGAATTGTGGTTCTCAATCAAAGGGCAGATTGAACTCTGTGATGGAACGTTTACTGGTGTGTTATCTGCTGTTAAAACTGGTTCGTCTAACTGGCTTGAGAATGCTCGGAGTAATTACAAGGAGATTTTTACAAAATTCGGTGAAGGTGTAATCAGTGGCTTTGTATCATCTTTGACTACTACCCTTGTAAACACCTTTTTGACAACATCGCAAAATGCTGTTAGAATCATCCGACAAGCTTGGGCATCAGTTGTTGAATCAGTAAATATTCTGCTATTCAACAGCAAACAAAAGTATCTTTGTGATCGAATGACAGCCGCCGCAAAGGTTCTTGCATCTGGTGCAAGCGTCATAATAGGTACGAGCGTACAAGAAATGGTTGATATTAAGCTGGCTGAAGTTGGTCTTCCAGCGGATATTAAGTCAATCGCTTCAACATTTTGTGGTACATTAGCAACCGGACTTCTTACTGTTTCATTTTTATTTTACATTGACAATGATCCGTTCAGGAAATTCCTTGATTGTATTTATGGTGCAACGACAGATGAACTGCGCAGGCAAGGCAAGCTATTTAAGGAGTATTGTGCTAAATTGCAACAAATGGATATGCGTGAATTCCAGTATGCTACTGATTATGCATATTCGTTAGCCCTTCGTTTACAGAATGCGGATAGTGATGCGGAAGTCAACAAACTTCTAAAAAAAGCACAAGCTGATCTTGGCTTAGAATCACCGTGGGGTGATGGTTCATTAGATGATAAGATGAACAATAGCTCTTGGGTGCTGAAATTCTAATAAGGAGATGATTTAATGTTGGTTTTACCTACAATTATTCTCGCTCTAAGCGGTATTAGCGGTGCGGGAGGAATTGCTCTTTCAGCTAAAAGTTTAGTAGACTCAATGAACGCATCGGCTACTAATAGGTTTACACAGGAGCAGAACGAAAGGAATATTCTGAGATTTCAGGCTGTTTCCGATAAGCTCAATTCTTCATTAGAGGAACTTGGAAAACAACGTATGGTCATTACAAAGAATTTTTCTGTTTTTGTGGATGCATTTGAGCGCATACATAATAAACCGGAATTCACTCATGAGGAAAGTGTTGATTTTCCTGAGTTTGATTTCAATGAGATTAAAAATGTCTCTATTGTCGCTACTGATTTTCTTGGAGCAACTGTTGGAGCTATTGGCGGTTCGGCGCTGGCAGCTGCTGCTACCAGTGGTACAACTGCTGCTGTAATGGCTTTGGGTACTGCATCGACAGGTACTAAAATTGCGGAGCTTTCAGGTGCTGCGGCTACGAAAGCTGCCTTAGCAGCTCTTGGCGGTGGATCACTTGCTGCTGGCGGTGGTGGAATTGCTCTTGGTACACTTGTTCTAAATGTAGCATCGCTTGGTGTTGGCGCTCTCGTTGAAGGAATTGCTATGGCTTATGCTGGCTCTGTTGCTAAAAAGCACGCTGATCAAGCAAAAGATGAAATGCAGAAAAATGAGTTAATAATAAATGATGCTATATCTATGCAGCTTCAAATCAGTAAATCTGCAACAGCTATGAAAAGGGCTTCGGTTGAGCTTTGCAACAATGTATATAAGCCGTTAGTTCTAAAAATGAAAGCCCTTGTTGATTCCAAGTGCGACTGGAATAATTTTTCCGATGAAGAAAAAATGTTAGTCGAAAACACCATTCTAATCGTACAGATTCTTCATTATTTGAATAATACACCTCTATACAAAGTTACAAAGTACAACAGCAGCGGCGAGGTAGAGGAAGTTGTTTCAAATTCCGACGAAGTAAAGTCGGCGTTAAATAAAGCTCAAAATGAAGCAAATAAATTGGAGGTATAGTTATGGCTAAGGATTACAAAAAAGCTATTAAAGACAAAAGGTTGGAAGCTGGTAAGCTCATGACAGAGAAGCAGATTGGACAGTGTAATGCAGCTATACATACTGCCTCTGTTGCTGCAGGTGCAGGTGGAGCTATCCCAATTCCAGTTGCAGATGCAATTCCTATCAGTGCTGCACAGGTTACTATGGTTATTGCACTTGGCAAGATTTTTGACCAGGAAATCACATCTGCCGCTGCAAAAGGAGCAATTGCTGCCGCTGCTTCAACCTTTGTAGGAAGAAATCTGATTAAACTTATTCCGATTGCAGGGTGGATAGTATCAGCAGGAGTTGCTGCTGGCGTAACTGAAGCTATTGGTTGGACTATTGCAGTGGATATGGCGAAAAACTATCGAAAAGAATATGAACGAAGGATAAATGCTGCAGATGCTGCCGAAGCCTGGGCAGAGGCAGAAGCATATAAACGAGATAGTGATTTCGATGATGAAGCTGATGATTTCAGTTACTAAATCCTTTGAGTGATACCTATATCCGTAAGCCATAGCCTACTGGCGCACCTGATTTCCGTTTCACACAAGTCATAATCAGAATTGTGGAGCATACCACAACAGGCACAAACCCTATTGGAACTAAATAAACTCAAGCTCTCGGAAACGCTCTGTAAGCGTTTCTGAGGGCTTTTTCTTTTCAGCGGTTAGTTTTCCGCTCCGCAGGCTCGGACGGTGCTGAGGGGCTTTTCCGTTCGCCAGACGGTCAAGCAGAAGTCTGCTCGGTGATGCCGTGACGGAGTTCATACTCACGCACACGGCGATAGAAGGTATTAGCCGACAACCCCATACTACGCATAAAGTCTCTGCCCGTGATGTTCTTCGACTTCCATTCCCCATAGAGCTGCCCGAACTTAGTCCAGTCAATCTCAATGGGCTTTCTGCCTGTGTACTTGCCCTGCGCCTTAGCGATTTCGATGCCCTCACGCTGTCGCTGTTTGAGCTGCTCACGCTCCAACTGTGAGAGGGCAGCGAACACAGTGAGCATAAATTTCCCCGTAGGCGTGTCGGTGTCGATGTTTTCTTTGTGGCTGATGAGCGTTACCCCTTTATCGGTAAGGGTGTCGATGATGTTCAGCAAGTCCTTTGTGGAGCGTCCCAGACGGCTGATGCTCTCTACATACAAGGTATCGCCCTCACGCACATAGTCAAGCATAGCCCTGAGTTGAGGGCGGTCTGTGTTTGCTCCTGACAGCTTCTCAGAGAAAATGCGGTCAACCTGATAGTCGCACATGATCTCCTGCTGTCTCGCTGTTTCCTGATGCTCCGTAGAAACACGGATATATCCTATTTTGCTCATGTTATCGTATCCTTTCTTTATTCAAGTGTATCTTTCTTTCTCTGCTGAGTGAGCTTCTTCTGTCTGTACTTTTCACGCTCACGCTTCATCTGCTGTTCATTGATGTACTGGCGCACCTGTCGGGTGTACTTCTTCGCCGTTTCACGCTTGGTGAGGAATGCGGTATGCTCGACATTAAGCCTGTTCCACTTCGATTTCAGCTTGTTGGACTTCTCCAAAAGGTCAAGCATTGTCGGCGGTTTGCCGTCAACAGCATACCTCTTGATATGCTCCTTGATGTATTTGACTGTTGCTTCATAGTCCTCGATAGTGGCGGCATTTTTCTTCTTGAAACGGCTCTGCGACCAGCCTGATTTGCCCTGATACTCCTTGTAAACAGGTTCCAGCTCGTCACGGTGCTTCATCTTTTCAATGAGCGTGTCGATAGCTGTAAACTTCTTTCTCAGATCGGCAAGTTCAGTTGTGTGGTCATCGGAGTGAGGTGTATTGAAGAAGAATCCAGACAGCTCGCTGAATGACATAACGCCACCAGCTTCAAGGTCTGCGATGATTTCGTTTGCTCTGCCCATACCTCTGATAGCTTTCCACGGATCTTCTTTCTTTTCAGGTGCTTTACTCTCGGTAGGTGTTGGCTGTGGTGTCGGGGTAGGCAGTTCAGGCTTCGGCTCGTTAGGCTTGGTAGCAGTTGCGTTAAGCATATCAAGCTGTGCCTGCCGTCTTGCCCGACGGGCTGCAAAGAACTTCTCAACCTGTTCCGCAGCAGCTTTCCTCTTTGCGGTTTCACTCGTTTCCGTGATAGTTTCAGGCTCGGCAGATTGTTTCGGCTTTGTCGGTGTGGTGACTGTCTGTGTCGGCTTCGGCTCAGGCTTGGGAACAACAACAGGCTTCGGCGGTTCGATAAGCATATCGGGAGTGACATTCGCCGCTGACAGCTTTTCCTGTATCTCCGCTATCTGCTCGGCAATGCGTTCGGCAGTGTAGTCTGCGCCCAGCGTGTCGGCTCTTGTAAACTTCTGCTGACCGTCACCTGATAAACGGAATTTCAGCTTGACCTTATTGCTTGGCTTGTAAACATATTCGATACTGCACTCCGAACATTTTTCAAGAAAATCCTTGAAGTCACGGCTGTAAAGCATAACCTCTGCAATACGAACACGGAGCTTTTCTTTCCACGACTTGCCCTCTTTCTGCATTTCATTCTCGTAATGTGATACACCCTTACCAATCGGTTCAATAACGGATATGCCGTGTTCGGCACATATCTCGTCCGATATTTCACGCAGCTCTGCCCACGCTCTTT
>OGDY01001983.1_pt1 | contig 20494 bp, 14 predicted proteins | sample 1570341 | NCBI WGS metagenome assembly OGDY01 (sample SAMEA2581972, study PRJEB24529) | metagenome | biome: Human gut stool | place: China | collected 2011 | reverse complement strand
CATACAGTGGTATTTTTCTTGTAAATCCAACCACTTTCTGTGCCTGTGTTCAAAATGAACACGACCACATTTTGTGGATGGCTTCAAACCAATCCACAAAGACGGTGGGATTTACAAGAAAAATACCACTGTATGTGAAATTCGTCAAGAGGGTTTTGGAAAACCCCTATTCTCACACTCATCCACCCTATCATGTGGGAAACCACGGACATGATCTTGTGATCATGAGTTCTCCCAAAATGCTGACCCCAAATGAATACGATGTGTTTTTCAGCTTTCTGGAAAACACGGTGATGAAAAACGCATACTGACAGTAAAACCGCTCCGAGCGTTCTGCCCGGAGCGGTTTTGCGTCAGCAGTATTTATGCAGAATGGTCATAGACGGAGGGAGAAGTCATGCGTCCTTGCACAGCTTGGTCAATTCTTCGATGGCGGCATCCTCGTCCGGGCCATCGGCGGCGATGGTCACGGTCTCGCCGCACTTCACGGCCAGACCCATTACGGCAAAGATCTTCTTCATGTCGGCGACTTTGCCGTTCTTAGTCATAGTGACTTTGCTCTCAAAGCCTTTGGCAGCTTTGCTCAGGATACCGGCGGGACGGGCGTGCAGACCTTCTTTGTCCTGAATGGTGATATCGATGCTCTTCATAAAAATCTCTCCTTTTTGGAATCGTTATTGTAAGTGCTCCAGCACATAGTTCATATCGGAAGTGGTCTTGAGCTGTTCCAGCGCATCCTCGTCTTCAAGGATCTCGCAGACATTGCCCAGCAGGTCGAGATGGTCGTTGCCGACACCGGCAATGCCGAACACGAGGTAGGCTTTTTCATCACCGAAGTCCACGCCCTGCGGATATTGCAGCAGGACAACGCCGGACTTTTTAACGGTGCCCTTCTTCTGGCTGGTGCCGTGGGGAATGGCTACGCCCATGCCCATGTAGGTGCTCACCAGCTTTTCGCGCTCCACCATGGCATCGGCGTAACTGTCATCCACATAGCCGCGCTTTGCCAGCAGCGCACCGGCGGCACGGATGGCCTCCTCCTTGGTGACGGAGGGCAGACCCAGCTGGATGTCCTCCGCCTGGATCTTCATCACGGAATCGTTGGCTTTGGAAGCCTCGGTCACGGCAGCCGCCAGAGGGGCTACGGCTGCATTGCGCAGGTCGGATACGATCTCCTCATTGGCAGCAGCTTCGGCCTTGGCATCCAGTGCCGGGGAAGTGGAGGTCAGTGCGTTGTACAATGCGTCCAGATGCGGATCTGCAAGGAAGTTATCCAATGTAACAAGCTGTGCCTGCGGGGCGCACTTGGCGGCGCGGTCAGCCAGAACGCGCTGGCAGACCACCACGTCCGCGTCGGCGGGGATGGTATCCACGCTGGAGTTGGTCACGGTCAAGTCGGGGCGCTCCGCCTTAATGCGGTTGTGGAACTTGGTAGCACCCATGGCGCTGGAACCCATACCGGCATCGCAGGCAAAGACGATCTTGCGGATCTGGCCGACATTCACAGCAGTAGGCTCGGGGATCTCGCCCTTAGCCTGTGCCTTCATCTCCTTCATTTCGTTCTGGGCGTCGGTCAGGCTCTTGGTGTGACCGGAGGTCGCTTTCAGAATGACCGAGGACAGAACAAAGGAAACAGCACCGGCGATGACAACGCCCAGCAGAACGGTGAGAATGGAATCCCGGGGAGCCATTGCCATGTAGGCGATGATGGAACCGGGAGAAGCAGGACCGGACAGACCTGCACCGGTCATAGAGTAGAACAGGATGGCACAGAAGTTGCCCACGATGGGGGCGATGATGATCACGGGGTTCATCAGGATGTAGGGGAAGTAGATCTCGTGGATGCCGCCCAGCAGGTGGATGATGACAGCACCGGGAGCGGACTGGCGGGTGGTGTCGTCCTTGCAGAAGAAGCAGTAGGCCAGCAGGACACCAAGACCGGGACCGGGGTTGGCTTCCAGCATATACATGATGGAACGACCGGTCTCAGCAGCCTGACTTGCACCGATGGGGCTGAAGATGCCGTGGTTGATGGCGTTGTTCAGGAACAATACCTTGGCAGGCTCAATGAAGATGGACACCAGCGGCAGCAGGCTGTGCGCCACAAGGAAGTCCACACCGGCGGTCAGCACGGTGAGGATGGCGGTCATGAACGGGCCGATGACGTAGTAGCCAAGGATGGCCAGCAGCATACCCAGAATGCCGACGGAGAAGTTGTTGACCAGCATCTCGAAACCGGCGGGGATATGGCCTTCTACCTTCTTATCGAATTGCTTGATGACCCAGCCGGCCAGAGGGCCCATGACCATGGCGCCCATCAGCATGGTGTAGTCCGAGCCGCAGATGCAGCCCACCACGGCGATGGCGGCGATGACGCGGCCGCGGTCGCCTGCAATCATTTTGCCGCCCTGCCCTGCAATGAGGATGGGCAGCAGGTAGGTCAGCATCGGGGATACCATGCTGGCCAGCTTTTCGTTGGGGAACCAGCCCGCTTCAATGAACAGAGCAGTGAGGAAGCCCCACGCGATGAATGCGCCGATATTCGGCATGACCATGCCGCTGAGGAACTTGCCAAAGCGGGAAACAGCGTTTTTCATTTGTAGCTCTCCTTTTTCACTTGAAAGGCAGGCGGTGCAGCTCCTGTGGCATGGGAGCTGCGGCCTGCGGACGGTTGTTCGGAGGAGCTTTCGTTTCGTTCTGGCACTATTCTAGCCGATACTGCGCCGGATTTCAATGGTGACAAGCGGTGGGGTTGTCACCGGAGGATGGTGACACCAGTGGGCTGATACGGCAACATTTCCAATGGATGCGCGGGTGATTTGTGCATATTTGCTGATGCGCCGGGATACAAGACGGGAACAAGGAAGCTTTTGTCACCGGGCAATGGTGACAAAAAACACACAACTTCTTTTCTGCGTTGGGGGCTGGCAGACGGGGTGGCACTATGCTACAATAGAAGCAATGGGTAACTTTTGGGAAAAGGAGAGAAGCAACATGGGTGCGGTGTATCGTGAGGTACTGTCGGCAAATGCACGGAAGCTGATCGAGCAGCTGCTCAGCCTTCCGCAGGGCTGGGTGACGGCGGCGGCGCTGGCTGAAAGCATCGGGGTCAGCCGCCGCACCGTGCTGCGGGAGCTGCCCGCTGTGGAGCAGTGGATGCAGGCTGCCGGGGCGCATTTTGTGCGGAATCCCGGCAAGGGTCTGCTGCTGGATGAAGCGCCGGAGCGGCGAGACGCACTGCGCACCCAGCTGAACAGCGGCGACAGGAAAGAACTTTCCCGCGCAGAGCGGCGGCAGCAGCTTTTGACAAGGCTGCTCAGCGAGCAGGAGCCCTGCAAAACAGCGGTACTGGCACGGGCGCTTGGCGTTTCGGAAAGCACGCTGTCTGCAGACTTGGATGAACTTGAGACCAAGCTACACCCCTACCGGGTGGAGATGTTCCGCCGCCCCGGCGTGGGGGTCTGGCTGCAGGGGGATGCTTCTTCCTACCGGAGGGTGGTGTCTGCCCTGTTGCGCAGCAGTATGCCGGAAAAGGAACTGGCAGAGGTGCTCTGCGGACGGATGCCGGAAAACGAGATCTTCTCGACCCTGCTGGATACAAAAACGGCCGAAAAGGTCTGGGCGGCTTTGCAGCAGTTTGAACAGGAAGAACAGCTCCATCTGCCGGATGCAGGTTTTCTGGCGCTGGCGATCCATTGCACCCTGACCATTCAGCAGCTGCGGCAGGGCGGCGACAAGGGCAGCGCCCCCAGAGGGCTGCGCCCGGCGGGCAATCATGCTGCCCGGCTGGTGGCGGCGCTGAACCGCGCCTTCGGGCTGACCCTGCCGTCTGAGGAAGCGCAGTATCTGGAACTGTATCTCTCCGCCTATCTGGGCGCAGAGGACCCTTGGGGCAGCGCACAGGAGATGGAGTTGCGGAATCTGGAAGCCGCCCTTATCCGGGAAATGGAAAAGGCGCTGCACACAGACCTTTCCGGTTACACCTCCCTGCGGGATGACCTGTACTGCCACCTGCGCCCCATGCTGCTGCGGGTGGAGCAGAACATTCGTACCGAAAACCCCCAGCTGGACACCATCCGCACCGACTACCCCGGCCTGTGGAAAGCCACCCGCGCCGCCTGTGATGCGGTGCAGCAGCAATTCGTTCTGCCCGCCATCTCGGACGACGAAGCGGCCTACCTTGCCATGCACTTTGGCGCAGTGCTGGAACAGAATGCCATGTTCCGGCTGCGGCTGCGGGTGGTAGTGGCCTGTCCGCTGGGCATGGGTTCCAGCCGCTTTCTGGCTTCCCGGCTGGGAAACGAGTTTCCCTCTTTGCAGGTAGAGGGGTGCTGCTCGGTGCGGGAGCTGAACACTGCCGACCTGCGTCGGAGAAAAATCGACTTCATTATCTCTACCGTGCCGCTGGAACTGGATTACCCGGCGGTGTGCATCAACCCTTCCCTGCTGGAGCCAGACTGTGCCGTGCTGAAGGACGCTATCACGCGGTACAGCCAGAACCGCGCAGAACCGGAACCGGCGGTGCAGCCTGTGCAGGATGCACCGCACGCAGGCTCCAAGCTGCAGTATTATGCACGCCTGACCCGGTCCATGACCGGGCTGCTGGAACATCTGACTATCCAGCCCGTCAAGGCTCCCGGCAGCCGCGCTGCCCTCATCCATGCAGCGGCGCAGCTGTTCTGCCCGCAGGAAGCGGACGCCCGGCTGGTGGAGCAGCAGCTTCGCCGCCGTGAAACGCTGGGCGATACCTACATCAAACCCCTGTATGCCCTGCTGCTCCATTGCAGGACAAGTGCGGTAAAGGACTGCCGCTTGGGCTATCTGCAGGCACAGCCGCCGGTCTATGAGCCGGGGCGCATCGTGCTGGGGGCACTGGTGCTGCTGGCTCCGGACGACGGGAACGGCGTCCCGGTGGAGGTCATGCAGAATGTCAGCGGGCAGCTGATCGAAACGCCCCGGCTGATGGAGGCACTGCGCACCGGCCAGCAGCAGGAAGCGGCAGACCTGCTGGAACAGGGCTTTGACCGTGGCTTTTTTGCGGACTGCAAACCGCCGCACACAAAATGAACTGAAAACGAACTCCCGGCTTTTGCCTTTTTGGGCAGAGCCGGGAGTTTTTTGTTGTTGTAACAAGATACCTATTAGAGAACTTTTGAATCAAAAATCATGTATCCCAGAAAGTTGGCGAAAAGCACCAAAAACACGCAGTGCAATTTGTTGAAACAACAGATTGACAGGGGCGAGAACTGTTGGTATTATAATGCCAGAGCTTTCGTTTCAACAGTTTCGAGTTTCATAACAACAATCGTGAAGGAGGCTGTTGTTCCCATGATCTACACCGTAACATTGAATCCGGCGCTGGACAAGACCGTTGAGATCCCGAACCTTGCGCTGGACACCGTAAACCGGATCACTAAGATGCGTACCGATCCCGGTGGCAAGGGCATCAACGTCAGCAAGGTGATCGCAAAGCTGGGTGGGACCAGCAAGGCTATCGGCATTCTGGCCGGTAACAGCGGCAAAGCCATTCAGGACGCATTGGACAGTGAAGGGCTTGCCCACAACTTCCGTTTCGTGCCCGGCGAGACCCGCACGAACCTGAAGGTCATCGACCCGGAAAACCACACCAACACCGACATCAACGAGCCGGGCATCGAGGTGGATGCCCCGGAGCTGACCGCCCTGCTGTACGACCTGCTGAAGGAACTGAAACAGGGGGATATCGTGGTGCTGGCAGGCAGCCTGCCGAAGGGTGCCCCCAAGGACACCTACTACACATGGGTGGAATCCTGCAAAAAGGCAGGGGCAAAGGTCTTTCTGGATGCAGACGGCGAGCTGCTGGCAGAGGGGCTGAAGGCTGCTCCCTATCTGGTCAAACCCAACAACGACGAGCTTTCCCGCATGATGGGCCGGGAGCTGAAAACGCTGGATGAACTGGCCGATGCCGGTCAGGCGCTCATCCGCAGGGGCATCGAACATGTGGTGGTGTCCATGGGCGGTCGGGGTGCGCTGTATCTCCGCAAGGACAGCGTGATCTACGCTCCGGCACTGAAGGTCAAAGTGGGCAGCACGGTGGGTGCCGGCGACAGCGTGGTCGCCGCTCTCGCCTACGCCGAAGCGGAAGGGCTTAGCGAAGAAAACACCGTTCGCTTGTCCATCGCCACAGGAGCCGCCAATGTGATGTGCAGCGGCACACAGGCCGCAGAGCGCAGCCAGATCGAAGAACTGCTGCCGCTGGTCACCTTCCAACATCTGTAAAACTTCTTGAAAACACAACGGTAACTGTTATAATAAAAGGAGAGTTTCATTATGAAAGTCAAAGCTGTTCGTCTGCACGCCGCCAACGATCTGCGTCTGGATACTTTTGAACTGCCGGAGATCAAGGACGATGAGATCTTGGTCAAGGTCGTTTCCGATAGCATCTGCATGTCTACTTACAAGTGCGCCATCCTCGGTACTGCTCACAAGCGTGTGCATCCGGATGTAGCCGAGCACCCCGCCATCATGGGTCACGAGTTCGCCGGTGATATCGTCAAGGTGGGCAAGGCGCATCAGGACAAGTTCAAGCCCGGCATGAAGTTCACCCTGCAGCCCGCCCTGAACTACAAGGGCACCATGTGGAGCCCCGGCTACTCCTACGAGTTCTTCGGCGGCGACGCCACCTACTGCATCATCCCTGCCGAGGTCATGGAACTGGGCTGCCTGCTGGAGTACAAGGGCCGTGCTTACTACGAGGCTTCTCTGGCCGAGCCTATGAGCTGCTCCATCGGTGCTTTCAACGCCGCCTACCACACCAAGATGGGTGTGTACCATCACGATATGGGCATCAAGAAGGGTGGCAAGCTGGCGATTCTGGCCGGTGCAGGCCCCATGGGTCTGGGTGCTCTGACCTACGCACTGCACCGTGATGTGCGCCCCGGCATGGTGGTGGTCACCGATATCAACGAGGATCGTCTGGCCCGTGCGGAGTCCCTCTTCCCCCCGAAGGAGGTCAAGGAGAAGGACGGCATCGACCTGTACTTCGTCAACACCGCCAACATGGCAGACCCCGCTGCCGAGCTGCGGGAGCTGACCGGCGGTACCGGCTTTGATGATGTGTTCTGCTACGCCCCCATCGCGCCGGTGGTGGAGCTGTCCAGTGCTGTGCTGGGTCGTGACGGCTGCCTGAACTTCTTTGCAGGCCCCACCGACAAGCAGTTCAGCGCCAAGATGAACTTCTACGATGTGCACTACAATTCTACCCATGTCATGGGCACCACCGGCGGTAATACCGCCGACATGATCGAGTCGCTGGAACTGACCGCCGCTAAGCGCATCGACCCGGCTGTGATGGTCACCCACATCGGCGGTCTGAACGCCGCTGCCGAGACCACCCTCAACCTGCCCAAGATCCCCGGCGGCAAAAAACTGATCTACACCCACCTGACCATGCCCCTCATCGCCCTGACCGATCTGCGTGCCAAGGGCGAACAGGACAACGACCCCCGCTATACCGCACTGGCTGACATCGTGGATGCCCACAACGGCCTGTGGTGCCCGGAAGCAGAGGAATATCTGCTGGCAAACTTCAACCCGGAGGACTAAGCAGAACGTGCCATGGGACAGGACAAACGCAGACAGGAGGAATCCCCCATGGAACAACGCCGCAATCAAATCGTGGAGCTGGTGAACCGCAAAGGCAGCATTAGCTTTGCCCAGCTCAAGGAAGCTTTCCCTTCCGTTTCGGAAATGACCCTGCGCACCGACCTGAAAGCACTGGATGAAGCCCGCCGTGTGGTGCGGGTGCATGGCGGTGTCAAGTCGGTGGAGCAGGTGGTAGGTACAGACGACCTGCTGAGCCGCCGTTCCGCCCGCAATGCCGAAGCAAAGCAGATCATTGCCGAAAAAGCCGCTGCTCTGCTGCGCCCCAACACCACCCTGTTTCTGGATTCCGGCAGCACCGCCACAGCAGTGGCCCGGTGCATCCCGGATCAGCCCATGCTCATCTACACCAGCGGCCTGAGCTGCGCCATGGAGCTGGCAAAGCTGGAAAAGCCCCATGTGTCCCTGCCGGGCGGCAGCCTGAACCGGTTCAGCATGAGCGTCTGCGGTGCACAGAGCATCCAGACGATGGAGGGCATCAACTTTGATTTGCTGCTGCTGGGCGTGACCAGTTACAGCCCGGAAACCGGTTTTACCTGCGGCGTGGAGGATGAAGCACGGCTCAAGCAGACCGTGCTCCGCCGCTGTGAGCAGAAAGCCGTGCTGCTGGATTCCTCCAAGATCGGACTGAAAAGCACGTTCCACATCTGCGAGCTGTCCGATATTGATATTGTGATCTCGGACGGAAAGCTGCCCGTAGAATTTTTACAGGCCTGCCGGAACGCAGGCGTAACGGTACTATAAAAGGAGTATTATTATGAAGATCATCCGCGCAAAAGATTATCAGGATATGTCCCGCAAAGCGGCCAACATCATCTCCGCACAGGTCATCATGAAGCCGGACTGTGTACTGGGTCTTGCCACCGGCGGCACCCCGGTGGGCACTTATGCCCAACTGGTGGACTGGTACAACAAAGGCGATTTGGATTTCTCCGAGGTCACTACTGTCAATCTGGATGAGTACCGCGGCCTGCCCAAGGAGCATCCCCAGAGTTACTGGTATTTCATGAATGAGAACCTGTTCAGCAAGGTGAATATCGACCCGGCCAAGACCAACCTGCCGGACGGCACCAATCTGGACACCGCCGCCGAGTGTGCCCGTTACAACGGTATCATCCACAAGCTGGGCGGCATCGACCTGCAGCTGCTGGGCATCGGCCCCAATGGTCATATCGGCTTCAATGAGCCGGGCGAAGCCTTTGAGCTGGAGACCCACTGCATCGACCTTGCGCCCACTACCATCGAAGCCAACAAGCGCTTCTTTGACGGCAACGAGAACCTTGTCCCCAAACAGGCATACACCATGGGCATCAAGACCATCATGCAGGCACGCAAGGTGCTGGTGGTAGCCAACGGTAAAGCCAAGGCACAGGCCGTCAAGGACGCCGTGACCGGCCCTGTGACCCCTGCCTGCCCCGGCAGCATCCTGCAGCTGCATCCGGACTGCATCCTTGTGGCAGACGAGGAAGCACTGAGCCTGCTGTAAACTCCCAAAGCCAACTTCTTCATTTACCATAACTTTGCTTAAGATCCAACCAAAGCACAGAAAGGGCCGGACTCGTTGCACGGGTTCGGCTCTTTCTGTCAGAAATAAGATTTATCTTGCTATCTTACGCAAAGAGCAACTCCAAAAGAGCCGTCATGGAGATGGTGGGTTCGGCTGCTGCGGGATTTACGCTGAAAATATGCTGAAAAGAGGTCACCCCGATCGGTGGCTTCTTTTTTGCTGCCGCGAACTGTCTGGCTGCGGCAGCGGATAACAGCAATGTCCATTGCGCTTTGTTTTGCCCGGATGCGCACCCGCAGAAAGCTCTCCCTCGTCAAACTGCCCAAAATACGCCCTTAAAAGTTTACTTGACGCAATTCTCAAATCAATATATAATTGGGTCAGAAACCAATCATAGAAAAGGATGATTTCCAATGGCGCGCAGATACGACAGCAAGGAAGCAAAACGGCGGATCCTGACCGCCTGTGTCCGGCTTTTTCTGGAAAAAGGCTACACGAACACCAAGGTTGCAGAAATTTTAAAGGAAGCAGATGTTTCCGCCGGGTCGTTCCAGAATATTTTCCGCACCAAGGACGGTGTGCTGACCGAGCTGATCGGCATGATGTTCAGCAGGCAGTTCGGCGCGGTAAGGCCGCTGGCGGCAAACGCCCCCTCGCCGGTGTACCTTTACGCGGTGGAAACGGCTTTGCAGCTGGCGATGACCGAGCTGAGCGAGAATCTGCGGGATATCTATGTGGAAGCGTACACCTTCCCCGCCACGGCGGAGATCATCCACCGCAGCACCACGGCCGAGCTGCAGGCGGCGTTCAGCGCGTATCTGCCCGGGTGCGCCGAGTGCGATTTCTACGAGATGGAGCTGGGCACGGCTGGCATGATGCGCGGCTACATGGCACGGCGGTGCGACCCCTACTTTACGCTGGAGCGCAAAATACGGCGCTATCTGAGCATGAGCCTGAGTGCGCTGCAGGTCCCCGCGCAGGAGCGCGAGCAGGTCATCGCTTTTGTGGCGGAGATCGATATGCTTGCCGAGGCGCGGAAGGTGGTAGATGCCGTGCTTGCATCGCTGTCCGTGCAGTTTGATCTGAAAGGATAACAAGGTTTGATGACAAGGAGGGAGTAACATGAAAAAATGGCTGATCCGGTGTTTGACGGTGCTGGCAATGGTGTGCCTGATACCGGGGATCGTGTTAAACGTTAAAGCGGCAGATTCTATCTATACGTACTGCTTCGTCTGTACGCAACAAAGAAACTATGAGATCCTCGAATATATAAAATTTGATTCAACCAAGCATAGGATCCATATAAAATGCTCAGTCTGCGGCAGGGAGAACAGCATTATTTATGGAAATCTTTCGAACCATACCGGCGGCACCGAAACGCCCACCTGCACCACAGGCAAAACCTGTGAAAAATGCGGCGCGGAATACGGCATTCTCGGTCACAAATGGAAAACTCCGGCGAACGCCTCCCTTGGCAACGGCACGCACCGCATCATTTGCGTGCGCTGCGGCTTAAATGGTACCGCAAGCTGTACCGGTGGCACAGCAACCTGCACCACCAAAGCGGTCTGTGAGGCGTGTGGTGGGAAATACGGCAAAAGAGACCTAGATAATCATGATCTGGTGCATCATGATGCGCAAGCCCCCACTTGTACGAAACCCGGCTGGGACGCTTTCGACACCTGTCCCCGCTGCTACTATACCACTTTTCGAGCAATCCCCGCGCTAAAACATGATTTAGAGCAGCACGCAGCAAAAGCCCCCACCTGTACGGAACCCGGCTGGGATGCTTACGAAGCCTGCTCCCGTTTCGGCTGCGACTATACCACCCGCAAAGAGCTGCCCGCACTGAACCATGATTTGGTGCGTCACGTAGCGCAAGCCCCCACCTGCACAGAAAAGGGCTGGGCTTACGATACCTGCTCCCGCTGCGACTATACCACCCGCAAAGAGCTGCCCGCACTGAACCATGCTCTGAAGCAGCACGAAGCAAAAGCCCCCACCTGTACGGAAAAGGGCTGGAACGCTTACGAAACCTGTTCCCGTTGTGACTATACCACCTATGCGGAGCTGCCCGCACTGAACCATGCTCTGGTGCAGCACGCAGCAAAAGCCCCGACCTGCACGGAAAAGGGCTGGGACGCTTACGATACCTGCTCTCGTTGTGACTATACCACCTATGCGGAGCAGCCCGCACTGAATCATGCTCTGGTGCAGCATAAAGCGCAAGCCCCCACCTGTACGGAAAAGGGCTGGGATGCTTACGAAACCTGCTCCCGCTGCGACCATACCACCTATACAGAGCTGCCCGCGCTGAACCATGATTATCAGGCTGTTACCGTAGAGCCTACCTGTGAAACAGACGGCTATACCATCTTTACTTGCTCCCGCTGCAAAGACAGCTACACCGCAGACCCGACCGATCAGCTGGGACACAAGTTTGGTGCATGGTCCCCGAACGGAACCGGCTCTCAGAGTGCCAGTTGTCTGCGGCAGGGCTGCGGGCACACTGGCAGCACCGATTGCCGGAAGTTTACTTTCCGCACTGCGGAAGGCAAAACGCTGACCTTCTGCCCCGTGTGCGGGCAGGCAGAAAACGCCGCGCAGCTGGAAAAGATCGAAGCCGCAACGGCGTGGGCTAACAGCGGCAGCCTTTCTGCGGAGGATGTGACCGCACGGACGAACGGGGAATACCTGAGTGTGGCCTTTGAAACCGCAGGCAGCCTGACGCAGCCCACCGGCCGGGTAAGGCTCGCGCTGCCCGCCGGATTGCTGGAAGGCAAAAAGCTTGTGCGCATTGCCCCGGACGGCACACAGACGGAGATGCCGTTTGAAACAGAGCGTGGAAAGCTCATCTATACGCTGGATTTTGCAAACAGCGCGCTGCCCGTAATGCTCTTCCGGCTGGTACCCCAGACCGCCGCCCTCTGAATGCTTTTACAGCGGCACAAACAATAAAACGCAAAATGCCCGCTCACCGTGGTTTTCCACAGGTGGGCGGGCATTCTTTTGTGCCTTTTGGGGCATAAAAATACCCCCGGAGGATGCAGCGTTTTTTACGCTGTCTACTCGGTGGTCATTTCCATCGTGCTGTCGCTGTTCTGGCCTGTGGTGCAGACCGGCATCAATAACTTCGGCATCTGGATCGCCAACTCTTCCGAGACTTCTCCCATTCTGGCTCCGTTCATCTATGGTACGCTGGAGCGTCTGCTGCTGCCCTTCGGTCTGCATCACATGCTGACCATCCCCATGCAGGACTGGCTGGGGCTGGATAACGCCGCCCGCATCAATAAGCCCTCCACCGTAGGCCAGAACTGGCGCTGGCGGCTGAAAAAGACCCAGCTGACCAAGAAGCTCCAAAAAGAGATCTGCCAGCTGACCACCCGCTACGGCCGGAAGAACTGGGCGTGAGCGTAAGGGAACTCAATACAAAGGGCAGGGCGGCCCACAGGCCGCCCTGCCCTTTGTTGCGGAGTGCCCCCTTGGCAAACCCGGCGGGATTGCGCTATAATAGAGCCGTAACAGTTCCACAAAGGTGTGGTAAGGGAGGTGTGGTCATGATCCGGGTGGCGATCGTAGAGGACGACGCGGAGGTACAGGGGGTATTGCAGGAGTATGTCCGGCGGTATACCCGGCAGTACGGGACAGAGTTTGAAGTGACGGTCTTTGCGGACGGCGTGGATATTCTGGAGGATTACCGCGCGGTCTACGATATTATTTTTCTGGATGTGGAGATGAAGCATCTGGATGGCATGACCACGGCAGAGCGCATCCGGCAGATGGATGCAGACGTCATCCTGATCTTCATTACCAATATGGCGCAGTACGCCATCCGGGGCTACTCGGTGGGAGCGCTGGACTATGTGCTGAAGCCGGTGCCCTACTTTGCCTTTTCGCAGCAGCTGCTCAAGGCGGTTGCCCGGCTGGAAAAGCGGGCAAAGCACTACCTGACCGTGCCGGTGGAGGGCGGGCTGCGCCGGCTGGACACCGCAAGCATCTATTATCTGGAAAGCGAGGGTCACCGGGTGCACTTTTACACCGACGAGGGCGATTTTTCCGCCCCCGGCGCCCTCAAGGCCTTTGAGGAAAAGCTGGCAGACTGCCCCTTTGCCCGCTGCAACAGCGGCTACCTTGTCAATCTGGCACAGGTGCGGGAGCTGCGGCAGAGCACCGTGCAGGTGGGCCCCTGCGAGCTGCAGGTCAGCCGCCCCAAGCGTAAGGCCTTTCTTGCGGCACTGACCGATTACATCGGAGGTGAGGGTTCATGACTGCGCTGCCGGACATCCCCCGGCTGTACACCGCCCTTGCCGAGTGTCTGGCGGTGCTGCTGTTCACCCCGGCGCTTGCGCCCCGCTTTTCCAAGGTGGTCACCGGGGGCATCACCCTGCTGTGGGCGGCGGTGCTGTCGGCCTTTCTGGAGCTGACGGGCAATGTGCCCGGCGGGCTCTGGATCCCCTGCATGGTGACGGCCATCGGGCTTTCTTACTTATATTTATGGGGTGTGTGGAGCATCACCCTGCTGGAAGCCGGGTATCACTGCGCCCGGGCGTTTATTCTGGCAGAGCTTGCCGCCAGCGTGGAGTGGCAGCTGCACTGCGCCCTCTGGCCCGCCCGCGGCCCATGGGAGCCGCTGTCTTTGCTGCTGCTGGCGCTGGTGTATGGGACGCTGTTCGGCATTATGTGCTATCTGCAGCACCGCCGTCCCCAGCCCGCCGGGCACTTACAGATCGGCGGCAGCGCCGCCCTGACGGCGGTCATGTTGGCGCTGACTGCCTTTGCGGTGAGCAATCTGGGCTTTCTGCCCGGCAGCGAGATCAACATGAGCATTTTTTCCATCCGCACACTGGTGGATTTTTCCGGCGTGCTGATCTTATCTGTGCAGCACGAGCAGCTGCAGGAGAACGCTTTGCACAGCGAGCTTGCCGCCATGGACGAGGTGTTGCACCGCCAGTACGAGCAGTACAAGCGCAGCAAGGAGGGCATCAACCTCATCAACCGGCGGTACCATGAACTGAAAGTCCAACTTGCCCGCATCCGGGAGGAGCAGGACCAGACCAAGCAGAACGCCGCCATTGCCGCCATGGAGCAGAACATCCGCCAGTACGAGGCCGAGAACAAGACCGGCAACCCGGTGCTGGATACCCTGCTCACCGCCAAGACCATGGAATGCCAGCAGGAGAACATTACCATCACCAGTGTAGCGGACGGCAGGATGCTGGGCTTTCTCACCATCCGGGAGCTGTGCACCATTGTGGGCGTGGCGCTGGACAACGCCATTGCCGCCGTCCGCGCCGAGCCGGATTCCGAAAAGCGGCTCATCAAGGTGGCGGTGTACAGTCAGGGCGGCTTTGCCATGCTGCGGTTCGAGCATTATACAGAGGCCGCCCCCGCACTGGATGCGGACGGCCTGCCAAAGCAGAGGTCAGATTTGAAAAGCGTCCGCACCACTGCGCAGCAGCACGGCGGCAGCATGACGCTGCACTGGGAAAACAACTGGTGCACCCTGCGGATCTTATTTCCGCTGCCCAAAAACAAATAATTTTTACGGCAGGTATCCCCTGCCGTTTTTTTGTTGTCTGGCAGGGTGCACAAATACAATGTTGCAATATTTGTGTATTAGCACAATAAAAATTGAAACCTTATTGTAACTTTTGCAAATTATGCGTTCAAAACGACAGATTGTGAACAAAATGAAAATTCCCTGTCAGCTTCTGGTATCATAAAGCCAAGCTGGCGGGGGTGTCCCCGCCGTTGTCCGATTCGACAAAACAAGGAGGAGAAAACTATGTTGTCCATCAATATGGATGACGTGATGCAGGTCCTTACGAATGTTCGTGGGTACCTCATCGCGTTTGGTGTAGTGCTTGCACTGGCGGTCGTTGTGATGATCGCGGTGCGCAAACTGCCCAAAGCAAAGAAAAAGATGATCCGTGCACAGTCTGGCCTTGCCATTCTGCTGGCACTGACCATCGTTGTCAACCTGATCTGCACCGGCCCCATGTCCACCATGCTGGATCTGGTGTCCGGCAGCGGCACCATCAGCGAGGAGACCTCTGCAAAGGCCACCCAGCTGGTGAATGAGATCACCGCAGACGGTGTCGTTCTGGCAAAGGACGAAGACGGCATCCTGCCGGTGGCTTCCGGCTCCAAGCTGAACGTTTTCGGCTGGGCTTCCACCAACCCCTGCTACGGCGGCACCGGTTCCGGTGCGCTGAACGCCACTTACCCCGTCACCGATCTGCTGACCGGCCTGCACGATGCCGGCATCGAGACCAACGAGGAACTGAGCAAGTTCTACACCGACTACAAGGCAGACCGCCCCAGCGTTAGCATAGCGGCGCAGGACTGGACCCTGCCGGAGCCTAATGTCAGTCTGTACACCGATGAGATGATGGAGAACGCAAAAGCATTCTCGGATACCGCAATGGTCGTCATCACCCGTGTCGGCGGCGAGGGCGCAGATCTGCCCACCGATATGGCTTCCGTTGTGGATGGCAGCTGGATCCGCCGCGTGGCACAGGCTTACGGCTCTGAGCGCGGCACCACTTACTACAACGGTACCTACGACGACTCTCTGAACGAGGGCAACGACTGGGATAAGGGCGACCACTTCCTGCAGCTGTCCAACCGTGAGGAAGACCTGCTCGACCTGGTCACCGCAAACTTCGACAACGTCATTCTGGTCTACAACGGCGCCAACGCCTTCCAGATGGACTTCCTGAAGGATTACCCCCAGATCAAGGGCGTCCTGCTCTGCCCCGGCACCGGCCAGTCCGGCTTTGAGGGCTTCGGCAAGGTCGTTTCCGGCGAGGTCAACCCCTCCGGCCGTACCGTGGATACCTATGTTTCCAACCTGAAGAATGCGCCCTGGTGGAACAACTTCGGCGACTTCAAGTACACCAACACCGAGGAGCTGAATTCCGATTCCACCTTCTTTGATCCGGAAGGCACCACCCCGTCCTTCGTCAACTACGTGGAAGGCATCTACGTGGGCTACAAGTTCTACGAAACTGCCGCCGCCGAGGGTCTCATCGACTACGACAAAGAAGTGGTCTACCCCTTCGGCTATGGCCTGAGCTACACCACCTTCACCAAGGAGATGAGCGGCATCACCTCCGACGGCACCAACCTGAACTTCAGCGTTACTGTCACCAACACCGGCGCTGTGGCGGGCAAGGATGTTGTAGAAATTTACAGCAATCCTCCCTACACCAACGGCGGCATCGAGAAGGCTACCGCAAACCTGCTGGACTTCGCCAAGACCTCTGAGCTGGCACCCGGCGCATCCGAGACCATCGAGTTCTCCATCCCGGTGGAGCAGCTGGCTTCCTATGATTACCAGACCAACGGCTGCTATGTGCTGGAAGCTGGCGACTATGTCATCAGCGCGAACGATGATTCCCACACCGTTGCCGATTCTGAAGTCTACACCGTTGCATCCGACAGCGTCTACAACGAGTCCAACAAGCGCGGCAGCGATGCTGTGGCTGCGACCAACGAGTTCGATTTCGCAGAAGGCGAGATCACCTATCTGTCCCGCGCCGACGGCTTTGCAAACTATGCCGAGGCGACCGCTGCTCCCGCCACCTATGAGATGACCGACGAGCAGAAGGCTGCCTTCGACAACGCACACACCTACGTCGAAGCTGGCTATCAGCAGGATGACGACGCCAACGCCGCCGACATCACCACCGGTGCCAAGAACGGCCTGAAGCTGGCCGATCTGCGCGGCGTGGATTACAACGACGCCCAGTGGGATGCCCTGCTGGATCAGATGTCCATCGACGATCTGCAGCAGATCATCGGCTTCGGCGGCTACCAGACCGCTGCGGTCTCCAGCATCGAGAAGGTCCGCACCAGTGACTGCGACGGCCCGGCTTCCATCAACAACTTCTTCACCGGTGTCGGTTCCGTCGGCTTCCCGGCTGCTGCCCTCATCGGCATGACCTGGGACAAGGATCTGGCCTACGCCTTCGGCGACAGCATCGGCGAGATGGCTGACGAGATGGATACCTCCGGCTGGTACGGTCCCGCTATGAACATCCACCGCACTGCTTTTGCAGGCCGTAACTTCGAGTACTACTCCGAGGACGGCGTGCTGTCCGGCGTGATGGCTTCCAACGCCATCAAGGGCGCACAGGATCGCGGTGTGTATGCTTACATGAAGCACTTCGCCCTGAACGATCAGGAAGGCAACCGTGCTTCCATGGTGGCGACCTGGTCCAACGAGCAGGCCATCCGTGAGATCTACCTCAAGCCCTTCGAGATCTCCGTCAAGGATGCAGACTGCCACGCGGTCATGTCTTCCTTCAACTACATCGGCACCCGCTGGACTGGCGGCTGCAAGGAGCTGCTGAAGAACGTCCTGCGCGGCGAGTGGGGCTTCGTGGGCTTCGTCGAGACAGACTACTTCGGCGTCTCCGGCTACATGACTGCTGACCAGTGCGTCCGCAACGGCAACGACCTGATGCTCTGCACCACCGGCAACGACTTCAACACCGTGACCGTGCTGACCAACAGCAGCAAGCAGGCCCTGCGCGAGTCCGCAAAGAACATCCTCTACACCGTGGTCAACAGCCGTGCATACGCAGAGGAGAACCTGAACCCCGGTATGGCAAAGTGGCAGATCGTCCTGATCGGTGCCGATGTTCTGGTGGCTCTGCTGTTCGTGACGCTGGAGGTCAAGACCCTCAAGGGCTACAAAAAGCGCAAGGAAGAGGAAGTCAACGCCTGATTTTAGGCAAGACGCTCTGAACGTTTGCAGCACCTGAACTGAAACCAGACCAAAGGCCCGCTGCGTAAAAACAGCGGGCCTTTTCTGGATTTGAAAAGGCAAAGAGGAAAATGCCATGAAACACACAGATATCATCAACAGCCTGAGTCTGGAACAGAAATGCGCCCTGCTGAGCGGCGGCACGGTGTTCACCACCCGGGCGCTGCCGGGCAAGGGCATCCCGGCCATTACCCTGTCGGACGGCCCCAACGGCGTGCGCAAGCAGGCGGGCGCAGCTGACCATCTGGGCCTGAACCCCAGTGTGCCCGCCACCTGCTTCCCCACCTCGGCCACCGTGGCCAACAGCTGGGACCCGGAGCTTGGCGAGGCTGTGGGCGCAGCCATGGGCGAAGAAGCAGCGGCACAGGGCGTGTCGGTGCTGCTGGGCCCCGGCCTGAACATCAAGCGCAGCCCCCTGTGCGGCCGCAACTTCGAGTATTTCTCGGAGGACCCCTACCTTGCCGGTAAAATGGCGGCGGCCTACGTCCGCGGCATCCAGAAAAACGGCATTGCCGCCTGCCCCAAGCACTTTGCCGTGAACAGTCAGGAGCTGCGCCGCATGGCCTCGGATTCCATCGTGGACGAGCGCACCCTGCGGGAGATCTACCTGACCGGCTTCGAGATGGTGGTCAAGGAGGCGCAGCCAAAGACCATCATGTCCGCCTATAACCTTGTCAACGGCACCTACGCCAACGAGAACGCCCACCTGCTCATGGATATCCTGCGCAGGGACTGGGGCTTTGACGGCGCAGTGGTCACCGACTGGGGCGGCAGCAACGACCACGCCCTTGGCGTGAAGAACGGCTCTACGCTGGAAATGCCTGCCCCCGGCGGGGATGCCATCCGGGAGCTGATGAAGGCGGTGCAGACCGGCAAGATCACCGAAGCGGACGTGGACGCCCGGCTGGAGGAGCTGCTGGAACTGGTGTTCACCACCAAGGCGGCGGTGGACGCCGCACCCGGCAAGTTCGATGCCGACGCCCACCACGCACTGGCACGCCGGGCTGCTGCCCAGAGCATCGTGCTGCTGAAGAACGAAAACAGCCTGCTGCCCCTTGCAAAGGGGGAAAAGGTGGCGGTCATCGGCGACTTTGCCCAGACGCCCCGCTATCAGGGTGCAGGCTCCAGCGCCGTCAACTCCATCAAGGTGGATTCCTTCTTGGACTGCCTTGCCGAGAGCGGCCTGAACAGCGTCGGCTACGCCAAGGGCTTTGACCGGCAGGGCAAGCCCGACGAGGCGCTGAAAGCCGAGGCAGTGCTGCTGGCAAAGAACGCCGACGTGGTGCTGCTGTGCATGGGTCTGGACGAGATCAAGGAGAGCGAGGGCATCGACCGCGCCGACATGAAGCTGGCAGAAAACCAGCTGGAACTGCTGGCCGCTGTGGCGGCGGCAAACCCCAACGTGGTGCTGCTGCTGAGTGCAGGCTCCTCGCTGGAAAGCGATTGGGTCAAGGACTGCAAGGCGCTGGTCTACGGCTGTCTGGGCGGTCAGGCCGGTGCAGGCGCACTGGTCGAGGTGCTCACCGGCGCGCAGAACCCCTGCGGTAAGCTGGCGGAGACTTGGGCGCGCAGCTACGCCGACACCCCCGCAAAAGCGCATTTCGGCGGCGACGGCCCCACTGTGGAGTACCGCGAGGGCCTGTATGTGGGCTACCGCTACTACGACACCGCCGGTGTGCCCACCGCCTTCCCCTTCGGCTACGGCCTGAGCTATACCAGCTTTGCGTACAGTGACCTGAAAGCAGACGAAAAGGGCGTGACCCTGACTGTCACCAACACCGGCAGCTGTGCCGGTGCCGAGGTGGTGCAGCTGTATGTGGCAAAGCCGGATGCAAAAGTTTTCCGCCCCGTCAAGGAGCTGAAGGGCTTTGCCAAGGTGCAGCTGGAAGCCGGAGAGAGCAAGACCGTCACCATCCCGCTGGACGATAAGGCGTTCCGCTACTGGAACGTCAAGACCGACCGCTGGGAGGTGGAGGGCGGCAGTTATCAGCTGCTGGTGGGCGCTTCCAGCGCCGATATCCGCTTGACTGCCACTGTTACGGTGGCGGGCACCGGCGCACCCGACCCCTACGCGGGCAAAAATCTGGAGCATTACCGCACTGCGCAGGTGCAGAACGTGCCGGATGCGGAGTTTGAGGCGCTGCTGGGCCGTCCCATCCCGGAGAACAAGGTGCACATCGACCGCAACATGACGCTGGGCGAGATGGGGCACGGACGCAGCCCCATCGGCTGGCTGGCGGCTGCCGTGCTGGGCACCCTGCTGCGCCGCAGCATCAAAAAGGGCAAGCCCGACCTGAACATCCTGTTCCAGTACAATATGCCTCTGCGTGCGCTGGCCAAAATGACCAACGGCGCCATCAGCATGGGCATGGTGGACGGTATCGTGATGGAGCTGCAGGGCTTCTGGATCATCGGTCTTGTGCGGGTGATTTTTGAGGCCGTGAAGAACCTCGTGCTGAACAGCCGCATGGAAGAGCGCTTGAAAAACAGCTGAAAGGAAGCAGGCTATGAATTTCTGGAATAACTTTGCGGCAAAGCACCCCGCCGCTGCCAAGTGGGTGCGCGAGGGCGGC
>OGDY01001972.1_pt1 | contig 20605 bp, 12 predicted proteins | sample 1570341 | NCBI WGS metagenome assembly OGDY01 (sample SAMEA2581972, study PRJEB24529) | metagenome | biome: Human gut stool | place: China | collected 2011 | reverse complement strand
AGCTTTTCAAGCGCCTCGCGAAGGTCGGGGTACTTAGCGCCGTCCGCCGGATAAATTCCGCAGAAAACAACGGGGTTTACCCTGCGGTAGCCCTCAAGCGGTTTTTCCGCGGGATTATCGGAAAGGGTTACGGTGTCGCCCACGCGCGCCTCGTTCACGGTTTTGATAGACGCGGTAAGGTAGCCTACCTCGCCTGCTTCAAGCACGTCGCACGGCTCCATTGAGGTGGCGCGCTTTCTGCCTATTTCCACCGTTTCAAAATCGGCGTTTGTCGCCATCATTCTTATTTTATCGCCGGTTTTAAGCTTGCCGCTCATAACGCGGAAGAAAACCACAACGCCCTTGTACGGATCATAATACGAATCGAATACAAGCGCGGTAAGCGGCGCGTTTTTATCCCCCTTGGGCGCGGGAATGTCGGTTATAATGCGCTCAAGCACCTCTTCCACGTTAAGCCCCGTTTTGGCGGATATCATAGGCGCGTCCTCGGCAGGGATTCCTATAACGTCCTCGATTTCCTTTTTAACGCGTTCGGGCTCGGCAGAGGGCAGGTCTATTTTGTTTATAACCGGCAAAAGCTCCAGCCCGTGGTCAACAGCCAAATAGGTGTTTGCAAGGGTTTGCGCCTCTATTCCCTGCGAGGCGTCCACTATAAGCACGGCGCCCTCGCACGCCGCAAGCGAACGCGAAACCTCGTAGTTAAAGTCTACGTGGCCGGGGGTGTCTATTAAATTAAGCTCGTACTCCTTGCCGTCCTTTGCGGTGTAATAAAGAGTTACCGCGTGCGCCTTTATGGTAATTCCGCGCTCGCGCTCTAAGTCCATACTGTCGAGTATCTGCTCTTCCATATCGCGCTTTGCAACCGATTGCGTAAGCTCCAAAAGCCTGTCTGCAAGGGTGGATTTGCCGTGGTCTATATGCGCTACAATACAAAAATTTCTTATGTTTTCAAGTGGAAAGGACAATTTTTTTCTCCTTATGCTATTATTTCATTCTATATTATAATACTAATAATAAAAATTTGCAATTATATTTTATATTACTTGATAACAGGTGCCGTTAGTGGTATTATTTAGAGGATAAAAAAGGAAGTGCGATATGTTAAAGCTGTTAAAACTTTTAAAAGCCTATAAAAAGGAAAGTATATTATCACCCGTTTTCAAGCTGGTTGAGGTTGCCTTCGAGCTTACCATTCCGCTTTTGGTGGCTAATATTATAGACGTCGGAATAGGCACGGGCAATAAGCCTTATATAGTTAAAATGTGCGCTTTAATGGGGCTTTTCGGCGTGCTGGGGCTTGCCTGTACGCTTGCCGCCCAGTATTTTGCGGCAAAGGCGGCAGTCGGTTTTTCCACAAAGCTTCGCCATATATTGTTTGAAAAGATAGAGTCACTGTCATTCTCAAAGATGGATACAGTGGGCACATCGACACTTATCACGAGGATGACAAGCGATATAAACCAGGTACAGTCAGGAGTCAATCTGGTGCTTCGGCTCTTCCTTCGCTCGCCATTTATTGTGTTCGGAGCTATGGCGATGGCTTTTACAGTAAATGTAAGAGCGGCAATGGTTTTTGTAGTTACCATACCTCTGCTTTCAATAGTGGTATTCTCAGTTATGGTTGCAAGCCTTCCGCTTTACAAAAAGGTGCAGAGCTCTCTTGACACAGTGCTTTCACATACCAGGGAGAATTTAGAGGGAACCAGGGTTATAAGAGCTTTCAATAAGCAAAATGATGAGATTGACAGCTTCAACAGGGACAACGAGCTTTTAACCAATATGCAGCAGGTTGTAGGACGAATCTCAGCACTCACCAATCCTCTGACATTTATCATTATAAATATTGCAACAATTGCAGTTATCGTATCAGGCGGCAAACAGGTATACGCAGGAATCCTCACACAGGGTGAGGTTGTGGCACTTGTAAACTACATGTCACAGATACTTGTCGAGCTGATAAAGCTTGCAAACCTTATCGTACAGGTGACAAAGGCAGTGGCGTGCGGTAATCGTATAGCGGATGTGCTTTCTATTCCATCAAAGCTTCCTGAGAAAAATCCTAAGCTCATTGGTGCAAAGGATGGCGCACCTGAGGTTGAGTTTGACCATGTCTGCATGACCTATGAGGGAGCGGCCGATGAGACACTCACAGATATAAGCTTTACAGTGCAAAAGGGGCAGACAATCGGAATCATCGGTGGTACAGGTTCAGGAAAATCAAGCCTTGTAAACCTTATCCCGAGGTTTTATGATGCCGCAAAGGGTACTATAAGGATTCAGGGAAATGATATAAATGACTACGATGCAGTGCAGCTTCGAGATAAAATCGGTGTTGTAATGCAAAAGGCAGTGCTTTTTGCAGGAACAATAGCCGACAACCTGCGCTGGGGCAAAAATGATGCCACAGAGGAGGAAATGTGGAAGGCGCTCGATATAGCACAGGCGACAGAGGTTGTAAAGGGCAAAGAGGGCGGTCTTGACTACATGATAGAGCAGGGCGGCAAGAACTTATCAGGTGGTCAGAAGCAGCGTCTTACAATTGCCAGGGCAGTTGTAAAGGATCCTGACATACTGATACTTGACGACAGTGCATCGGCACTTGATTTTGCTACAGATGCGAGTCTTCGCGCGGCATTAAAGGGCATGCATGGTGACAAGACAATATTTATCGTGTCACAGCGTACCTCATCTATCCAGTTTGCGGACAATATCATAGTGCTCGACGACGGACAGATGGTTGGCTTCGGACCTCATGAAGAGCTGCTTGAGACATGTGAGACCTACAAAGAGATATATGATTCACAGTTTAAAAAAGAGTCGGATATGACCAGACAAAAGGAGGTGTAGAGTATGGCTATGGATAATGCGAAAATGAATAAAGCAGGTACAATGCGCAAGGTACTAAGCTACATGAAGAGATATATTCCTTTGCTTGTAATTTCCCTTGCCCTGTCTGTTGTTACAGTGGCGCTTACGCTTTATTTTCCAATCCTCACAGGACGCGCAATTGATTTGATTGTAGGAAAAGAAAAGGTTGATTTTACGGCTATGACAGCCATCCTCACGAGAGCAGCAATAATAGTCGTCATAGCGGCAGCGGCCCAGTGGCTTACAAATATCTGCAACAACAGGATGACCTACAACATAGTGAGGGATATAAGGCATGATGCATTTTTGAATATTGAGAAAATGCCGTTATCATATATTGACAGTCACTCACATGGTGATATGGTCAGCCGTATCATCGCCGATGTAGATACATTTTCAGAGGGACTTTTGATGGGCTTCACACAGCTCTTTACAGGAATTGCAACAATAGCAGGCACGCTTATTTTCATGCTTACAATAGATGTGAAGATATCATGCATCGTAGTACTAATCACACCTTTGTCACTTTTTGTGGCAAGCTTTATCACTAAAAAGACATATTCCATGTTTCAGCTGCAGACAAGAACAAGGGGAGAGCAGACATCACTCATCGACGAGATAGTAGGAAATGAAAAGGTCGTACAGGCCTTCAACCATGAGGATGAGGCGCTTGAGCAGTTTGACGAGATAAATGACAGATTACAGAAATGCTCACTGAGGGCAACATTTTTTTCAAGTCTTACAAATCCGAGTACACGTTTTGTCAACAGTCTTGTGTATGCCGGAGTCGGAATTTTTGGTGCCATGAGTGCACTCACCGGCGGAATAACAGTAGGACAGCTTTCATGCTTCTTATCATACGCAAACCAGTACACCAAGCCGTTCAACGAGATATCGGGTGTCATAACAGAGCTTCAGAACGCACTTGCCTGTGCCGCTCGTATTTTCGAGCTGATTGAGGAGGAAAAGGAAATACCGGATGCTTCGGATGCGGTAACGCTTGGTGAAGCAGACGGACGTGTGGACATAGAGGATGTTTATTTCTCATACGTGCCGGATAAAAAGCTTATCGAGGATTTCAATCTCCACGTAAAGCCGGGACAGCGCGTGGCTATCGTAGGTCCGACCGGCTGTGGAAAGACGACTATTATCAATCTGCTTATGAGGTTTTACGATGTAAACAGTGGAACAATTAAGGTGAGCGGACACGATATAAGAAAAATTACACGAGAGAGTCTTCGTGACAACTATGGCATGGTGCTTCAGGAGACATGGCTCAAGAAGGGCACAATCCGTGACAATATCATAATGGGAAAGCCTGATGCCACAGATGAGGAAATCATTGCAGCAGCAAAGGCATCCCATGCCCACAGCTTTATCAGACGTCTGCCGAAGGGCTATGACACTGAAATCGGTGAGGACGGTGGCAGCCTGTCACAGGGACAGAAGCAGCTATTATGCATCACAAGAGTCATGCTCTGCTTACCGCCTATGCTGATATTGGATGAGGCTACATCATCGATTGATACACGTACAGAGATTAAGATTCAAAAAGCGTTCCTTACCATGATGAAGGGCAGGACAAGCTTTATAGTGGCTCATCGTCTGTCTACCATCAGGGAAGCGGATATTATCCTTGTTATGAAAGACGGAAAGATTATAGAGCAGGGCAATCATGAGAGCCTGCTTGCAGCGGACGGATTTTATGCGAACCTCTATAATAGCCAGTTTGCATAGCATAGGGCTATAGAAATGCAAGGCAGTCACTCCGGTGGCTTACGCCCCTTACGATGTTGGTTGAAAGCTTTTTGTGTTGAAGATAGCGAAAGAGTAAGGGAAGGCGACCGGCGCACGGGGAATTTGCCCCCGGCAGAGGTGCTCCCGAAAGAGCGACTAGCGCAGCGGCTTAGATACTGTAGAATTATGCCCATGAAACGCAGAAATGCCCCGGCATGGACGCCGGGGCAAGGAGAAACCGCGCCATGGACGGCGCGTTTCGACGGTTTCGTCAAGCATAGAAAATCTAAAAAGCATAATTCGTACAGTACCTTAGCTGCGTAGCGTTAGCTCGTCGGGAGCGCCTCTGCCGGGGGCAAATTCCTTGTGCACCGGTCGTCTTCCCGTATTATTGAAAAATACCAAGCAATCCACATCTATTGCGCAGCATCAGGAGCCACATACGAGTATGCATTGGACATTTTTGCAGCATTGTTTGTCAGAGTGACAGCTTCTCTGTAGTAGGCAACGACAGGAGTGCCCTTATCCACAGCGTTGAACAGCTGCTCTGCAAAAGCAGGTGGCACATTGATACATCCGTGTGAGCCTGAGGTTTTGTAAATTGTTCCTCCGAAGGTATCACGCCAGCTGGCATCATGGATACCTATATTGTAGGCAAACGGCATAAAATAGCTGACAGGAGAAGAGTATCCCTCGCCGACAAGAGTAGCATTTCTCTGCTTGTAAACAATCTTGTATACACCATCTACGGAACCATTCTGACGGGCGAGGTTACCTGATACGAAATCAGACTCCATCTGGAGAGCACCATCCTTGTAATACCACATGTGCTGCTTTGTGTAGTCAATCTCTATGTATGTATTACCTATGTCGTCAGCACCGCGATGGAGTGCTGTCTGCTCGTAAACAGGCTCTCTTTCCACGGGCTTGCCTCCCTCTAAATCAGAAAGAAGTTCAGCCTTTTCATTTTTCTTGCTGACTACCCATCCGTAGTCTCCACCACCTATTTCAATAGTGTCACCGGACGATGTCTTGAATGAGCGTTTGCGGCCGAAGGTATTGTACTTGGAAGCAAGCTGCTGGACATATTTAGTGACCTTGGCATCATCTATGCTCACGCTGCCGTCATCTGAGATGCTTAGCATATCAAGGATTTTGGCTGAGTCAAGCTTCTCATCGGCACCTTCAATTTTGTATGTGACGGTTGAAGCAGTGTATTTGTCGAGGGCTTCTTTTTCATTTTTGATTGTATCGCTTTCCTTTGTGATTTCGGGAGCTTCATAACAGTCATCGTTTAAGCTAAGCTTTGGAAGCTCATTGTCCAGGGCATCCTTTACTTCGGCAAGGATGCTGTCATATATCGGCTTGCAGCCTTTTTTCTCTTCAATCACATTGTATTCGCCGTCTTTTATCTCGATATGGGCATCCTCCGGATTTTCAATGTAGTCATCACTGAAAATATCAAGAGCCTTGAGCTTTTCCGCCAAAGCGGCATCGTCATATTTGGACGAACCCTTTAGAGTATAGTTTTGAGCTTTGAAGAGACTGACAGGCCATGTAAAAGCATTCTGGCTTTTTAGGATTTGCTCCTCGTCACCGTTTGAGACATATTCATAGGAAAAATCAGGTCCCTTAAGTGAAAAGCTGTTGCCTTTTCTATCAGTGATTGTGAGCAGATAGTCGCGGCTTAGGGCTGTATTTTTTTCTAATGCCTCTTTTGCAGTTTTCCCTGCGTATTTTACAGAGTTAATCTTTGTGTTGAACAGATAGTGGCTGCTAAAATAAAAGGCAAAGCCAAGATAAACAGCCAAAAGCACACCAAGCACAACGGCACAGGTTATAAGCACTTTTTTCTTCATGTAAATCGACCTCCTTGGAGATATGCTGTTGCTGCCCACACCGGGGTGTAGGCGGCAGCTAAAATCAGTTACATTTGTGAAGATGTGACACATCCATATAGTCAGGCAGACCATCCTTGTAGGCTACAGCGGTTTCTCCCTGAATAAGTGGTTTTAAGTATTCGATAAGTTCAGGCTTCACATCATTGCCCGCATCATTGATCCACTCTCTTGGCACAGACTTGGCCTCGTTTGCGATATCCTTGATAGCAGAATATGTGTATTCCACCTGATAAGGATCATTTGAGATGCGCTTCAAGCATACCATTGATGCGGTCACACCCTCCGCTGCAATCATGACACCCTTTTTACCCTGAGCAAAAGATTCCTCGATATCGGTTAATGATGCAAGGTGTGAGGCACAGCGCTGGAGCACATTTACCTCTACAGAGCGCACCTTGACACCGATGTTTTCCTTTACGATGAACTCAAGAGCTTTTCCGGCACCGCTTAGCTGCTGGTGTCCGAACTGGTCACATGCGGCCTTTGATGATGTAATGTATGAGCCGTCTGCGTCATGTATTCCTTCGGATACGGCAACTATTACATTGTTAGTGTGCGCAAGGGCTTCTTTTATATCGGCAACAAATTTGTCCTTGTCGAAATCCACCTCAGGCAGATAGATGAACTGAGGCGCTGTATTGTACTCATTACGTGCGAGAGCGGAAGCGGCAGTGAGCCATCCTGCGTCACGTCCCATGATTTCAACGATTGTCACACTCTTAACAGCATAGATAAAGGTATCATGGGCTATCTCGAGCATGCTTGATGCGATATATTTGGCGGCAGAGCCAAATCCCGGAGTATGGTCTGTCATGCACAGATCATTGTCGATGGTTTTTGGAATTCCTATAATTTTCACATCACTGTTGATTTTTTTTGCATAATCGGATAACTTTAATACGGTATCCATCGAATCATTTCCACCGATGTAAAAGAAAGCTTTTATAGAAAGCTTATCGAACTGGTGGAAGATGTATACATATGGTGAATCATCATCCTTGTAATCAGGGAGCTTGTGGCGGCATGAGCCAAGATACATCGCAGGTGTGGTCTTAAGCTTTTCAAGATTAGCATCATCTGCAAAAATATCTGACAGATTGAGATAATTCTCATTTAAAATGCCGAGTATTCCGTTTACAGCGCCATAGCAGATATCGTATTTCTCAGAGCTTTTTACTCCTGCGATGACTCCTGCAAGGCTTGCGTTGATTGCAACAGTTGGGCCGCCTGACTGGGCGACGATACAGTTTGACTGATTCATTGTAATCTCCTTATTGTGTATTTTAACTATTCTCTTCTGTAAGAATAGTTATGATATAATTTTAAATGATTATTAAAGGCGCATGACATATGCTGCGCATAATCATATAGATTGTAGTATCAAACATTATTTTTAGCAAGGGTTAAAATGAAAAATATGAATAAATACGAGAATTGCTTATTGTGTCCCAGAAAATGTGGCATAAACAGAAGAACCGGACAAACAGGCGTATGTGGCGTTTCATCTGAAATAAAGGTGGCGCGAGCAGCACTTCATTATTGGGAGGAGCCGTGCATATCAGGAAAAAGAGGAAGTGGGGCAGTTTTTTTCTCAGGCTGCAGCCTGCACTGCGTGTTCTGCCAGAACAGGGAAATTTCTGACGGAAAAGAGGGAAAGGTAATCAGTAAAGAGAGGCTGAGTGATATCTTTATGGAACTTGCTGACAAAGGCGCAAATAATATCAATCTGGTCACACCGGGGCAGTATATCCCTGATATAGTGTGGGCGGTAAACGATGCAAAAAGCCGCGGCATGAAGCTTCCTATTATATACAATACGAGCGGATATGAAAATGTGACAGAGCTAAAGCTGCTTGAGGGCATAGTGGATGTGTATCTTCCGGATTTTAAATATATGGACAGTACGCTTTCGGCAAGGTATTCAAGGGCAAAAGATTATCCGTCTGTCGCAAAGCAGGCGCTTTCAGAGATGGTCAGGCAGCAACCGGATGTCGTGATTGACGATTCGACAGGACTCATACAAAAGGGAGTTATTGTGCGACAGCTTCTACTGCCGGGACATGTGAATGATGCAAAGGATGTACTTAAGTACCTGTATGATACATATCATGATCACGTATATATAAGCATGATGAGCCAGTTTACGCCGATTGCACTAAAGGATTATCCTGAGATAAACCGCACAGTGACAAGGAGAGAGTATGAAAGGCTTGTTGACTATGCCCTCGAAATAGGAATCACGAATGCATTTATACAGGAGGGTGACGTGGCAAAGGACAGCTTCATTCCGGCATTTGACTGTGAGGGAGTATAATATTTACCGTTTTTCTTAATAAAATAGTAAGAATTGGCAGGCAAAAATGACTGGATTTTGTGACGCCGGTGTAGTACTATGGTTATGTGATATTTTTTAACTGTGAAGGTACTGAACAGTTACGATATTTTGTTATTACTCACATCCCGGTGTGACAGACGATAATGTTTTTAATCACACAGGATACATCATTCAATAGAGGATACAGTGATGAAAAATATAGAAGAACAGCAGATAATAATTGAATGTCCGAATACTATCTTTCATCTATACATTGACAGTGAGGATGAGCTTTCAAAGGTTAAGGTGTTTATGAACAATATGAAGAATGTTGATTCGATAAGTCTGCATGATATATACAACTGGTGCAACAGACAGCATGTGCAGTACACGACGACATTTAATTATGACAGTAAAATGACCTTGACAGAAATGATAAAATCCTACATATTTTACTTCAGACAGAAGCTTAGATATGTAAATAATAGTGATAGGATGATAGAAACATGAGATACCCTGAATTTCTAAAGGATAGAGGAACAATAGGCTTTGTGGCGCCTTCGATGGGCTGTACAACAGAGCCGTACAGGAGTGCCTTTGACAATGCCATTAAAAGGTTTCACAGCATGGGTTATAAGACGATAGAGGGACCTAACTGCAGGTGCGACAGTGGCATAGGTATCAGCAATACACCTAAGAAGTGCGCAGAAGAGCTGAACGAGAGCTATGCTTCTGCTGATAGTGATGTGCTTATATCCTGTGGTGGTGGCGAGCTGATGTGCGAGGTAGTGCCTTATATTGATTTTGAGCGCGTGAAGCAGTCAAAGCCGAAATGGTACATGGGCTATTCCGACAACACAAATTTCACATTTTTGGAGGCTACTATTGCAGATACAGCAGGTATTTACGGGCCGTGTGCGGGCAGCTTTGGCATGGAGGTGTGGCATGAGTCACTTACCGATGCATTTAATCTGCTTTGTGGCAGGAAGCTTTCATTTACCAATTACCCTATGTGGGAGAAGGAATCGATAAAGGATGAGAATGCTCCGTTTGTGGGCTACAACCTGACTGAAAAGTCGTGTATCAGCTCTATTCCTGCGGTGGCAAAGGAAAGCAGGCTTACCATGAGAGGCAGGCTGCTTGGTGGCTGCATGGATTGTCTTATCAATCTGCTTGGTACATCGTTTGACCATGTAAGGGAATTTAATGAGCGCTACAGTGATGATGGTATCATATGGTTCCTTGAGGCTTGTGACCTTAATGTGATGGGCATGAGAAGGGCTATGTGGCAGATGAAAAATGCAGGATGGTTTTCAAATGTAAAGGGCTTTCTTATCGGACGACCGGCGCACTTCGGAGAGGAAATGTTTGGCATAGACCACAGACAGGCGCTTTCATCACTGCTTAGAGAGTTTAATGTGCCAATCATCATGGATCTGGATATAGGTCATATGTCGCCGATGATGCCTGTGGTATGCGGAAGCATGGCAGATGTCAGCTTCGACGGAAGCAACTTTACAATTTCGTATGATATAGAGCAGTAGATTGGAGGAAAAATGATTAGATTAATAAAGAAAAAAGCAAAGAGTATTGTATGTAGCGTGCTTGCTGCGGTGACATTGTTTACAATGAATCCGGCTGTATTTGCAACAGAGACAGCTACGCAGACTGATACAGTTTCAAGCGTTGATGTATCAGGCAGTGACAGCAGTGACGCAGCTGATAAGAGTAACACAGACAGTACTGCAGACAGCACAACGACAGCTGGCAGTGAGGCAAACGACAAGGTGACCATCAGCAAAAATGATAAGCCATACTTAAGTCTTGGAGCAGACCTCACACCGGAGCAGAGAGCGACAGTGCTTGGATTTATGGGAATCGAGCTCACCGATCTGGACAAATACGATGTGGTCTATGTAAATAATGATGAGGAGCACAAGTACCTCGATTCATACATCAGCAAGAGCGAGATTGGCACAAGGTCACTTTCCTCAGTACTCATTACGGAGGATAAAAAGGGTGCGGGTCTTAGTGTTTCCACACACAATATCAATTACTGTACGGTAGGAATGTACAAGAATGCGCTTGCCACAGCAGGCATAGCTGATGCTAAAATCATAGTCGCAGGACCATTCCCTATTTCCGGAACGGCAGCACTTGTAGGCACGCTAAAGGCATACGAGGAGATGACAGGCAAGAAGCTTGACGACAAGGTGACAGACGCAGCGATGGATGAGCTTGTTACAACAGGAGAACTCAACAAGAGCATTGACGGCGATTCGCAGGATATCGAGGCAATGATTGCAGACCTAAAGAAGCAGCTTGCCGATGGAAGGCTCAAGGATGAGAGCCAGATAAAGGATGCGATAAAGGAGGCTGCAAAGGATTACGACCTGAAGCTTTCTGATGATGATATTGCAAAGCTGACATCGCTTCTTATGAAGCTTAAGGATGCCAATATCGACTGGGATTCAGTCATCAACCAGGCACAGGACTGGGCATCAAAGCTTGGCGATAAGATAAATGACCCGGGCTTCTGGGAAAAGCTTGGCAACTTTTTCATGGATTTATGGGATAAGATAAAATCCCTGTTCAGCTAGAAAAGCTACAGGAGACAGTAAGAATAAGCAGAATATGAATCAGGTAACTCCCTGAAACGTAAGCATGAGCTGCACGTTTCAGGGAGTTTTTATATCATTAATAAAAAAATAATAAATTTCTGCCGAATACATTGATACAAAGGTCATATTCTATTATAATTAAATGGATAATGGATTAATGTAAACAATGCACATAAGAAAGATGGGATTTGATGATAAAGATAAATAAATTTCTGGCAGCCTCTGTCGTTACATTGTCATTAGCCGCATGTGACCTGGCACCATACAGCAGCATAGCAGTCTATGCGGATCAGGCGGCTAAGGTTGTGTGTGATGAGAGATACTGGGTAGCGGCGAGAAGCGGACCGGGCACAGAGTATGAGCTGGAGCACAAGCTTTCAAACGGCAAGGATATTACTATTCTTGAGCAGACCACAGGTGCAGACGGCAAGGTGTGGTACAAGGCGAAGTACAATCTGGCAGCAAATAACGAGGAGTGTGTCAGCTATATAAGGTCTGATTTTGTATCAGCAGGTACCGGCACAGCTGCATCAGACAATGCGCAGACAGGGGATGCTTCAGCAGACACCGGCAATGCGGATGCCATACAGCAGAATAATGAGGAGCAGCTTGCTCTTGCAACAGCATCGGGAGTATATGCTACAGGTACGATTACCGGCGGCAATGTGTATGTCCGCAATGCAGCAGGCACATCCGGTACTACCAAGGTTGTCTCACTCAACTGGAACCATCAGGTTGACATAATTGGAGAGACCAGGGTAAACGGTGTGGTCTGGTACAATGTCAAGGGTACTTTAAACGGCAAGGCATTTACTGGCTGGACTATCAGTACATACATAAAGGTGACATACAATAATAGCGGAGACAATACTGATTTTGTCACGGCTATGAAGAATGCAGGCTTTCCTGACAGCTATATTCCAAACCTTACAGCTCTTCACAATAAGTATTCAAGCTGGACATTTGAGGCTGTAAATACAGGTTTGAATTGGGATACGGTGATTGAAAATGAAAGTGTAAACGGACTTAATCTGGTATCCAAATCAGCAGACAATGCCAAGAAATCCACAGCTTCCGGAGCATATAACTGGTCAACAAATACGTGGGTTGAGTACGAACCGGGATGGGTGTCAGCAAGCAGTGCCTATATTGCTTATCTCATGGATCCAAGGAATTTTCTTGATGAGACCAATATTTTTCAGTTTCAGAGTCTGGCATACAGTCCGAATGAGGCACTTGAAGGTGTCAAGTCCATAGTAAAAGGCACATTTATGGAGGGAACAAAGACCTATTCCAACAATGGTGAGAAAATCAATTATGCAAGCACATTCATGGATGTGGCAAAGAGCAGTGGAGTAAGTGCATACCATATAGCATCGCGTATAAAGCAGGAGCAGGGACAAAAGGGAACGAGCCCTCTTATTTCGGGTACATATTCCGGATACGAAGGATATTATAATTATTTTAATTTTAGTGCAACCGGAAACACGAAGGATAAGATTTATAAAAATGGTCTGTCTTTTGCCAAGAAGCAGGGCTGGAATACAAGAGTAAAGTCCATAAGCGGCGGAGCTGTAAAGGTGGGCAGCAATTATATAAATAAGGGTCAAAATACACTGTATTTTGAGAAGTTTAATGTAGTAAATACAAGCTCGCTGTATTTCCATCAGTACATGGGCAATGCCACAGCGGCTCTTACTGAGGGACAGAGTCTGGCTAAAGGATATTCAGACAAGAATCAGGCTTTTGTATTTAAAATACCTGTATACAACAATATGCCATCGTCAGCAGTGGGCTTCGATAAAGCAGGCGATACCAATAACTATCTGCAGTCGCTTGCGATAAGCGGTGTAACACTCACACCGGCCTTCAATGGAGCGACAACAAGCTATTCAGCAGTTGTTTCAAATGCTATAAGCTCAGTGACTGTTTCGGCAGATGCAGTTTCAGGAAACAGTGGTGTTTCAGGCACAGGAAGCTATTCGCTTGCTGTCGGAAATAATACAATTAAGGTAAAATGCAAGTCGCAAAGCGGTGATACAAGAACATACACTATCAATATAAACAGGCAGGCGGCATCTGCAAATAATGCAGGTGGCAATAATAATCAGAACAATAATAACCAAAATAATACTGATGTAAACATAACATCAGGTAAATACAGTATAGGTACTTATATTACAGGCATTGAGCCTGGAACCGGTGCAGCTGATTTTGTGAAGAATATAGCAGTATCAGCATCAGGAACTGTAAAGCTTCTGACAAGCTCAGGCTCAGAAAACAGCGGAAAGATTGCAACAGGCAATAAAGTGGCTGTTTATGATGCTTCAGGTAATCTGAAAAAGACATACGATATTGTTATATATGGAGATATCAATGGTGATGGTGCTGTAAATGCTCTTGATATGATTAAGCTCAACAGACATATCTTAGGAAAGGGAACACTCACAGGTGCTTATCTGGAGGCAGCTGATGCTAACAGAAAGGGTGATGGTGGAAATGCCCTTGATATGATAATCATGAACAGACACATACTGGGCAAATCAAAGATATCGCAGAATTAGAAATGTGAGGAAAGATATGAAGAAATTATTTGGATGTATATTATCACTTGTTGTGGCAGTGATGCTTGTTTTCACACCTGCCGAGCATGTGTATGCGCAGGGACTTGGACTAAGTGTCAGCTCGAGCTCTGTAGCTGTTGGAAAAACAGTTAAGGTGACGGTTTCTATGCCGTCGGGATATTTTGGTACTGTAGTTATCTCAAGCTCTGACGAGGGAGTACTGAGTAACGGAGGAGATGGTGTGGCCAATATTGGTGATGCTGTTGAGGGATATCCGACATCACAGTCATTTTCATTTACGGCGAAGGGCGCAGGAAGCTGCACTATAAAGGCGTATTGTACAGTAGTAGGAGATGCAGAGGGTAACAATGCCGGAGGCACAATCACAGGTGCCAGCACGAAGGTGACCGTAACAAGTCCTTCATCAAACAATGATTCAAACAGCAACAAGGATAACAAGGACAATTCCGGCAGCAATACCGGCAATGACAACAATGCAAATAAAGATAATGAAAACAAAGAGGAAAAGAAATCTTCAAATGCATCTCTTGGCTCACTTGTTATCTCAGCAGGTACACTTTCACCTGAGTTTTCTGCTGCGACAAAGGATTACACAGCTACAGTAGATTACAGCTGTTCAAGCCTTGCTGTTACAGCCAATCCCGCTGATTCCAAGGCGAGTGTGACATCCGTCACAGGCAATGATTCACTTGAGGTTGGAGAGAATACGGTCAGCGTTGTTGTGACAGCAGAGGATGGCAGCACAAGCACATACAATATAGTTGTTACCAGAAGAGCCGAGGATGATCCGGAGAATGCAGATAAGCAGGATAACTGGAAGAAGTTTGATATAAATGGCACAGAGTGGACTATGGTAAATGACATTCCGGAGGATGTTGTTCCTGAAGGCTTTGAGCACTCAAAGACAGTGATTGAAGGACTTGAATACAATACCCTTCATGGCACCTTTGGTGATATCACGCTTGTGTATTTACAGTCGGAAAGCGGCAATGGACTTTTTGTATATGATGCAGCACAGAATGCAGCATATGAGTTTGTCCGTATCAATTCAGAGTCGCATTTTATAGTGGTTTTACTGCCTAAGGTGGATGATGTACCTGAGGGATATAATGAGATATCGCTCTCCATAGAGGGCAAGGGTGTGGCAACAGCCTACCAGACCAAAGTCGAAAAAACCGATGATCAGACAAAGGATTTTTACCTCGTATACGCTATGAATGACAATGGTGAGAGTGGCTGGTACACATATGATAGCGTAGATGGCACATATATGAGGACCGAGCTCAGCACACCTACAGTGGCACAGGAGGAAAACGATACAACAAAGAGCGAGCTTGTCCCGGGAATTGCCAATAAATATCTTGTTTTAGCTGCAATACTGGTTCTTGTTATCGTTATTCTGTTACTGTTGCTTATTGTATCAGCTGTGAAAAACAGAAAATATAAGGCAATGGACTATCATGATGACGATGATGATGTAGATGATGCAGCAGAAGATGTATCAAATGAAGCTTTGGAAGAAACAACTGATGAAACTGCGGACGAGATAGCAGATGAGCTGGAAGAAGAGGTTACAGAAGAGCCGTTAGATGAAGTGGCAGAAGAAGCTGCAGAAGAGTCGGTGGATGAAGTGGCAGGAGCTGCAGAAGAGTCGGCAGATGAAGTCGCAGAAGAAACAGCAGATGAAGCTGTAGAAGAGCCGGCAGGAGAAGCTGCAGAAGAAACAGCGGAAGGTGCTGCAGATGAGCAAAAGATGGCTACGGATGAAAATATATCAAATGCATCCTATGTCGGAAGAACCGTAGAAATTACACCTGATTCTAAGAAAGCTGTTGAGAATGAAAACTCTGAGTTTGATTTAAAAGACGATTTAAGGCAGGAAAACGTTTCTGACACAGAAAACGATGCTGATGAGGATGCTTTAAAGAATCAGCTTCAAATCGCACTTGATGGCTTTGTCAATGAGGGAAATAAGCTGTCTGAGACTATAGACCGCAGTGCAAAGGATGACAATGAAGATGACAGCGAGGATGATGATTTGCAGTTCATCGACTTAAATTAGTGAATATGACTGGAGGATATGACTTGAAACCATATACAAGTAAGGCTAAAAAAGCAATAGATTTGGCTGCACGTATATCAAAGAAAATGAACTACAGCTATGTTGGAACAGAGCACATACTGGCTGGCCTTATAAAAGAGGGCACCGGTGTGGCAGCTGAGGTTCTAACAGCCTGCAATGTGGAATATGATAAGCTTATTTCGATGATTGAAGACCTGATTTCACCGGGGGATAACATCGAAGTGATGGACAGGGATGGCTATTCACCAAGGACACAGAGAGTATTGGAGCGTGCATCGGAGGAAGCCGATAGATTTGAGTGCAATGAGATAGGTACAGAACACTTGCTGATGGCTATAGTACTGCAGGGAGACTGTGCAGCTGCAAGACTTTTAAACACCATGGGTGTTAACAGTCAGAAGATGTTTATAGATATTCTTGGTGCGATGGGTGAGGATCCGTCTGCATACAGGGATCTGATGAAAAGCTATGGTACATCATACAATTCTGCGACTCCTGTATTAGATCAGTATTCCAGAGATTTGACAGATATGGCAGAGGCAGGGCTTCTTGACCCTGTTATAGGCAGAAAAAAGGAGATGGAGCACGTTATCCAGATACTTTGCCGTCGTGGCAAAAACAATCCATGTCTGATTGGAGAGCCGGGAGTGGGCAAGACCGCTATAGTAGAAGGACTTGCGCAGGATATAGTCAGTGGCAATGTTCCGGATATTCTTTTGGGAAAGAGACTGGTTTCCCTTGATATGTCCGGGCTTGTAGCCAAATCAAAGTATCGTGGTGAGTTTGAGGAGCGTATCAAGAAGGTGATAAGCGAGGTTTCAAATGCCAAAAATGTACTGCTTTTCATTGATGAGCTTCACACTATAATAGGTGCAGGAGGAGCAGAAGGTTCGTTAGATGCATCTAACATATTAAAGCCTGCGCTTGCCAGAGGCGAGGTACAGGTAATCGGCGCCACTACCATAGAAGAGTACCGCAAATACGTGGAAAAGGATGCTGCGCTTGAGCGCCGTTTCCAGCCGGTGATGGTTGAGGAACCGGGTGTGGATGAGACAATAGAGATACTCACAGGATTAAAGGGAATCTATGAAAAGCATCATGGTGTCATCATAACAGATGAGGGTGTGAAAGCAGCAGTAAACCTTTCTGCACGATATATAAATGACAGATTTTTACCTGATAAGGCGATAGACCTGATGGATGAAGCGGCAGCCAGGATAAGGCTTAAGAATCTGACATCATCTGACGAGCTGCTTGCTCTGAAAAAAGAGATAACAGATAAGCAGAACCAGGTGGAAAATGCTTTATCGAATGGAGATCTCGCAGCTGCCGGCGCGCTTATGTCAGAAAAGGAAGTGCTTGAAAATAAACAGCAGAAGCTTATGAGAAAGAACTGTCGCACAGGAGCCAAAAATCAGCCTGTAGTCGGCGAAAATGAGATAGCGGATGTAGTATCGGGATGGACCAAAATACCTGTAAATAAGCTTACAGAGTCAGAGGCAGGACGACTTGCAAAGCTTGAACAGATACTTCACAAGCGTGTAATAGGACAACAGGAGGCTGTTTCTGCTGTCGCAAAGGCTGTCAGACGAGGCCGTGTTGGTTTAAAGGATCCTAAGAAGCCGATTGGCTCATTCCTGTTTTTGGGACCGACAGGAGTAGGTAAGACGGAGGTATCAAAGGCGCTTGCTGAGGCTGTCTTTGGCAAAGAAGATGCCATGATACGTGTTGACATGTCAGAGTACATGGAAAAGCATAGTGTTTCAAAGATGATTGGTTCACCACCGGGATATGTGGGCCATGAGGAGGGCGGACAGCTCTCAGAGAAGGTCAGACGCAATCCTTTTTCTGTTATACTGTTTGATGAGATAGAAAAAGCACATCCTGATGTGTTCAATATACTTTTACAGGTGCTTGATGATGGTAGAATCACTGATTCACAGGGGCGCACGGTTGATTTCAAGAATACAATAATCATCATGACATCAAATGCAGGAGCTTCTTCTATTATAGAACCAAAGCGCCTTGGCTTTGGCGCTGGTGAGGATGAAAAGCAGGATCACGAGCGTATGAAGAACGGTGTCATGGAGGAGGTCCGCCGTATATTTAAACCTGAGTTTTTGAACCGAATCGACGAGACTATTGTATTTAGAGCTCTCAACAAGGATGACATGAAGCATATAGTGACACTTCTTGTAAAGGAGCTTAAGAAACGCTGTAAAGAACAGCTTGATATAGAGCTCACAGTGCGCGACAGTGCAAAATCCTTTATCGTGGACAAAGCCTATGACAGAAAATATGGCGCAAGACCTCTTAAACGAAAGCTTCAGGAGGAGATTGAAGACCGTATGTCAGAGGATATTATTACCGGCAAAATTAAGCGCGGCGATAAGGTAATAATTTCTACGAAAAACAAACAAATTTCATTGACTGTTGAGTAGAATTGGATTTATAATTAATATATCAATATAGCTACGGGAGGATAAAAATGGCTGTAATAAGTGAATTAATCCGTACTGAGGAAAACGGAAAGCTCAGCTTCGGAGATTATACATTGGCTGCAAAGGCAAAGCTTGACAATTTTGAGAAGGATGGAGATATCTACAAGGTAAAGACATTTAAGGAGATTACGAAGCTCGAAAGAAACGGACTCTTTGTATACGAGTCTGTTCCGGGAACAGCGGTTATGGATTTCGAGGAGACTGCTGATACAGTGACATTTACTGTGGAGGGACCTGAGGATGCTCAGATTACTCTTGGCCTTGAAGAGGAGACAGAGTACGAAATTGATATAGCTGGAGCTGTTGCAGGTACTATGAAGACAAATCTCGGCGGCAAGCTCAGCTTAAGCGTAGAGCTTGAGGGTGTTGATTCAGTCGATATCAAAGTATCAAGAAAATAGAGCATATTTTTAGCCCGGTGAAAGCCGGGCTTTTTGTATTTTATAAAGGAGAACAATATGGCAAAAGGAAAGACCTCTGTATTTTTCTGCCAGGAATGTGGTTATGAATCGGCAAAATGGATGGGACAGTGCCCGGCCTGTAAGGAATGGAATACATTTGTAGAGGAAACCATAGATAAAAAGTCGATAAGCTCGTCGGGAAAAGTAAAAAAAGAATCAAAGGCGGCACAGGTTCTGCCTCTTTCGGCAGTAAAAAGCGAGAAAGAGGAGCGTATAGTGACAGGTATAGCTGAGTTTGACAGAGTGCTTGGTGGAGGAATTGTGAGGGGGTCACTTGTGCTTGTGGGAGGAGATCCGGGTATAGGAAAATCCACGCTTCTACTTCAGGTATGCAGGGAACTTTCACAAAAAAAGGTGCCATTACTTTATGTGTCAGGTGAGGAATCTCTGCATCAGATAAAGATGCGTGCCGACAGACTTGGCGATTTTACGGATTCACTGGAGCTTTTATGTGAGACAAGTCTTGATATAGCAAAGGACGTGATTCAACGAAAAAAACCGGAGGTTGTTGTGATAGATTCCATTCAGACCATGTATAACGAAGAGATATCATCTGCACCGGGCAGTGTCTCACAGGTCAGGGAGACAACCGGAGTGCTTATGCAGCTTGCAAAGACTCTGGGTATTTCTGTTTTTATAGTAGGACATGTGACAAAGGATGGTGCGGTTGCGGGGCCGAGGACGTTAGAGCATATGGTTGATACTGTGCTTTATTTTGAGGGTGACAGGTATGAGTCGTACAGGATACTTAGAGGTGTTAAGAACAGATTTGGTTCGACCAATGAGATAGGTGTATTTGAAATGAAGGCGGAGGGACTGGTTGAGGTAGAAAATCCGTCTGAGTATATGCTTAGCGGTAAGCCAGAGGGAGCATCAGGATCAATTGTCACATGTTCCATAGAGGGAAGCCGCCCGATACTTCTCGAGATACAGGCTCTTGTATGTCACAGTTTTTTTAATAATCCAAGGCGTACAGCAAATGGTACAGATTATAATAAAGTAAATCTACTCATGGCGGTCCTTGAAAAAAGAGCCAACCTGTCACTGTCAGACTGTGACGCTTATGTGAATATAGCAGGCGGTATAAGGATGAACGAACCGGCGATAGACCTTGGGATAGTGCTTGCAATCGCATCAAGCAAAAAGGATATTATAGTGCGTGAGGATACCATATGCTTTGGAGAGGTGGGCTTAAGCGGAGAGGTACGCGGAGTTACCATGTCCGAGCAGCGTGTTGCTGAGGCAAAGAAGCTTGGCTTTAAAAAGTGTATTGTTCCCAAAGTGTGTCTTGCAGGGGTATCGCATATCAGTGGAATTGAGATTGTTGGTGTGGCAAATATCAAGGAAGCGATAGAGGCTGTCAGATAGTAATTGCGAGAATTGTATATAATAAACAGACAATTTAGAAAATTTATGTTTTTTAAGATAGTTTTACTACTTTAATTAATTGCAGTAAATCCGTTGACATATGTGTGCCGGGATGATATTATATCAAAGCTGACTCGCGGGACACATTGAGTTGTAGAGCTTGTGA
>OGDY01001971.1_pt1 | contig 20605 bp, 16 predicted proteins | sample 1570341 | NCBI WGS metagenome assembly OGDY01 (sample SAMEA2581972, study PRJEB24529) | metagenome | biome: Human gut stool | place: China | collected 2011 | reverse complement strand
TCTTTTTGCGTGCCTGCAGAGACAAAATGTCAAAAAATGGATAATTGTGCATAAAGTAATATCTTTTTGGCCGAAACGCCTCAAAAATAGAAACCGGCGGCCTGCAAATGCCCCCAAAACAGCAAAAAAGCCTCAGAACAGGCTGTTGCCGAAGCCCCGTCGGCCGGGTGCCGCCCGGCAAGCCGTCGAACCATATAAAAAGAAAAATTCCAATGATTCTGAGAATCCTTGGAATTTCAATGTTATAGACTGTTCGCATCCGCAAAACCGAAAAAAAGAAGATGTGCATGCGGCGAATGCGATCCCCTGGCTCAGCCGAGGGCGGAAGCTCGATTTTCTATCTTTTTGGTCCGATGCCCTAAAAGATAGAAAAATCGAGCATTTTATGCACGGGCGCTGGGACCGGGCATGGGCATGTGCTGAACGAAGACGGGGAAAGGTTTTTTTGTACGGTTGACAGCATGCGGCGGCACAAGTAAAATATTCGGTAAGAAGTTGAATGATAAATGAAAGTATCAGTGAGGGTTTACAGCAAAACCTGCGACTAAATATATGAAAAGGGATAGGAGGCACGAATGGATAACGGGGCAGCAAGCTACCGCCGTTTTATTGACGGGGACCAGGAGGCTTTTGGAGAAATCGTGGATCTTTACAGGGAAAATTTGATTTTCTTTATCCACAGATATGTAAATGATTTGGATACGGCAGAGGACTTGGCAGAGGATGCGTTTGTCGAGCTCATCGTTCATCCGGAGCGCTTCGAGGGAAAAAGCTCACTTAAGACTTTTTTGTTTGCGATTGCACGCAACAAAGCGGTCGATTGGCTTAGGAAGCACAAGAGGATGAAGCCGGTGCCGCTTGATGAGATAGGGGAAATCGCCGATTTGCGGACACTTGAGCAGGCGGTGGCGGCAGAAGACCGAAAACGAAGGCTCAGCGAGGCACTGGAACAGATCAAAGACGAGTACCGAATTGCGATTCACCTTGTCTATCTGGAGGAAATGTCGTACGACGATGCCGGAAAAATCATGGGGAGAAGCCGGAAACAGATTGAGAATCTGGTGTATCGGGGCAAGAAAGCGCTCCGAGACATACTCGGCGAAAAGGAGGAGTTTTAATTGAAGACGAGAGAGGAGTTCATAAAGAGCGTTTTTGCAAAGGCCGAGAAGCAGAAGGCAGAAGAGGCAGCGGCGGCAGCCGCCGGCATAGGAGCAAAATCTGCGCCTGCTTCCCGCAGGAAGCGTTTTAAGATTGCAGGGGGAATCGCAGCAGCGGCGGCATGCGTGATGATTGCAGTCGGCTCAAGCGGCGTGCTCGACGAAATCATTGCCGGAACCTTTGAGCCTTCGGGCGAATTCGTTGCACTGCCGATGGTTGACGCACCTTATGATGCCAATGCCGGCGATGTTTCAGAGAATGACATGAATGCCGCGGAAAACAATAATGTGAATGCATCCGGCGATGTGAAGGAAACCGGCGAGAAGGCCAGAAACGAAGCGAGAAATCTCACTGCCGAGGCTCCGGCGACACACGAACTCTGTGACGACGATTGGGGAGCTGTGCCGAGCAAGAGCATCACACACAGCGGTGCATATGATTCATACATTTATGGGGGCGAGCAAATGCAGAACGTTTCGGTAGAAATTTTCAAACAGGCTGCAAGCAGCAAGAAGAACTCGATGGTTTCGCCGATTTCCGTAATTATGGCGATGGGAATGGTCGAAAACGGAGCCGCGGGCGATACGAAGACTCAGATGGAAAAGACATTCGGCATGAAGACAGACGACATGAACGTGTGGGTCAAGGAGTGGTCGGCGGCGCAGGAGAGCAAGAGCGATAACCGCAAAACCAAGATTAATATCGCAAACGCTTTTTGGTACAACGAAGCAGCGGGATTCAAACCGGACGCCGCTTACAAGAAACTCCTAAAAAAGTCGTTTGATGCGGAAATAAAGGGCGGAAACTTCGACGATGCAACTGTCAATCAAATCAATAAATGGGTTGACAAACAGACCGACGGCATGATTAAGAAGCTCGTAGACCGCTTGAACCCAAGCGATATGACGGTTCTTGCGAATGCAGTGGCTTTTCAGGATAAATGGGCGGAGCCGTACGAGAAATTCCAGGTAAAGAAGGAAAACTTCACGCTCGAAAACGGCAAAAAGAAGAAAATGAACATGATGTATTCGACCGAGGATACGTTTTTACGTGACAAGCTGGCAACGGGGTTTACCAAGCCGTACCAATCAGGCTATCGGTTTGTGGCAATTCTGCCGAACGAAGGCATCAGCGTGAAAGAGTATCTTGCGCAGATGGATGGGGACAGCTTTGCCGCGTTCCTGAACTCCGGTGAAGAGGCGGCTGTGCATGCGGTGATGCCGTCCTTTAAGAGTGAATATTCCACGGATGCGATGGTGAGCATCCTTAAGAAAATGGGAATCAAAGATGTTTTCAGCTCTGCGGACGCAGACCTCAGCAAAATGGGCATGGCAAACGGCGAGAACCTGTTTGTCAGCGATATTATACACAAAACCTTTATCGAAGTGGACCGCGAAGGCACGAAAGCCGCGGCAGTGACGGGCGTGTTTGTAAAAGCAACCTCCATGCCGGTTCCGCTTAAAGAATACACGGTACGCCTCGACAGACCGTATATTTATGCGATAATTGACGAAAATACACAAATTCCTGTTTTCATGGGCACCATGGTTGGTGTATAATACCCGTATGGGAAAGAGTATTTTTGCGGAGAAAAGTGATTATGAAGTGTATGGAAGCTTTCTTGAAGGGGATGAGGACGCACTTGAGGTTTTGGTTGAACGTTTCGGCAACAGCCTCACCCTCTACATAGACGGCTATATTCATGATGTCCACGAAGCGGAGGATCTTATGATAGATCTCTTTGCGTATTTAATTGCAAAAAGACCGCGAATCCGTGAGGGCGGCGTCAAGGCCTACCTATACAAAGCGGCAAGAAATCTTGCCATTCGCTGCGCGCAGAAGCGGCGGCGGAATCATGCGTTCAGTTTTGAAGAACTGCAGAGTGAGCCGGAAAGCGATATTCTGGTGGAGGCGGCCGTGCAGACGGAAGAACGAAGAGAAATTCTTCACCTGTGCATGGGCAGACTCAGCCCGGACTACCGCGAGGCTTTGTATCTTGTGTATTTCGAGGGCATGAAGCATGCGGAAGCGGCGGCGGTCATGCGAAAGAGCGAGAAACAGATTGCAGACCTTGTTTACCGCGGGCGAAAATCCCTGCGCGGGCATCTGGAAAGGGAGGGCGTAACTTCGTGGCAAGTATGATTGAATTCTGGGATTATCTCCTACAGTTCGTTGTTTCGGCTATCGGCTGCGTGATGGCATCGGTTTTGTATGCAAAGATGCGCAGACAGCCGTATTTTTTGCTTGCCTGCTTTTTCGGAACCTACAGCCTGGGGACACTGTACTGGACGCTGCACGTGCTGCTTCTCGGTACTACGCCGCAGGTTTTTTATGTGTCGGAACTCGGGTGGATTGCAAGTTATGTCTTTCTGCTTACAATCGAACTGACTCTGCCTTCCGACGAGGAAAAAAATTTTCGCACGAAACTTTGTTGGCTCTGCCCGGTTTTCTGCGTGCCTCAGTTTATCCTGTACATCACACACGGTGATGTATTTTTTAATATTCTCATGTGCTTAGCAACGGCTGCGGCCGCATGGCTCGCAATTCGCGGGCTGGTGTTCTGCAGACGGAAGAAAAAAGCAGAAGGCGGCAGCAGCACACGCGGCATGCGATTTTTTCACATCACGGTGCTCTGCTTCGTTGTGCTCGAATATGCGCTGTGGACAAGTTCGTGTTTCTGGGTGAGCGACACGCTTTCAAACCCTTATTTCTGGTTTGACTTTTTGCTCTCCGGGGCAATCTTTGCGATGCTTCCGGCGACGAGAAAGGCGGTGGGGAAATGACAAATATAGAAAATATTTACGTCTGCATAACGGCGCCGCTTTTTATTGCGATGCTCTGCACCGACAAAAAATACAGGGCGGCGTTTTGTTTCTGTTTCGCAGGCATGACGATGTGCATGCTTTCGGCGTATCTGAACACGTTCTTCTGCGCCTTCTATGGGGTTGACAACATGAATGCGACCACGCAGATTGCGCCTGTGATTGAAGAGGTTATGAAGCTCCTTCCGCTGCTGTTTTTCATGGTGATTTTTGAGCCTAAAATTGAAAAGTTCAGGCTTGCGGCGATTATAACGGCGGTAAGCTTTGCGACGTTCGAAAATATCTGCTATCTGACGGGAAACGGTGCGGAGCAGATTGGATTTCTGCTTATTCGCGGTTTCGGCGCGGGTGCGATGCATGTGGTCTGCGGAGGTGCCTACTCCGAAGGGCTTCTTCTCGTGTGGGAAAACCGCATGCTCCGGTCGGTCTGCCTTCCGGGCATTCTGTTCGTTGCAATCGTCTATCATGCCATTTACAATCTTCTTGTCAGCGTCGGCGGGACGCTGCAGGTTATCGCGTATTTCATACCGGTAACCACTCTTTTGTTGGTTTTGTTCCTCAAAAAAAACATCTTTAAGTCTGCGTAGTTTTTCCTTTTTTCGTCCCTATATAGATAAGAGGGAGGAATTCAGCATGTACGAGACAAAAAAACGAGTCAGCGAGGCGAAACTGCGCGCGGCTCACATGATTGAAAAGAAAGAAAAACGGGCAATCCGATGCCTGTCCGCATTGTGCGTGATGCTTTCGTGCCTGCTCGTGGGTGCGATTGCGGAACTTTCGGGCGGTACAGACAAGGCAGCTTTGGTACAGGGCATGAACGGAGCAACGCTGCTGTCGGAAAGTGCCGGCGGCTATGTGCTGGTTGCAGTCATTTCGTTCCTTGTGGCAGTTGTATTCACGCTGCTTTGCGTGAGACTCCATGAACGAAACGGACGCTTGACGAAGGAAAAGAAGGAGGGAACGAGATGAAGACAGGAAAACGGATTTTGACAATTCTGTTGACGCTGTGCGTAGTATTCACGATGATGCCGCTGGCAGATATCGCAGGTATGGCGGCGTATGCGGCAGACGGAAAAGGCGTTGAGAAGGAATATCTAAATGTTCCGGCTAAATTTGACAAGGAAATCGACATCAGCAAAGTGACCGGAGACATCGTCATAACGGACAGTAAAACCTATCGAATTTACAGTTCTGAGAAGAAAACGGTCAATCATAAAATTAAGATTCAGAAACCTACTTTAAAAAATATCGAGCCGCATGTTTTCATCGACGGCATTTCCATCAGCATGGACGCGGGAAGCAAATGCCCGGCAATCGAGATCAACAACAAAGCATCGGCATATCTGTATTTTTACGGAGGAAAGTCTGACCTTAGAGGCGCAGATTATCGTGCGGCAATTCAAAAAAATCGTAGTGAGAACAATCTGCATATTCTGGTCGCAGGCGGCACAGGCTTGTATTGCTACGGGGGTCTGTATGCAGCCGGCATCGGCGGTTCTGCAGACCGCAACACGAACTGGTATAACATTGATATGTATGGGCACGGTGTGCGCCTTTACTTTGGCTCAAGCGAGAAAAATACAAAGTGGAACGGAGAAATTCGTGCGACCGGCGGCAAGAACGGCGCCGGTATCGGCGGCGGCCGGTACGGAACAGGGGAATATATCCACTTCATGTCCGGTAAGATCACCGCAAAAGGTGGTGCCTGTGGCGCGGGCATCGGCGGCGGCAGAAGAGGAAACGGAAACTACATCAGCGTTTACGGCGGCGAGATCGATGCGCAGGGCGGTGACTTTGCGGCAGGCATCGGCAGTGGTTTCACGCAGAGCGCAAAGAGCATACGAATCTATGGCGGAACTGTCAATGCCAAGGCCGGCATGGGCGGCGCAGGCATCGGCAGCGGCTCTGTGAATACGGAAGAAGAAGCGAAAAATCTCAGCGTCTCCGATATTGAAATTGCAGGCGGTACTGTTAAGGCTGAAGGCCGTACCAGCGGCGCGGGAATCGGCGGCGGACAGTTTGTCAGGGCAGACGACATTAAAATTACCGGAGGCACTGTGAATGCAAGAAGCACTTATGGCGGCGCAGGCATCGGCGGCGGCTCGGATGCCATCGGACACAATATCACAATTTCCGGCGGCGATGTCTATGCCAAATCCTACGGCGGCGCAGGCATCGGCGGCGGCATCGAAGCAATGGGCGATAAGATCTATCTCAGCGGTGGGCATATCAAAGCTGAATGCGGCAAGAATCTCGGCAACTCGCCGGTCGCATTCGGAAGCGGTGCGAACATACGTAATACAAACGGAATGTTCAACGGAACAGCAGAGGTTCCGGTGGAAGATGTTTATATCGTCCTTTCGCATGAAAATTGGGTGGATATGAATATTACCGCAGAATGTCGTTCTTTTGATGGTATCCGAGGATATCAGACCTTTACGGACAGTATCACGAATAACTCCTACGGCATGGGCGGAGATATGGAAATTAATTTTAGCGACTTATCCCTTCCGAATGCGCAGGAGTACGGCAAAATTACAATTTCAGCAGATCTTACCTTTAAAGAGAAAGAAACCCCGCATAAATGTTTACCTGCAGATCATACCAAAAATATGGGGAAATACCATATAGAAGTCTGCGAAACCTGCGGCGTGCGTATGTCCTACAACCTTACCGCGGCAAGCAGCAGGCACGATAATCTTGAATGGGATACGACCAAGCATGAAAAGTTTTGCGAAAGCTGCCGGGAGGCAATTGAAAAGGATGAAATGCCTCCGACGATAACCGGTATTGAAGCAGACAGGGCTTTTTATATACCCCACACGCAGGATGGCTCTTATGGTTTCAAAACCTTCTATGTAACCGATGAAGCATGGGGGAGCTATGTGGCTTCCGGTATAAAATCGGTGAAGATGGACTGGGAAGACAAAGAAATACCAATGGTAAACGGAGGTTATCAGCTTCCTGCATACAGCGGCTCCTTCGGAACTCTAACGAATCCGTTTACCTTTACGGTTACGGCAGAGGACTATGCCGGAAATAAAACCATACTAAAGAATATATCGGTGTGGCAGAAGTTTCTTTTGACGATTGTAGACGGGGAAGGGAAAACAATCTACAGTCGTGAATTTAATGACGGAAGCAAACCTTTCATTGAGCTCGGACTGCCGGAGAAGGCAACCGCGTCGATTACGAGAGTTGACTATGAACTTGAAAAATATGACTATAAGTATGATGCGGCCAGGAACGCCTACGGTTTTCGAGTAAACCCGATAAAAAGGAATTATACTTTTAGACTTGAATATACAACGGAAGTATCTATCAGCGGCGGAAATCGAAGCTGGAATACATACGCGGCGAATAACAGCGAAACAGTCTATTGGCCGAAGGATGACAGCGTACAGTTTACCGTGAGCGCGACGAACGCAAACGAATCTGCAAAATACTTTGTTTCAGAGCAGCTCTTGACGGAAGAAGATTTGAGAAGCAAGGACGGCAATGATGAAATCCAATGGACGCCGGCCGGCGAAAACGGAGAAATTAACATAGAAGAAACCTTCCATGAATTTTACATCTACGCGAAGGCAACGAACACAGAGGGTACAATTTATGTTTCTACCGCCAAAATTGTTTTGGACAAGGTTGCTCCGGTTGCCAAAGTCGGTACGGAAACCCTGAGTGAAGGAGAATATTACTGGAACGGGCTGCAATTCAGCGTCAAGGATGAAAGTCCGGTAACCGTAACAGACAACGGCGTCATTTTAACCCCGAAGGACGGTGTTTATACGATTGCGGCGGATGAACCGGAAACATATTCAAACAAAAAAGAATTTAATGATCCGGCGCACAGAATTGTTCTTACAGACAGCTGCGGCAATACGACAACCTATGACAATGTAAAAGTATTGCTTAATTATCTGGAAACAACCATGGCACTGGTAAAAACAGAGCCGGAGAAAAATGGGATTGATATTTCAGAACTGTCTATTCGTGACACCATGTGGATTATAACTACAGAGTCATCGCGAGAAGCAAGCAAACAGGCGCATTACTGGAAATACAACAAAATTGAAGCACCGGTAGAATGGGATTTGGAAAACATTGCTTATGATAAGACTTCTAAAAGAGAGCAGCACTTTCAAATTTATGGAGACGTCGACATTTCAGGACTGCGCCCGCGAATTTCGCTCCATGAAGGCGGCGAAACATTGCTGAAAACCTCCCTGAGTTTCTCGGTTGCTGCGGCGGAAAAATATGAAATTACTTTGGAAGCGGCAGAAAACGGAAGTATATCGCTTGCAAACATTGTCAAAGACCGTTCCGAGAAATACAAGACATACGAAGGTGAAGAGGTTAAGTTCAATGTGACAGCGGAAGACGGATATACAGTTAAAAGCGTTAATGTAAAAAACTCTTCCGGCAGTGATATTATGGTAACAAAGGAAGACGATGAATACAGCTACACGCAGCCAAAGAATGGCAGCACGATTACCGCTACGTTTGCTAAGGTTGAAAAGTATAAAATTATCCATCCGGCAGATGCGGCAGGATTCGAAAACGGCACGGAACTGAACGAAATTATGAAGGCACTTCCGGAAAGCGTAGGCGTTATGCTGAACGGCGATGAAAACAATATCGTGCGGGTTTCTGTATCATGGGACGCGTCAACGGTGACGAAATACGACCCGAACAGCCGCAAAGCACAGTCATTTACCGTGAAGGGTACGGTGGATTTGAGCGGAATCGGTGTGGAGGAATCGGAAGCAAGTACGCAGATTAAGGTATCCGTAGACAAAGAATCGGAAGGTTCCGATGGCGGCGGCTCCGGCGGCAGCGGTTCGGGCGGAAGCAGCAGCGGTTCAAGTGGCGGAACAACACCGACGACTCCAACCGACCCAAGCAATCCAAATAATCCGACCGACCCAAGCGACCCGGATAATCCATCAGATAACCCGTCAGACGATGATACAAATCTGTCATCCGTTAAGGGCAGAGTTTCCAAAATGCTCCTGTATGCACGTTCTTCAAGGACGCCGAACAAGAACATCAAGGTTGTTTTGAAGATGGATAAAAGGACGGCGGCTTCGATTGAAACCCTGAAAAAACTTGGTTACACGGTGAAGTATAAATTCTACAGAAGCACGAAGAAATCTTCTGCATACAAAGCAAAGATTACAAAAAAGACCGGAAACTATATCAACACAAGCGGGAAGAAAGGCGTGCGCTACTACTACAAGGCGCGAATCTTAGTCTATGACAAGAACGGCAAATTAGTTGCACAGACAGAACTGAAACAGTGCAAATACGCCTGCCGCGTGAGATAGGAGGAAAAGATGAAGAAGAAAAAAAGATTATTTGCGATTTTGCTGGCATTGTGCGTGACCTTTACAATGATGCCGCTTACCGGAAGTGGGGGGTGGCGCATGCTGAGGACGGAACCGCCGCAGCCATGCAGCCGACCAGAACGACCATGCTCGACTTGACAAGCGCAGAAGGAAAATATATGGCGACGGACGGAAAGGAAACGACAGTTGACTTTACAAAAGATTCCGTAACCGACAGCGCGGAAGGCTGGTCGTGGAACCATGAGACGAAAACCTTGACGCTTTCCGGCGCGAGGATTGTGGTGACGGAGCCGGTTCTCGCTTCAATCAGATATGAAGGCAGAGGATACTATTACGGAGTGCTCCTTCCGGGAGATGTTACCATTGTTTTGACAGAGGGAACTGAAAATATAATACAGGCAGGAGATGCTACGGGAGTAATCCCAGAAGGCATTGTTATTGGCTCTGTAGGCATGGGCGATGCGCGTAATTTGCAAACCTCCGTTACAATATGCGGAAGCGGCAAGCTGACCATAAAAGGAGGAAAACCCGTAAAAGATGGAAAGGAATCAGGAAGAATAAGCGCAGGGATTTATTTCGGGAATGTTATTGTCAAAGATTCAGCAAAGTTAGAAATATATGGTGATACGGCTGAGAACTTTAACGCTGGTGCATACAGCCATGGTGTTAGCTGTTCACAAATGACGCTTACCGACAATGCACAGGTTACGGCAAAAGGCGGTGATGTCAAGGCAGTGAATACCAGAGAAAGCAGCGGAATATCTGCATCACGATCTTTGATAATTGGCGGAAGTGCAATTTTAAAAGCTTATGGCGGGGACGTAACAAAGAATCAGGGTTACAGCAATGAATGGAGCACCAGCATGGGAATCTGGGCGGCTGATTTTAAAGCTTCGGCAAACGCAAGCGTGTATGCTTACGGCGGGCGAACCTATGGCGATATGGTAAAATTCAGCACGGGGGTGTACATTCATAAATTTGACCAAAATTCCGAAGCCAAACTCTCTGATAATGCTTTTTTATATGCAGAGGGAGGGCAGGCAGATGGAAGCAGTTACGGAATATACGGAGACAGACATGCACAACAGCAAAGTCTTTTAACGATTGAAGATAATGCTTACATTGAAGCTGTCGGCAAAGAAATCAAAAAAGTAGACGAGACCGACCGCTCCAATGGAATCTCAACATATGGGATGACAATCAACGGCGGCACCGTCATCGCAAGTGCGGAAACGCAGGCAAATCAAGACAAGTTTGCCGCAATCTTATTAAAGCAATCTCCGCTGCCAACCTATGCGGAAGGGTTAACACCGACTGTCACAGCAGGGGAATCCGAAGCCGCTGCGGCATCTGCCGGTGCGACAAGTGCGGAAACCTATGCAAACCGTTGGGTCAAGATTCAAACAAACGAGCCTAACTATGCCATTACCGTAGCTCCTTCTGTGATAGATTTTGGAACTGTCAAAGCAGGCTATGCACAGCCGGCTCCAAAGACGGTAACGATCACAAATACCGGAAACGAAACCGTTGAGCTGTCAGAGAAAGTTTTACAGGAAAACAGCAATTACACCGTGAGCAAACTTTCGGAAAACCGAATCGCTCCGAGAAGAACCGCAAAATTCACCGTACAGCCGAAAGAAGACCTTGCAGGCGGCGAATATAACGAAACCCTTACGATTTCGGGAAGCAACAAAGTTTCGGCAAGCGTGCAACTGAAGTTCAATGTAACAAAAAGCGGCGGAAGCAGCTCCGGCGGGGGCGGAGGAGGATTCCTGCCACCCGTTCCGATAAGCCCGACAGAACCGACAACCCCGACAGAACCGGAAAATCCGAATAATCCGGCGAATCGGAACATAAAAATCATAAAAGGGGTTAAAAATACAACTATCACATTGAAATCCAAGCTGACAAAGAAGAACAAGATTCTGCTGACATGGAAGAAGGCAAAGGGATATAAGGTTGACCGTTTCGAGATCTACCGTTCCGTAAAGAAAAACAGCGGTTACGGCAAAAGGTCATTCTTTGTGACCAAGAACGGAGACGTTTTAAGTTATTTGAACACGAAAAATCTCAAGGCCGGCAAAACCTACTATTACAAGCTGCGCGGCGTCCGCGTGATTGACGGCGAAAAGCACTATACGCGCTGGTCGAACAAAGCATGGCGGACCGTGTTGCACTAGTCAATATGTTTTGGATACGCACAAATAGAAATTGTACTTTTTAAATTTTTTTCTGGACCTGCATATATGTTTCTCTAAACTGCTTCGGTGTTAAGCAGTTCAGAGAGTATGCAGGTCTTTCTTCGTTAAAGAATTTAATGTACTCATCAATCTCGTTTCTGTTTTCTCTTATGCCGAATACTTCTCCTGCCTTGAGACTTTGACAGTCCCGATTCATAAATTTTGCGGCTAACCTTTAAGCGTTCTTCTTTGGTGTACTTCACAGGTAACCTCCGATTTTAGTTTACCACTACACTGCTCAGGCAATCGGGCGCATACGCCCCGGTGTCTGAATTTTTTTGCTTCTATTCAGAACCTTCGAGTAAACTGTAAAAATATGTATTGACAATATCTGTCATTAGATGTAAAATGATTACAAAGAATGACGTCGTTCTCCTATACTTATACGAGGAGAATCTAATCGGAAGAATTTTGACACAAGAGAGAGTGCCGATGCGGAACACAGTGCGGCACAGCGTGCTTCAGAGAAAAAAATCCAAATATTTATCGCAAATAAATTGAAAAAAGTTGAAAAATTATATATAATGTTCTGAGAAATGTAAATGATAACTAATATCAACAGAAAAGAGGAGATAGGTAATGGGATTTGCGACAGAAGTTGGAATTGATTTAGGTACAGCCAATGTACTTGTATATATAAAAGGCAAAGGCATCGTTTTGAATGAACCTTCGGTTGTTGCCATCAACAAGGACACCGACGAAATTCTTGCAGTCGGCGAAGAAGCGAGACAGATGCTCGGAAGAACGCCTGCAAACATTGTAGCAGTAAGACCGCTGCGTGACGGCGTTATTTCGGATTATGACATAACCGAGAGAATGCTGAAGCATTTCATCAGAAAAACATGCGGAAGCGGCAGGTTTTTTAAGCCTAAAATTATGGTATGCGTTCCGAGCGGCGTTACCGAAGTTGAGAAGAGAGCGGTAAGAGAAGCAGCCACGCAGGCGGGCGGCAAGGATGTATATCTGATGGAAGAACCGGTTGCCGCTGCAATCGGTGCGGGAATTGATATTTCCAAACCGGACGGCGTTATGGTTATCGACATCGGCGGTGGAACCACGGATATTGCGGTTATTTCCCTCGGCGGAATCGTAGCCAGCACATCCGTTAAGATTGCAGGCGATAAATTCGATGAAGCAATCATCAAATATATGAGAAAAGAGCACAAGCTCTACATCGGCGAGAGAACGGCAGAAGAACTTAAGCTTACCATCGGAACGGCATTCCCGAGAGACGAAGTCGTAACCAAGGAATGCAGAGGAAGAGACCTTGTTACAGGACTCCCGAAGAGTGTCGAAGTGACATCCGATGAAATGATGGACGCACTGGAAGAACCGCTTCATGCGATTTGCGAGGCAGTGCACAATGTCCTTGAAATCACTCCACCGGAGCTTGCAGCAGACATCAGCAATTCCGGAATTATCATCACGGGAGGCGGCGCGCTTCTCTGCGGAATTGATAAGAGAATTGAAGACAGAACGGCAATCAAAGTGGTTGTCGCAGAGGACCCGAAGTCCTGCGTTGCAGTCGGAACAGGAAAATCACTTGATATTCTTGAGAAGCTGGAAAGCAGCTCGCTCAACAGAAGGGCACCTTATCTTTAAACGAAAGTTCAGCGTTCCCTTCGGGGAACGCTTTTTTCTTGAAGACAATAGAAATGAGGAATCAAAATGAAACTGGAACTGATTGCGACCGCGACCTTCGGGCTCGAGGCGGTTGTCAAAAGAGAACTCGAAAATCTGGGATATAAGATATTGAAATCCGAGGACGGAAAGATTACCTTCCTCGGCGATGAGCGTGCAGTGGTACGCGCAAACCTGTGGCTTCGAAGTGCGGACCGCGTGCAGATTAAGATGGCGGAATTTACGGTACTTGAATTTGAGGACCTTTTTCAGCAGATGAAGGCGATTCCATGGGAAGAGTGGATTCCGATTGACGGAAAATTCGTGGTAAACGGCTCCTCGGTAAAGTCAAAGCTTTCGAGCGTGCCGGCGTGCCAGTCGGTAGCCGAAAAAGCGGTCGTGGAACGTCTCAAGGAATTTTACATGGTGGATTATTTTACGAAGACCGGGGCAGCCTATGACATAAAGATTACAGTCCTCAAGGACAGGGTTACGGTTACGCTGGACACGACGGGGCCGGGACTTCACAAACGCGGCTACCGGACGCACAGCGTTGAGGCTCCGATCAAGGAAACGCTGGCAGCGGCGATGATTCAGCTTTCATTTTGGAACAAGGACAGAATCCTGTCCGACCCGTGTTGCGGCTCCGGGACCATTCCGATCGAGGCGGCACTAATTGCAAAAAACATCGCTCCAGGAATAAGCCGAAGCTTTGCGAGCGAAGAGTGGGAAGCGATACCGGCAAACCTTTGGAAAGAAGAGCGAAAGGCGGCATTTGAGGCAATTGACAATGAATGCAAGCCGAAGATTTTCGGTCTTGACATCAACCCGAAGGCAATCGCTGCCGCAAAAGCAAACGCTGAAGAGGCGGGCGTGGATGACTGCATCAAATTTGCAGCCGCAGACATTTCGGCAATGCGTACCAAGAGCCTGAGCGGCGTGATGGTCACAAATCCTCCGTACGGCGAAAGAATCGGAGACCGACGGGGAATCGAAAAAATCTATGAAGCATATCGAAGATTTTTCGGAGAAAACCCGACCTGGTCGCTTTTTGTGGTGACTGCGGACAAATCGATTGAAAAGGCACTCGGCAGAAGCGCAGACAGGCGGAGGAAGTTGTACAACGGCAGATTGGAAGTCTGCTACTATCAGTTCCACGGAGAAAAGGTATGAATATAAAGATCGATTACGACTCAAAAATCCCAATTTATATGCAGATTGCAAACCGGATGAAACAGCTCATTTTTTCGGGAGAACTCGTGACGGGAAGCACGCTTCCTTCTGAAAGAGCGACGGCTAAGCTTTTGAATGTCCATCGAAATACGATTGCAAAGGCTTACAACGAGCTGAAAGCGGAGGAACTTATCGAATCCAAGCAGGGCATAGGATACATAGTAGCGATGCCACAGACGAAGGACGGAGAGCCCGCAAGGAGTGAAAAGGCAGGCGGAACAAAAATCAAGAAGGTAAACTGGCAGTCCGAAATCAATGAAAAATACCTCGACATGGAAATTACATTTGACGATCTTTTTCAGCGATTCGGGGACAGAGAAAAAATTTCCATGGGAAGCGGCATCGCGTGTCCCGGGATATACGACAAGAAAAAACTTGCCGAACACATAGTCGCAATGGTCTCGGAAGAAGGAAAAACGCAGTATTTTTACAGTCCGTACAAGGGCGACAAAATTCTTCGCCAACAGCTCGTTTCCTTTCTCAGCACGAAAGGAATCAAAGCGACGACCGGACAGATTCAGATTTTGAGTGAGACCAATCAGGCACTCGACTTCCTGGTAACCCTCCTCGTAAAACCGGGTGACAGCGTAATCATGGAAGAAGCGGTATCGCCGGATGCCTACCGAGCGATGGAACTTGCGGGTGCAAACATTGTGACCGTTCCCATTGATGAAGATGGAATCGACTGTGAAACGCTCGAAAGAACGGTGCTGCAGAGAAAGCCGCGCTTTATTTTCGTGAATTCGAGTTTTCATGACCCCACCGGGGCCATTCTGCCGCCGGAACGACGCAAAAAAATTATCGAAATTTCAAACAAATACCGTATCCCGATCGTGGAAGAGGACGCGGCTTCCGAACTTGTCTATGACGGAATGAAGCTTCCGCCGATAAAAGCCTTTGACAAGGCAGAGAATGTGATATACATTTATTCTTTTTCGCTTTCGTTTGTGCCGGGCCTTTCGCTTGCTTTTGTGGTGGCCGACAGAAACCTGATTGAGAGTTTAAGCTATTTGGTGTCCGTGCGAATGATGGCGGTTGACTGGACGGCTCAGAAATTACTTGCAAAATATTTAAGTGACGGAAGTTATTATGGTATATTAGACGCATTTAGGGAAAACTATGCGAGAAAGCAGGAAATCGTGTGCCGTGGGCTGGATGAAATGAGCCCGCTTGGAATCAGCTATCACAGACCGAGGGGCGGGGTGTACATTTGGTGCGCTCTGCCGCAGGGAGTCGACAGCAAGGAATTTTCCAATGCGGCATATAAGCGCGGGCTGGCACTGCTTCCGGGCTATGTGTTTTATCCGCACAAAAACGGCGGACGCGGACATATTCGCATCAATTATTCGTTTGAAACGGAAGAACGCCTCGAAAAGGGTCTTGAAATATTGAGAGAGACACTCGAAACGGAACTCGAAAGACAACTGGCACACAAAAAATAACAGAGCCTGGTACTTTCAAAAAATGTACCGTATAGTAATATTTTAGTTAGAAAAAGTCACTAATTTTTTAAGCGATACATTTATAAAACGAAAAGGAGAATTGAAAAATGGCAGTAAACTTAAAAGGAAGACATTTCTTAACATTAATGGATTTCACACCGGAAGAAATCAGATACATGCTTGACTTAGCTCACGACTTAAAGGCTAAGAAAAGAGCAGGTATCCACAATGAAGTTTTAAAGGGGAAGAACATCGTTCTTTTATTCGAAAAAACTTCCACAAGAACAAGATGTGCATTTGAAGTTGCAGCACTTGACGAAGGTGCTCACGTAACTTTCCTTGACAGCAAGAGCTCCCAGATGGGCAAGAAGGAAACAATCGCAGACACAGCTAAGGTTCTCGGCAGATTCTATGACGGTATCGAATACAGAGGATTCAAGCAGTCCGTTGTTGAAGAATTAGCTGCAAACGCAGGCGTACCTGTATGGAACGGTTTAACAGACGTTGACCACCCGACTCAGATCCTTGCTGACATGCTCACAATCGAAGAGCACGTTGCTAAGCCGTTAAACAAAGTTAAAGTTGTATTCTGCGGAGACATCAGAAACAACATGGCTTACGCTTGGATGTACGGATGCGCTAAGATGGGTATGCACTTCGTTGCTTACGGACCGAAGGAACTTGCAGACCAGATCGATCAGGATGTAATCAAGAGAGCAAGAGAAGTTGCCGAATACACAGGAGCAGTTATCGAAGTATCTTCAGACGAAGCATGCTTGAAGGGAGCAGACGTTCTTTACACTGACATTTGGGCTTCCATGGGTGAAGAAGATCAGATTCCTGAAAGAGTTAGAATGCTTACTCCTTTCAAGGTTACAAAAGAAATGCTCGACAAGACAGAAAACAGTGATGTTATCTTCCTTCACTGCTTACCTTCCTTCCACGATTTCGACACTACAATGGCAGCAGAACAGAAAGAATTAGGATACGACATCCGCGAAGTAACCGATGAAGTATTCTTATCAAGACATTCCAAAGTTTTCGACGAAGCAGAAAACAGAATGCATACAATTAAGGCCGTGATGGTTGCAACTATTGGCTAATGCACTGCATTGGCAGTCGAAAGGAGAAATCAAATGTATCCTGGAATTCATAATTTTTCCGAAATCGGAAAATTAAATAAAGTATTGCTTCACAGACCGGGTAAAGAACTCGAAGCACTCACTCCGTCCACGATGGAAAGACTGCTTTTTGATGACATCCCTTATCTGAAAATTGCTCAGGAAGAACATGACAAATTTGCTCAGGTTCTCAGAGACAACGGCGTTGAAGTGGTTTACTACGTAACGGAAGCCGCTAAGGCTATGGCAAACCCTGAGATTCAGATTCAGTTCGTAAACGAATTCCTGAGCCTCAGCAAAATCAACTCCAAGGGTTTAAGAAGCGCAATGACGACTTACCTGCTTGACATGGCACCGGCAGAAATGGTGACAAAGGTAATCGCAGGTATCAAGAGAGAAGAAGTTAAGACAAAAGATGCTACATCCTTAATGGATTTGGTTGAAGACGACTATCCATTCGTATCCGACCCGATGCCGAACCTTTACTTCACTCGTGACCCGGGCGCATGCGTAGGCGAAGGAATCAACATTCACCACATGCACACGGATGCAAGAAGAAGAGAATCTTTAATCTTGAGATATATCTACAAGTACAACAGAGATTTTGCGACCGAAGAAAATAAACAGTGGTATGATCTGACAGACACTTATTCCATCGAAGGCGGCGACGTTCTGGTTCTTTCCAAGGACATCGTGGCTGTGGGATTATCTGAAAGAACTACGGTTTCCGGTCTTGAACATTTTGCAAGAAACCTGCTTCAGGGAAGCACTTTCAAGAAAGTTCTTGCGTTCGATATTCCGAAGTCAAGAGCATTCATGCACCTTGACACCGTATTCACGATGGTTGATTACGACAAGTTCACAATCCATCCGGAAATCGAAGGGCCTCTCGGGGTTTACGAAATCACACTTGATGCGAAGGGCGAGCTGAAGTTTAACGCTCTTAAGGATGAACTTCACAAGATTCTTGCACTCGAACTCAAAGTTCCGGCTGTTGACCTCATTCGCTGCGGAGGCGGAGACCTTCTTGCGGCTCAGCGTGAGCAGTGGAATGACGGTTCCAACACTCTGTGCATAGCACCGGGAACGGTTGTAACTTACGAAAGAAACTATGTAACCAATGAACTTCTCGATCAGAAGGGCATCAAGGTTCTTACAGTTCCGTCCGCGGAACTTTCCAGAGGCAGAGGCGGCCCTCGCTGCATGTCCTGCCCTGTTAACAGAGACGATTTATAAGGAGAGAATAAAATGGCAGAAAAAATTGTTGTCGCTCTCGGCGGAAATGCCCTGCAGTCAGGCAAGGCAGATCCTACAGCTGAGGCTCAATTGGCAGTAGTAAAAGAAACTTGCGAAAGAATCGCTGACTTATCCGAAAAAGGATACGAAGTGGCGGTTGTTCACGGCAACGGACCACAGGTAGGAAGAATCCTTCTTGCTTCCGAAACAGCAAAAAACGTAACTCCGGCTATGCCGTTCGACGTATGCGGAGCCATGTCACAGGGCTATATCGGATACCACCTTCAGCAGGCTCTGAAGTTTGCTCTTAAGAAGCGTGGCAAAGACATTCCGGTAGCAACGGTTCTTACGCAGATGGTTGTTGATGCAAACGATCCGGGATTCAAGAATCCTACAAAGCCAATCGGACCTTTCTATTCGGAAGAAGAAGCAAAAGCCCTCGTAGAAGAAAAAGGCTACACTGTGAAAGAAGACGCAGGACGCGGCTGGAGAAGAGTTGTTGCTTCTCCAATCCCGACTGAAATCGTTGAACTTGATTCCGTTAAGAGATTATTCGATTCCACAATCGTAATCACTTGCGGAGGCGGCGGAATCCCTGTAGTTCGCAAGGAAGACGGCGACCTTGAAGGTGTTGCTGCAGTTATCGACAAAGACTTCGCAGCAGAACTTCTTGCAGAAAACATCGAAGCGGACGCTCTGATGATCCTCACAGAAGTAGAAAAGGTTGCAATCAACTTCAACAAGCCGAACCAGGAAGACCTGTCACACATGACTTATGCAGAAGCTGAAAAATATTGTGAAGAGGGGCAGTTTGCACCGGGCTCCATGCTTCCAAAAGTTAAAGCTTGCATGAAGTTTGTTCAGGCAAACCCTGACAAGAAGGCTATCATCACTTCGCTTGCTAAGGCTATCGATGCTTTGGAAGGCAAAACAGGCACTGTAATTACATTTGCATAACAATATACAAAAGAGAAATCGGCATTGCCCTTTGGGCAATGTCGATTTCTCTTTTGGGCTATTCCTTGGAATAGGCCCAGCGCTTTATGAATACTTGGATGATGCCGGCAGCCGGAACGGCAAGCAGCATGCCCGGGATCCCAAAGAAGTATCCCATGATGCTTACGGACAGCAGGACAAAGAGCGGGTGCAGACCGGTGGCCTCGCCGACCACCTTGGGGTAGATATAGTTGGAGTCGATTTGCTGGACCAGAATGAGACCGCAGACCGCAGCTGCTGCGTGAAGAAGACCGCCGGAGAAAAAGGCGGCAATGAATGCCGGAACCATGCCAAAAAACGGTCCGAAATACGGAATGATGTTCAAAACGCCGCCGATGATGCCGATGAGTACTCCGTAGTCGACTTTCAGGATGCTGAGGATAAGGGAGGAAAGGAATGCCACGAGAAGACTGTCGATGAGTGCCCCCTTGATAAAAGTTGAGATGACTTTGTTGATATCCTGTGCCGCCTCACTTATCAGCCCGTGCGTTTTTTGCTTCGTTGTCAAAGAAAGGAATCTTTCCCAAAGCATTACAAAGAATTCCCTGTCCTTAAGAAGATAGACGGATGCCACCAGACCTACAAAAAATGTCACAAGACCGCCGATAAGCGAATAGGCTGCGCCCAGAATGCTATTGAGTGAAAACCCGCCTAAAAGCTTGTTTTGGAGCTCCTTGAGAGCATGGCGGCTGCCTGCCGCAGAGAGTCCGGGTACATAATCGGAAGCAAAAGAGACGATTGCATCAGCAGCACCTTCACAGTAGTTTTTGATAAGATTAAGGGTGTCGCTTAAGTTTCCCCGCGGCAGGGCACCGGCAATTAAGACAATAAATCCATAGATGAGTGCAGAAAAACATGCGGCAGCTCCGATATAAGTAAGCAGGATTGCTATGCTGCGGCTTTTTACTTTTTTCTCGAGCCATGCAGCCGGAGCATTGAAAAGATAGGCCAGAACAAGGCCGATTATAAGGGGCATCAGAACTTTCAGCACATATCCGAGCATGGAAGCCGAGGCCTGCGCCAAATCAATAAAAAGGTTTTGCATAGATACATTTATTCTCCATTGTGTTTTCTTCCAATAAATAGTATGGTAGAAACGAAGAGAAAATATGAGGCCGGCACTTAAAAAGATTACCGCTCCGTGCCGGACCGTCGATGATGCACAAAGCCCTCGGCATTTTGCCGAGGGCTTGTTCTTTTCTTTATTTATTTTGAAAAATCAATTAAGCTTCAAGTGACTTTAATGCAGCCTGCTTTTCAGCTTCTCTTTCTTCTAAAATCTTAGCATATTCTTCGTCAGTCAGCTTAGTCATCGTGATTCCGGTATATCCGAAGATTACGGAAACGATTGGGTTAAGCCAGTTAAGAATAGCATATGGAATGTAGCTGGAG